>Ga0065711_1006642_pt1 | contig 16776 bp, 9 predicted proteins | sample Hoacrofraction12_FD_59098 | JGI IMG/M metagenome (GOLD analysis project Ga0065711, IMG submission 59098) | Hoatzin crop microbial communities from Cojedes, Venezuela - Epithelial fraction 12 v2 (version 2) | ecosystem: Host-associated > Birds > Digestive system > Esophagus > Crop | place... | reverse complement strand
TCCTTCTGTGGCTGCGCATGCTGTTGCTAGGGGGTCGCTCTGGTCCCTCTGGTGGTCGTGAGGATGAAGGCCGTAGTCTTCCTCCGCGTTGTGGATCAGTTCCTTTCCTTATTTGGTCATGTTGACTCAGTACATAGAAATCCCCGCTTTATTCTTTCGACAATGATTAAGGAAGTGTTTATGCAAGGGTTGCACATTAACAATACAGCAAATACCAAGGTAAGAGGGAAGGGGGGGTGGGCATCTTCACCTTCCAGCCGGTTTGAGAACAAATCTTATATGCTTTGGTTTATTACAGCACCTAAGAGAAAGGGTCTGTTTGTCATTTCCCAGAAGTTGCATGTTCACGTGAGCATGCACGTATCTAAGATGGACCAGTAAACCACAGGAAGGGCACTTGACTGACACTTCACTTGGGAACATTAACATGTGGGACTTGTCCTATGATAGCTGTTGGCTGTAACAGAAAGCTTTGAGAACTCCAGGATGTCACTTACAGGGCTGTCATTAATAGAAAAATTGTAATTACAGGTGCGCACAACAAAGCCTTCAGAAAAGAAGCAGCAAAATCTAAGTGGTTTGCTGAAGGCAAATCTACTGAAAGATGATGACAGGTCTTGGGCAGCTGTGGAGAAACTTGCGACCGATGAATATGACTACAATGCGTTTATCTGTTTGGGGGGTGGTGGTGGTGTGGGGTTTTTTGTTATTTACATAAGATCTATATTACTAGATGAAAGAGCAGTTAACAAACAGATAATATGTACTATCCCGTTTTTACCTTCTCTGTTTTACAGAGAATCTGCAGCACAAGGGATTAAAAGTAAAATTCTCAAATATACATAACACACACTTCTACAGCATAAGCTGGGTGTCAGAGACTCCACACTGGTGCCAGATAAGCTGGCTTGGGAACTCTAACTACTAACATAGGGCTCAAAATCACCCTGCTAGGAGACAGAGCACGTTAATACAAAGACATACTGCTTCAAGCACATATGGCAGATTCTCTGTGTGATCCTGTCATTTGGCTTGTTTCGTTTTGCCTGTCTCACAGACAATTCAGGTGACCTTACAACAGCACTGCATTATGCTGTGTGGACACATATCAGGATACATCTTTTGAGACTAAGTTGATAAACAACAGAAAAAAAAAAGTCAGAAACCTCTGTGCAAGAGGAGTTGAGACTTTCAGTTCTCCAGGGAAATTTATGACTTGGTGCTTTTTTCAGTACCCCTTTAAATGTTATTTGAAATGCACTGAATTTTAGGCCTAAGTCCTTAAGGAATTTTAGATTATTTAACACTTACCAAAAACTATTACCCAGATGAGAAAAGAAACTATAGTGATGGAAAATTGAAAAACTTCTTTAGTATTCACAAATAATGATAGATACAAGTTCTCTGACCAAACCCGTACATGAAAAGCTTTCCTTTATCTTTATGTACTGCTCCGTCAGTATACACTCACAGATTCAGGCACATGATTAAGTAGCATTAGGAAGACATCAATCCTAAGCGTGTAATCACAATGTGTGCACTCTGTCTGTTTTGCATCTTACTGGAGGTTTTACCATACTGCAACTGGCTCTGCCTCGATATATCTAGATATATGCACATTTGCAGCAATACTATTTCCCTTAGGGCTTCCAAATATCTAACAAAAGGTGTTTGACAAGTAACGTGTGCAAAAAAAAATAGGAGGGAGCATATGTTCTCTTGTAAATAATTCCTGGATTTTTTTCCTTCTGTTCTTCAGCTAATTTGGAGTTGTTTGGAGAATATTTCCCCCTATTTAAAACATACACATGCCTCACAAATCATCTCAGATGTTACGGTATCTGGAATCATGCCAAAGGATCATCTGTTTGCAGATTCAATAATCTTGGGATATAGCTGACAGGAAATCAAGGTTTACACGTATTAGTCTTCTGGCATCTTGACTTGCTCAGGGATATCAGCTAATGGTCTGAGATGTTTAATTCCATAGTGCACAGATTCTGTGATGTGGTGGATAAAGTTAGAAAGGGCCAATTACTGCAGGAGATCATACTGAGAGCTCACAGTCACTGATTTCTCATGGCAAGAGCTCAAGGGATCCTCCGCATTGCTTCTTGCACTTGCTGTTCAGCACATAAATCAATCAGTCCCTATCAAAGTCTAAAAGCCAAGGAAAAAGCAAAATGTTTCAAAAAAGGTGCTAAGCCACTGTGTGGATTTTGTTCTGAACATTCCACACATGATGACTTTGACTACTGAAAAGCTGCAGTTTACTAAAGTCTCCATTTTGTCTAGAAAGCTATTTTAATACCTCAGAGCAGTAGTTACCAGAGAAGCAAAATAAGAATGAGTAGTCTCAGCACCAATACTTTAAAAACTTAATGTGGATTGTTCCTACAGACAAGAAGGATTTACCTTAATGGAAAGACTTAAGGGAAGCTATGAAATAACCAACATTCTCTGAAGCTTATCACATGCAATGGAATGTGAATATTGAAGGATGACACGCAGTCATGCAACTCTGGCACTTGTGATTGCTTTCAGGATTGTTTGGACAATGCTACAGAAGAGGCAGAATGCAAGTGGCTATTCTGTTTGTTGCAGGTGTAGTAACAGTACTGGAAGCCTAGAAGTTACAGTTCTGGTTATTACCATTCAACACTTAAAAGTACCATGTTAAGCTCAGAAAAACAGGAAAACATGCTAAGAACTTACAGTTGAAGTTCTAATTGCATATGAGAATGCAGTCACGGTATTTTACATGAATGCTTACATCAGACCAACAGTTGAAACATCAGACTAGTTTTGAAACACAGAAATGTTTAGATTGCAAAGCCTGTGTCAAGGCCATGTGGTCTTCAGTTAGCTCAGATAACAGAAAAACCTAATATAGATTCCCTAGACATTCTTAAAACCAAACACATTCTGGTGCCCTTATTCCTTGCTTTTGTTGCCATCATGTTTGTTAATCAAGTCAGGTGTTACAGCTCCTAAAGAACCACCTGTATGTCACAGCTATACAGACTGTTCTTCAGCTTATTCTGAAGTGCTGTGCAGGGCAACTGTATGCATTGCCAAACACCACACAGAAGAAGCTCAAGGTCAGTGGAAAGCTTCATTTGTGAAGGAAGCTGTGCAGGTTGTGGATCTGCATACAAAACATGAAACAATACGCCTACAGGTGAAAAAATGCTGACTTAGTTTCGAAAATTTGAAAAACTTCATTTGGTGCACTGGGCTTTTAATATCTTAGAGGTACAGCCCAAAACAGCACCAAAGATTTTAAAGATATCCAGAAATCTTTCAGTTTTAGGAGTGCTAATGTGCATCAAACTTCTTATCCTAAATATTTCCCCAACAAACTAGTTAATACAGAATGGTATAAGTTCTGCTGGCACAAAAGCATTATTACCCAGTAGTAGTTAGCTTGTCTTTTAGTTGCTAACTACTGAATTTTTGGCTAGTAATATAGACACTTCCTGTTCAGAGTAGAAATTTGCAGACACAAATTATAATATGGCATTCCCAAAGGAGTTCAACAGCTTATTTAAATGTACATATCATTTAGTAGTTCAGAAGGAACAAGTGATAAATATTACTATTTTATCTCCTGTCAAGACTTCATCTGTACCAGGAAAACCAACCATACCATGGAATTCACAAAACCCCAGACATAAACATTCTGGCTTGTATCAGGAATAGTGTGGCCAGCAGGAGTAGGGAAGTGATCATCCCTCTGTACTCGGCACTGGTGAAGCAGTACCTCGAATACTGTGTTCAGTTTTGGGCCCCTCACTACAAGAAAGACATTTTGGTGCTGGAACATGTCCGGAGAAGAGCAACGAAGGTGGTGAAGAGTCTAGTCAACAGGTCTTATGAGGAGCAGCTGAGGGAACTGGGGTTGTTTAGTCTGGAGAAAAGGAGGCTCAGGGGAAACCTTATCGCTCTCTACAACTACCTGAAAGGAGGTTGTAGTGTGGTAGGAGTTGGTCTCTTTCCCATATAACAAGTGATAGGATAAGGGGAAATGGCCTCAAAGTGTGCCAGGAGAAGTTCAAATTGCATATTAGGAAAAATTTCATCACTGAAAGGGTTATAAAGCATTGGAACATATTGCTCAGTGAAGTGGTTGAGTCACCATCCCTGGAGGTATTTAAAAGACATGTAGATGTGATGCTTAGGGACATGGTTTAGTGCCGGAGTTGGCAATGTTCGGTTAACAGTTGGACTCGATGATCTTAAAGGTCTTTTCCAGCCTAAATGAGTCTATGATTTGCTAGATTTATTTTTTTTTAAGAAAAACATAAGATTAAAGCAAATTTAAGAACAAAACCATTAAGCACTTGAATTGGAAGTGAAATCCATTATGCAGAGCAGTGAAATAAATAAAAAAGCATTGTATATTTTAACTGGGAAGAACAGGAGTGAAGCTGGCTGCTGCTACCAGTGGTAAACAAACTGGTAGAGTCTCCAAATGTCAAAGTGGCATGTAAGCAAGAGCCTTCTCATCCCAGACGAGAAAATTTCAGGCCATGTAATTGGATTAAGAAATTAATGAGAAAACAAATAAGTTTTCCAGAATTCAACAGAGCTCCAATAGGAGGAAATGCTTAATTGAAAAAAGGATGCCTCTGCAACTCAGCTCCTTAGGCCATTACTGTGTTCAGCTTACTTGGCCACTGTGAGTTAGCATTATCTGTGCTGGCCCCAGGGTCTGCAAAGGCTTTGCAAATGGAGAAGCAGAGCCGCGCTTGTCACGGTGAAAAAACAGATCTTCAACAGAGAGAGGAAAAGTAGGAAGAGATATAAACCCCAAAGCATAAATATTAATAGCACAACACTGGCTCTGAGTTTTTCTGCATACTCTGCAAGAATTTCACTACTAAGCTTGGATCTGAAGTGTAGCTGCTGACCCAGTCTTCATGGGACATGAGCTGCAAAAATTTTGCATCCACTGGGAAAACAAGCAAGATCCATCCTTCATGCATATCCTAGTCAACATGGCATGAATGCCACCATGGTGCTGTCATTTTACTACAGCAGAAACAGAATAAGAAATATGGGTCACTACAAGTCTAAACCCTAAACCCCCTATAAAATACATACTAACCCTCTATAATCTGTATACTTTGGTTTTACCTATTTGATTAATGAGGAAAGTAACACATTTGCTTAACGCATAGGGCCACTGAGATTAAACTGTAGAATTGAGAGTCTTTATTTCAACATATTTTGCCTTTTAACATAGTGTCCAAAGGGACACTATTCCAACTAATTCATCTTCCACTCCCTGAACTCTGGTGAAAGTCAACCTGCCTTGTCTATTACCTCTGCTTCATCCCTCAGAGCCACCTCAAGGTGGTTATGACTACTCTGCAATACATCACAAGAAATAGTTCTATGACCTCACGGGGCTCCAAATTACAGTGATAAAAGCCATGTTAGAACAGACAGTCATACATGGAGATGTCTAAGGTAGCTGTCCCTGCTCAATCAAAAGGAGAGTGAAAAGGCAATACACTAATAACTACCACAGAGTTTTGTCTCTCTGATGTTCAGAAGCTTTAGGGCACATTAGTTGTTGCCTTTAGATTTCTCCAGTTGCTGGTTTACCATTCCTATTAACCTGCCTGAACTCTTAATGACAGTGTCATATGATAGAATGTAAACCTTATCGATGCAGTTTTCAGCTTGCTCAAGACCTTAGGGGTGGGTACAAAAAGACAAGCTTTTTTGTCCCTTGATGGCTCCATTTCTCTCCCTAGAAAGATGATTTAAATTACAGTCAATTACACTATAAGCAGCACAGGCCTCAAATTCCTTTCCTGGAGCACCAATGAGAAAGGCTTGCTGAACCCATCCACCAGCTGCTGGCACTCAGAGTCATTCCTCTTTCAAATGTTGGCATCCACACTGTTCTTATCTGACTCCTCTTGGACTGAATTTCATTGATTTTGTTCCTGGCTCTATTGTCTGTATGTCCACATGTTTCAGTGATGTGCCAAAAAATTCCCAGCAGGATATGGAACTGTGCCTCCTTACAGAGATTTCAGTAAACTTTTGATCTGTAAAGAAACTCCAAGATAAATGTAGAAAGAGAATACAGTGAGGATGAAATTTAGGCTCTCTACAAGATAAATAGACAACAAAGCTGTTGCTTTCTGATATCTGCTAGGCATCTTATCAACTTGATTAGTAGGTGGCTTATATCCTTGCTAATCTTTTACTTTGAAATGATAGGATTTCTCAAAGCTAAATATAAAAAAAAAAATCTGGCTTTTTCTCTCCTTGATATTTCTGGTCAAGGACTTCCTTTATAGATAGATGCTCCAGCACTCCAGACTTATTCACTTATGCTCCATGGAAGAGGGGAAGAACAAAGGAGACAGTTGTTTGTACTCACTGATGTAACATTAAGTTTTACTGTACATGTTAGGATTCATTCAAGATGCTAATATCCTGGACCAGGGTATTTGCAAAAGGGAGGTCACAAGCTGTTGTATTGGCAGCTGTGCTCAGACACTCTTTAGTGGGAACACAGAAAAGAACATAGTTTCTTCAAGGTATGCATAAATCCTGTTGGCATGGTCATTTGGCCACACTGATGTTAAATCAATGATTAAGCCTGACAAAACTGTGACAGTAACTGTTTTGCCAAGGCAGTCCTTTTAATGGTAGAAAGGTGCTATATACATGGCCTGAATTTTGTTAAAGTGGGATGGCATTTGTTAAGGATAACCTGACTTCAGATCAAATAACCCAAAATGACTCTGCTACACTTCTGTTGCCTTCTGGTAAAGCCAGTAGAAATGGTTGCATACTCACATAAATCTCTCCTAGATGAAAATAAAATATAGCTTACAATGGAAAGAAATGTTTAGGTGCCTAGAATAGCTGCACAAGACATCTTAACCAGTTCAGAGATCTTTTCATTGAAGGAGCTAACTTTCCATATATGGAGCTAAGATAAGAACTTGCCAACTATTTCACACTCAGCTTATGTATATTCATTCCTGTGACCACGGCAGCCCTCGGGCTTCTCTGTTAAACTCTGACACAGAGCAGCACTGGAATTAGAGCTGTGAAACAGTGCTAAAAGCACCTATTTCCACGTCTTGAGTTACCACAGTCCCAAGTTCTGGACCATTCTGTAGGGAAATGGGGTTAACTTCCAGCGTAAGAAAAGTTCTTATGTGTTATAATTGCCAAAAGCAATATATTGAAGATGGCTGCAACGAAGAGCATTTACAAAGCTGATTTTCCATCATTTTGTGAACCATGCTGTGTTTAAACCATCCACACTTTTTTGTCGTGTTTGCACAGATCTGACAGAATTTACAAAATCCATTTATACACCATTTGTCCTGCAATGTGGTCTTTACACCTTGTTTTGACTGACAGTTCAAAAAAATGTACATCATTGTGGAACAAGAGAAGGAAAATCTTTTCATGAAATGAATAACATGACCTAGTTTCTAAGTGTATAAAAATGGGGAGATTAACATCCTCCTACCTTCCTGAAGTGTTTTTAGGCTTTATAAATCAAGAATGTGCTACAGAAATGTCAAATATTATTTGGGATGCTGCAATCTAGATAAAGCCACCCTGACAGTTATATATACCTGCAGGCTAACTCTTACGTTTCTTTATCTGAAAGTTTGTGAGATTCCAGTATCTGAAGCCAAAATCTGTCCACATATGACTTCTACTAAGCCAGTGAGTCCCTTCAGAAGTTAATGAGCTATTCCTGAAGATTTTCTTTAGCGAATGCAAGACTTTGTTACTTTAAAAAGTAGCTTTTTTTTTTTTTTTACCTCTGGAACTGGCATATATGAGGTAAAAACACAGTAAAGACAATAAACTTTAGTTTCCCAGAAAGTAAAAGCATCAAGGTCAATCCCTAGATAGGACCATAAAATAGTATATCTATATTAACTGAAAAGATAAGCTCTAAGCCTCTTATTTGACAAAATTTTACACTGGGGAGTAATGCCATTGAAAATACCTTCATCACAACCTTGAAGAGTCAATGATTGTATTATTTAGAGCTGTTGACTAACTATTCAGCTATGTACATCCAGAGGCTAATGCCCAGAACTTATGGGTACATACAAAATATTTATTTGAAAATCGAGTGCATTGTAGCTACAGAAAATCTAGAAAGACCAATTGCAATGATTAGTATTTAAAACAATCCTTCTATGGCTGGAGATCAACTTAGTTGTAATAGGAAACAACTTGAGAAAAAAAGACTTACTGTGGGCTAATTACTGCTGTTATCATTAAATCTTCTGAGGAAATACTGACAATTTTGAGTCGCCTTCATATAGTTGTCAAATGAAGTCCTTCACTTACACTTCTCTTTTCCTTAAAAAATTTTAGGGCACTTGTAAGCCCTGGCTTGTTATTGAAATATACTGATACTATTTGTGCAGTCTCTTTTTCTTTCTAGGCAATTGATTAACTGGACACAAGTTGCCTGAATTCCTCAGATGGAAGGCATTAGAGAATCCATTTAACTACTGTGTGTATTTTAGTTTCCTAATCTTTTGACCAGCATAGTAGCATTAATTTGCCTCTGCAGTCTTCTGTTGACTTGATTCACACCTCCCTTGTAACTCTGGAATAAAAGGGCCTTTTGTACAAAGAGTGTTTACAATCAAAATTGAAATCATTATTTTCCTAAAGAGTAGAGCTAAATTCTTCCAAGATGCACTTGATTTTCTGTACCAGCTCCCACTTAGAGAACCACTTTAACTCTTCTAGGACTGAACTAGTAGTAATGTCCTTAGTAAACCTTAATTCAGAGAAATTTCTGACTTTGTCCAAAGGGCTAAATCAAAACCAAAGGCTCGGCTGTGTCTTAGCATCATAAAAGTACAAACAAAACTCAAATTCTACCTTTAGTCTTCAGGCTGTTTAGGCTGTTTTCCTTTCCTTCCCCCTGAAACATTCCAGGCCTTGCAAAACCAGCTAGGAATACTGCTAAAGGAAAAGGAAGAAAGGAGACCTCCCTCTTGGCCGAAAGAGTTTGATCACTTTTAAAGTATAAAAAATAAAAGCTCCCCAATTCTTAAGGCTGTTCCTGCTAGTGGCTCTAATGCTTCTTTCACCTAATACTGTATTATTAGTTATCAGTGTTCAGTGTGGCACCTCAAAGGGTGAGTCTAATAGTTTCACTTTACAGCTTCCTTTCAAAGACTAAAAGGGTAACAGCCCAGGCATTTTATGAAGACTTATTAGGCAACCTGCAACAGATAAGAGCAGTAGAACAATTAGCTACATTCATCAAGATCACCCGAACAAGGAACAGCATGTCAGACACATTTGTATCCACATCAAAAGAGCGTATAAATTCCATTATGTAAGTTTAGAAGACTTGTTAGACTTTCATGCCTTGACAATGTTGTATTTTCCTTTCATTCTACACCGTGATGGAATGCTAGCATGAAGTTACTTCTTTCAGTTCTGGAATCTAGCCAGGTTTGTCTGCAGTCGCGTGTCTCCCGGCCTAATAACAGTAGAAAAGAGATTCACTACATAAAGATAGTGATCTAGCTATGGGGAAAAACTGCAAGTACATTGAAGAGAAACAGTTGCAGTCAGGACCTGACAGATCTGAGATCAGTTAAGAAAGTCTGTTACACAGCTTGCAAGTCTCCAGATTTTCCTCCCTTTCCGAAACACAGTGGTTAGGAATACAAAACCAGTGTCAGCATTTCCAAGCTACAGCTCACGCTGTAACAATTAAAAACTTAATCACTTTTGCATCACATCCAATTAAAGGTAGGCTAATAAATGGAAATACACTTAATAGTAGAGGCAGTTTTTTTAAAGACACCTGCACATACTGATGTGAGACACTGAGGTAAGGAAGTATTAGGCGATCTATATTGAAACCCATGTTCACCAAAAACTTCCTGTAAGACTGAGCAAATCACTTTGAACTTCAGTTACCTGTCTGCAAAGTGAGGATATTGAAGGCTAGTGAGGAATGAGAAAACCCAGTATTCTAATTGCAGTCGTGTCAGTAAGAAACTCCTCTGGTAATCCAGAGTGAGTTTTAGAATGGCAGGCTTCAGATATTTTTCCTAAATACATCAGATTCATGACAGTTCTTTAATGTCCTGGAACAAATACTAAACTTACTTTTGAAGTCAACTTACTTATTAATAGGTCTGTAGTACTTACTAACAGACTAATAATAGATCTACCTTGCTAACTCCGACTAATAGTTTCCATGAAAAGCCTATTGAACTCAGGACACCTGTCATCACATTTGCCTCTGAACAGCAGTACAGTAGGTATTAAAATTATGAAGATGAAACTGGCTATTCCAAAGTAGCTCATCACCTTAGTAACCTCACTGGAAAAACCATTTTAATAAGGAGAATTATTTTTACAACTCAGCTGGAAAGCAGCACCAAACCATTGTTTCTAATAGCATTTATTTTATAAGGTAGCTGAGCAAGCTTAAATTAGGATGTTCAGTTGTCCCAGGGATTTTGGTATGATTTGTACTAAAATATGTAAACAACTTAAAATTCCATCTCAGTAGCTTTTTTTTAGCAGTATTGACTATCCACCAGTACCAATTCAAGTAGGAATTACTTGTCACTGACTTGCACAGGTCACATAGGAAACCAGTGCCAGAAATGTGAAAGCAGTTCAAAGATCGTTGATCTCACCACAGTCCAGTGATACTGCATATAACAGAGTAAACACTACGTGCTAAATAAGGAAATGAAGGGCACAAATATCTTCCTTATCAAAAGGGAGAAATAGCTGCACAAGAAATATCAATCTGAAATAAACAAGCACCAGAAAGACAGTAGTGTGTGCCATTTACTTTAATTAGTAGGTGGCTACTTGCTGTTCTAACAGAAAAGACATTTCAACAAAATAGAATGAACCTGCATGACTCCCTTGGCAAATGCAGAGCACAACTTTCTTATTAAAGAGGGTATAAAGATCACCACAAAGAAGGCAAAGACAAAAAGCATAAGAAATGCATCCTCAACAAAATGTTCAAGTGAACTACAAGGTGGATACTGTACAGATAGAATAATCTGAGAATGCAGACACTTTCCCACATCAACAGCTCCGAAAGAATCACAGCTGGGAAGTCCTTGCTAATGTTGCCGCAGGTGACACCCCTTTCACTAAATATTTTTAAGCTGGTTTTTAATTTTTTTTGAACAGAAAAGAACTCTTAAAAGAAAAAGTGTTAGTTAATACTTGAAGAATTCAAAGTTTATTATCTTTACTCTCAGTATCTTACCTTATGATAGTCATACTGGAAAGATCATACTGCTTGGGAAAGTAAAGCTACACATATGTACTAAACAACTCCAGTTCCAGAAGGCAGAGAGTAGCCACAGCTCACTGACTTCATTTCAGTATGGAACTTGCCTGCCAATGTAATGCACACCAAATTTAAGACATTGGCCTTGCCTTTTCTGGTTACAACATCACATCATGAGAAGGGCTTACTCGCTTGCTTTTTGAACTTTACACTGTAAAAGCAGATGCATTACTTACACATTTTGCTTTTAGTCATTGCTTTTCTCAGTCTTGGAGTCAAGTAAAAATTCCAGTGCTTCAATTTACATTACTGTAGGGAATGTTAATATTTTTTTTTTCCTTTTTTCTTATTTGGGATGTCTTTTAAATCATAAACATTCACTGCAAGGTGAACTATTACTCTTGTTATCCACAGTAAATTCTGTTTGTGCTTCGAGTAAAACAATGAAATCAGGGCTGTTCTCTCCCTACAGTAAGTAGTCCAAATGTTTACTTTCAATGAGATGGCTAAAGTCATCTGTTTGACACAGGCTCTTGAACTTCAACCAGGAATTACAAAGTGGAGACATGAGCAGAGAGGTTGAGGGAAGCAGTCCATGGAGTCACTGGGGAAGTTCTCTATCAAGTTACATTATTTACTTATAGTACACATGGGTATCCCTTTCAGTAGGATCAGAGAGCTCTGAGACAGCACCTGGGAAAACTTTGTCTGGACAAACTTTAAAAAAAACCCCAAACCCAAAACAACAAGAAGAAAGTTGACTTTCAGGTTGACTCTTGCTATTTTCTCAGTCTTATGCAAGACTGAAACACTGAGTAGATCTAATGGAACTGAAAACAAACAGGTGCAATTGCATTTCTCCTTTTAGGACAAGGGAGAAGTTGCTACCTAGTTCCAGAGGAAATACGAGAATGTAATGATGCCCCAGTGGCGAAAGGACCCAAAAAGTGTTATCACAGTAGTGATGGTGGGGGAAATCAATTGTCTTAATCTGACTTTAATTAATTCTATAATGAGCACACAATTTCACCCTCCTGCAGTAAAGAACATATTAATTATGAGTATAAGAACAAAAACAATAAAATTAAAGCAAAATTAGAACTGTAATTTCCTTTCCTTCAAGTGCTAAATGGAGAAGGAAAAATAAGGCAGTAGCTCACAGCTTTCTAGCTGGTGCCTGATTAAAAAAAAATATACAAAAATCCTGACATAATTAGCTAAGCATGCAGCACATTAATTTTTCTAATTTAAATCTTTACTAGATGCTTTGGGGATTTTTTTTGCGCACAGATTTCATTATCTCAAAAAAATCTCACTGCTGAAATTGTTGGTCTTGCTTCAAGGCAAACAAAGTAACAAAATGCAAAGGGCCTGTATACATACAGAGAAATAGAAGAGGAGATATTACAGGATGAAAATATTTTACAAGTGTTTATTAGTTTGGTACAGTTTACAAGGCCAGAGTACAAACTTTGCTAATTGAATATTCTCATGAGTCTTTTGGATCTAGAGAAAATAGCCATGAAGCATCTTATTTGTGTTGAGTTGCTCAAGTCCACATTGTTAACAAAGATCAAAATAGGCACTTTTTCCAGACAACTGGTGTGACCAGTTACATCAGTCTCTTGTACTAAGATAACACGTGTCCAGATGTCATGGTATACTTCCTCCTTCACCCACCCATTGTCTATGGTCAACAACATACTTTTTGCTCTGCTTCTTTCTCTTTAGATATAGAAAAGCATGCCTAACTTCTGGACAATTTAGTAAGTGTGGATTCTGTTGGAATGGGTCACTGATTCTGTTGTGCAGCCCTATGAATAATTTCCCACAGACAGTATTTCCTGTATAAATGCATCGTATTATTACTTAACTTATAAATGCCACCTGAAATATCACCAAGGAAGCAGAAAACCTGTCTTGCACAAAGTCATCTGTCAGCTTGCACAATATTGTGACAAGCTTTGGTCACCTAAGTAGTAGCTATTCAAATCTCTGCAGTAACAACTAGGACAGATATGAACTTTCCCAAAGTAGTTTACTCATAGCAATGCTAACACCTGCCACATCAGAACTACTTTTTCCCCCACATAATTCTCCTCTTTTACAACTCCCCGCAATTAGAGTCTCTCACTCCTAATTTTCAGTGAAACAAATTAATGATAAGCAGCACCACACTCCAGTTCAGCAAAAAGGAAGCAGAATACAGACACACTTGCCAATCTGTCCCAGCTTTCAGTAGTGGATGACTGAATGACTTTTCTCACATTGCCATTAATCTCACATGTGTGACCCTGCAATCCACATGAAGATTAAAAAGCTCTTTATTCTAGCAATAGTGCTGAGAAATATTAAAATACACTGAAATAAGCTAAATAAAAAATTATATGAATATTCACCACAAGATTTTATTTCCTGGAGGTGACAAATCTCTTTGGAACTTTCACTTTGTCATTATGGAAAGGAGGGAAATACCCCTTTCCTCAGTTACTCTGCTTTGCTTTTGAACTAAGGGAATTATGCTGTCAAGAATTACAGATGACTTGACAGCACTTTGCCTCTTCTGTAAGTGGAGAGCAGAAAAGGGAAAGAAGGAAAAATAGAAAGTATGCATGAAAGCAAAAGAAGCAGAACTATCTAGAAAAACTCTGAAATCAAGAGGTACGACAAACAGAGGAATGTATCTGCAAGACTTGTCTTGCTAGTGTGCAAAGTTTTGATTCTGTTTGCTGGGGTGTGGTAAGTAAGGGGGTGAGAGCTATGCTTGTTTTTTCGGAACATTCACCACACGATAGGAGACACTCCTGTCTCCTAGTATGGGATATATTGAATCCAAGTGACACAGCTGACAAAAGGAGTTATCGAGCTCCATGAGCTTGTATATTTTTTTGCTTACATTAGCTAGTGGGAAAGAGAAAAAGGGATCTCAATGGGCTGTAAATCTTCACTGACACTCCTTGTGACATTGTCTCCTTGTATTAGGGAAAGTGAAGGTGACTTGTGGTATCTGCCTACCATGAGTATGGCCAGCATGAGATGTTTCTGATGCTCAGCTGTCCAACACCTCTCATAGCAGATAGCCGGAATCCAAGCATGGACTGAAGAGAACAAAATTGCCAGTACACCTTCTCAGAGACAAGTTTTACTTCTCGTTATCCATGTACTTACAGGAAGTATAAGGGAAAGGTTTTAAATTATTTGCAGATTCATACTAAAACAAAGGGCTTGGACTGAAAAAACATCAAAGCATAAACCTCACTGTTTTTTCCTTCAAAAAAGCAATCTGTAAAGGTCACTGACAAAACCCTACAAACTAGTTCTATTCACTTTGCTTTGCAGCAGCAGATCTAACAGCTGCCAAGTTACAACATTGCCTCCCACCAATTATCATGCTGTCAATGACTGTGTGTCACAAGGCGTAAGTTAGGCTGATTTGTCCATAATGGGGACATCAGGAAGCCTACCAGTGTGATGAGTGTTTTGGCTAGATCCAGCAAATGAGCAGGGACACGGATACTGCTGGTTTTAAGCCTGCTGAGTCAGAATTAACAGCCTGCATTTAGATGGTTTGGACTTTTTCTACTTTCCTTTGGTATTTCTGCAGTCTGACACCAGCATTCCCAGCTGACTGCTAAACTGATGCAGACCAAAAAAACCAACAAGAATTAAGTACAAAAAGCATATTTCACCATTACTGAGTTTCTGACTTTTACCAGTCACTAACCAGCGTCTCTGAAGGCACAGAAGATACTTTTGCTTCTATATCCACATCTGACAGACCGTTGTAGTTCTGTTTGTGGTCTCAAGTGTCCAGTCAGAATTGGTTAGTTTAGAATGACTCACACTGAGTAACTGTGGTATTACCCAAACTCCTTTTCACAGCTACGAAGGTCAGCATCTTCCTGTTATCTTGTAGGTCTGGGGGAATAAGACTTTATCTTCTTTGCTTAAGAAAAGGCCTCAACACATGCCTTGCTTCTAATGATGCACCCTTTTACTGGTTAAGACCTAGAGAAACAGGAAATTAAGAGGGCTAAACTTGTGTGGCCCTCTTGTGTCATGTGAGATGGGATGGATTTAAAACGATTGGTCTCTTGCACATCCCTGTTAGCAATTTTGTTATTTCCACTTTAAGGCTGTTGCCTACTGTAATGCTAATGCCATTACCTCTGCTGCTGCAGCATGCTGTCATGCATGCCATAAAATTTCATACATATATGACATTACAAGCATGACAATTTGACATCTGCTCAATTTAAAGCATACTTACAAGATATCACACAAGCCAGGAGAGTTTATTAATCTTTCTTTCAGAGATTAGATTTGCTAGGCAAAGCCAAGAATAAATGTATCCTATGCATTGGGAAAGGCTGTCACTTGTTTCAACAAGTCAACATAGAGCTGTTTCCTGATAGCACTGGCTGCTGAAGCTATGTCTGTATAAGGCTGCTGAAAACAAACCAGCTAATTGCTATCTATGTGCAATGTGGAGTTCTCATCTAGAAGATACAGTATCAAAATAAAAGCAGCTTCGTATTTCTACTTGTCATAGTAGACTGCAATAATAGTAAGACCTCCTGGTTCTGTTTAGTACTGTTCAAAGTAATTTGTGATGTCATTTCCATTGCTCCGATTCCTACAGTGCTGAAACTGAGGCACAGAAAGAACAGATTATCTCCTTAGACTCAGTGAACTACCACAGCCATTCAGCATTAATTTTCTAGTACTCAATGTACATTGGCTGACAAAATTCAGGCATCAAAGTTCAAAGAATATCAGAATATGAGCATTAGGACAGTTATCTAAAACATGAACAAACCCTTTGGTTTCAGGAAAAACTGTTACTCTCCGAGAAAAACAGACTTCCTTCTGCAATGCCTAGTACTCATCCCTTCTTAGCTACAAGTCTATCCTCACTGTTTCTGAATGCTAGCAGAAAAAGGCATCAAGAGCACTTTCATTATCACTACTTTGAAGCTGTATTTCAGACAATTTTAAATTATATAGACAGTGTTAAAATGATCAGATTAAACAGATGTTAAAAAGAAACAATCTGCAAAGCAGTGTAATTGTTCACATTGTGCTCAGAGATCTCCTATTAAAGAAGTACACAACCACCTCAAAGATGTTAATGAACTTTGCTATTTCATTACAAGATAAAGAACTATTATCATCCCTATTTTACAGACATGATTCCACACCAGAAAGACTTGCATATGTTTGTCCAGGACATATGAGGCAGATCAGGTAATGGTTCACCTAAAGACTCTGTGCTATGCTTAGAGCGGAGCTCTAGGAATACAAATCATGGATCACAAAGCAGGTTTTCGGAGCACACTAACCTCCCATAACTGACATCCACATTGTATTCCTTGAGTGTGGCCTCTCTTGTTTCCACTCCTTCCAGCTTTCTAAGTACATTCCCATAGAAATTAATGCCCTCAACATACTTCTTGCACCGGAATGGAAAA
>Ga0065711_1008992_pt1 | contig 16777 bp, 12 predicted proteins | sample Hoacrofraction12_FD_59098 | JGI IMG/M metagenome (GOLD analysis project Ga0065711, IMG submission 59098) | Hoatzin crop microbial communities from Cojedes, Venezuela - Epithelial fraction 12 v2 (version 2) | ecosystem: Host-associated > Birds > Digestive system > Esophagus > Crop | place... | reverse complement strand
GGCCGGCTGTCGGTGCGCACCGCCGGGAGGGAAACGTCGGCGGGTTCAGGGCCCGCCTGGGGCGGGGACAGCTCCGCTGGGCTCCCCCGGGCGGCAGGCAGAGCCGTTACCCGGATCCGGCGGGTGCTGGCGGCCCCGGGGCGGGCTGCGTGCCTTGATGGTCCTGTGAGGAAACTGAGTTTGCCCTTGTCCCTTCGGGCACCCCGGAGTCCTGGCATCCAAGCGATGCGTTGTCGAGTAAACAGAATGCAGTATCATGCAGGTGTGGACCGATGCTGTTTCTCGTGCAGAAAATAACAAAGACCAAGAGGTTTGTAGCCCTTGAGGGCAGCAGCTGGAGGGGAACGCCTTCGTAGAGGCTGTCGTTTCGCTTTGATTCTTCTCAAACAGTAGTGTTGTCACTGTGAAGGTCCATGAACGTAAGCGAAGGATGGTCTGTAGGGGAAGGCAAGACCTTTTCTTGGCGCAGCTGATGCCACTGCAAAACCAAACGGGCTGTCAAGCACCCCAGCCTTATTGTAACTAAAAAAAAGGGCTTCAGCAGCAGGAGTGCTTAATCCCCTAGCAGAATCTGCTATGCATTTTATATACCTGAACTTTTATTTGTTTGGGAGCTGCCAGCCCTCCCTTACCCTGCCTGTCACATACCCAGTTGTCCCACATACGTGTGCTTCTGAGACATACCTCAGAAAGCCCAGGGCTGGAGGACCGTGAGGTGGACGTAGAGGTTCCCACAGACCCTCCTGCTTGGGCCAGGGAAAGGCATTGGTACCAGCCTCAGCAGCTCTGGATCATTTGTTTCCTACTGCAGCCAAGGGATGCAGAGCCGTCATCGGTTCTGGCCACAGCATAGTCCTGCTGCTGCTCACATGACAGAATCTGGACACAGGAGTTGCTGGGTTCTGCGTGAGGGCCACAGCCGCCCTGCAGACAGCGGTCTGAGGCATAAATTCACTACAGCCGGTGGGACCAGAAGAGAGCCGTACAAACTAGTTAATAGGACACATCTGTACCCCCTGCCTGCTCTGGGCCTCAGGCAATTCTCACTGCCTTCTGCTTGGATCTTGGCCCTAAAGCCTTTCACAGAGGTAGATGTGCAAATCAGTGTGTTTTTCAATAGCTGAACTAGATTTGCTACCTTTATTTCAAAACTGTCGGTGGTGGCAGTGCTCAGGGGAGGCTGCGGCTGGAGGCACCTGTCGGTTAGCACAGAACGGTCAGAAGAGAACGCTGTCATCTGAGAGGGGAAACCTAGATTCCAGCCCTGCTTTGCAGTGTATTTATGCATTTTACATTGCAAAGAACAGACCTTCACAGGAGCTGGGGCAGAAACTAGCACTCTGGTTTCCTCATCCCCCGAGTGAAGACCCTGATCAAGAGACGAAAGCTATTTCTCAGTAAACAACTGCTTAATTATTCTGTGCAAACAAGGCAAGATCCACAAGAGAGACAGTACGCATATCTTTGAGAACAGCTTTTGGCCAGAGCCTTCGCACAGGGAGTGGAAGATGCAGGGCTGAACCTCCTTGGAGGAAGAATGTTCAATCCCAATCACCTAGTGAGAAAGAAATGTTCTAGTTCCTAACATACTATTTAAATACAGGGCTGCTCCTCTCTCAGCTGCAGCTTTTTGTGTGAAGAGTGGTGCCCTCTGTTGTTGTAGAGAGGAGGTGCTGTGAGTTAGGGGACTGAAAGCGTGAGTGTGAGGTTGGTTTGTTTGTTCCAGTGCTGCAAACTCTTACAGATACTCTGTTTTGACTTACAGGCAGTTTGCTGGGTTAGTCATGCTGAATGGACTACAGCTGCGACTTCGGTTTCCAGAGGGAAGTCGGGAAGGAAGCATCTGTAGAGGAGTATGTACCAGCATAAGTAGGGAAAAACTGTTTAATAACACACTGCTTAGAAGATAGAAAAGATGTGTAGCATAGGCAAGAACTGCTTATTGCAGGTGCCGCCAAGGTAACTGAAGAGTATGGGAATATGTGTGGGCAAGGGTCAGAGTTAAGGCTGCCTGTGCATCCTTCAACGTCTCCTGACATCTGAGAGAGAAGGAGCTACCATGACCTAACAAGCTGCCATCGTGAGAGAATCCTCATGGGCACTCCTAATCCATCTGTAAAGAAAAAATGCATTTGTGTGAGCCTGGGCTGCACATGTTCCTGCTCCTTGGTACGGCAGAAAGAAGCTGTACATTTGGATTGCAATTTGTTCTACAGAGCAGAGAAATAAGAGAGTAAGGATATACCCGTCTGTCTGCAAAACGCAAAGTGGCTTGGCAAAATGCCTCACACAACTGGTCACAGGGCCAATTCCAGTGCTGTAAATAACAAGGTGAGTGACCTTTGAGAGTAATCTGCATGCCATACCCCAGGAGCCATCCATGGGAAGCGTGCTCCCGTCAGTGTCCTGCCGGGCCCAGAAGGTATTTCCAAGAGTCCAGCTCTTTGCTGTGATTGCTGAACATGCCAAGTCTGTAAGAACTGTTTTTAAAAGTACACAGTAATGTCATGGGGTTGCTTGAGTTTAGTGACCCCAGGGTGATACATTCAAAGGGGCAGAGGGCAATTCAGTTGCCTGTCAAGTCAGTGAGATGGCGCTGCATGTCCCTTCCTTTTTTTTTTTTTTCACCCTCAGATCATCTATACCTCTTCCAGGAGCAGAGTTGACTGGTCTGCAATGGCATGCTGGTAGTTTAGGGCTACCCTAGCATTTTCCCTCTTGGGTACAGTAAAATAATTTGTATTTGTACAAGCCTGTAAAGAGGGGATCTCCTCCCTTTCCCCAGCTATTCCTGATGAATCCATGTGACAGTGCCTTCAAAAAGCATGCCTGCCCCTTTGACTGAAGGCACCTCCGTGTCATATGAGAGTCTCAAGCTTCTGGCTGGGCCAGGAGGAGCAGCAAGGCTGTTCAGAATCGTTGCCTCACAACTGCGTGCTGCACAGCCGGGAACCCTTTTTTGCTTCTGACCTACCCCTGTTATCAGTACTGCAGGGTAGGTGAAACTGCAGTTCAGCCATGCAGCAGGAACACCACTGTGAAATGCCAGCTTTTTGTGTGTATGGTTTCAAACCAGTGTAGTTTCTTAGGTGGCTTCAAATTGAAATATAATCACAGTTGGCTCTTTCTAGTTTTGCTGCATGGCTTTTCTAGCACAACAGGTAACTTGCATATGCTGACAAGAGACGTGATAAGCTAAGTGCAGTTATCTGAAGAAGAAATCAGAACAGACTTTTTAACCCCAAACACAGCCACTCCAGAATTGCATTGCTCAGATGGAGTTCCTTTTACTAATAGCCCCCAGATACCTTTTCACATCTCAAAGGTACCTGAAGTCTTGATGATCTGCACTACAATAAAACACAAACCGGACACTTTGTCATAGAATAGCTTGTTATTATTGTTGTTAATTTATTTCAACTTCCCCACTTTGCAGTCCCTGCCAAAGAACTTAAAACAAATGGGCTTAATTCTGCAATGAGCTGAACTCCTCCTGCATATGCTGAAACCAGTGTGCTAAAATCAATGGTAGATGAAGACACTCATTTTGCAGAAGAAAGCTTTAAGTTTAAAACAGACTAATTAGATCTCAAAGGTAAAAACTTTATTGGTCAAACCTGGCACAATGTTTGTAAAAGGAGAGATTAAGAGTCACTTTGTCTGAAGTGCTTAGATTGTTTAGTTTGCAAAGGAGATAAATCCTCTGCTATCAGGAAGAGGTTTAACCTCTGACTGAAGGGTTAGGGAAAGCTTCCCCTCTGAGTAGGTTATTTTGGTAACTCCACACCAGGGTACTCTCTACTATTGATCTGCCTGTGCCCGTTAGCTCTTGATACAGAGCTAGAGGCTGCATGCTAGGCCAGGTGGCCCTCCAGCCTGACTGAACAATTCTGGATGCAACGCTACAGGCTTGAGGAGGAGTGGCTAGAAAGCTGCCTGGCAGAAAAGGACCTTGGGGTGCTGGTTGACAGACAGATGAACATGAGCCAGCAGTGTGCCCAGGGGGCCAAGAAGGCCAATGGCATCCTGGTTTGTATCAGGAATAGTGTGGCCAGCAGGAGTAGGGAGGTGATCATGCCCCTGTACTCGGCACTGGTGAGGCCACCTCGAGTACTGTGTTCAGCTTTGGGCCCCTCACTACAAGAAGGACATTGAGGTGCTGGAGCATGTCCAGAGAAGGGCAACGAGGCTGGTGAGGGGTCTGGAGAACAAGTCTTACGAGGAGTGGCTGAGGGAGCTGGGGCTGTTTAGTCTGGGGAAGAGGAGTCACTCTCTACAACGCTCTTATCACTCTCTACAACTACCTGAAAGGAGGTTGTAGTGAGGCGGGTGTTGGTCTCTTCTCCCAGGTAACTAGTGCTAGGACAAGAGGCAATGGCCTCAAGTTGTGTCAGGGGAGGTTTAGATTAGATATTAGGAAAAATTTCTTTACTGAAAGAGTGGTCAGACATTGGAACAAGCTGCCCAGGGAGGTGGTGGAGTCCCCATCCCTGGAGGTGTTTAAAAAACATGTAGATGTGGCACTTCGGGATATGGTTTAGTAGGCATGGTGTTGGGTTGGCGGATGGTTGGACTTGATGATCTTAGAAGTCTTTTCCAATCTGTGATTCTATGGATGGACAACTCTGTATTTCTGTGTGGTGAGAACAGGCTTTTTAGTGAAAGAGCCATATACAGAAGTAGGCACACAGAGATGAAGGGCAGGCACTCATTCTGTGAGGGCACTTCACCTCCCTGGGCCTTAGTTTCCCAAGCTGACAAAAGGGATATTTAATGACCTGACTACATACACAGGTATGTGCGTGCATATACAAAAAACATATATGCTTGGGGTCATTGTTATTCAGTGACAGTAATGTAACAAGATAGATTATATTTCTTGGGGATGGTAGGCTGTGTTGCAACAACGAACAAAGATATGACAAACAAGCAATTTCACTGGATACTCGTGCTTCTCAGGCTACTGAGCCTGGTTTTGTGGTTGCTCACAGCACCTGAAGTATGTGCTTGTCCTGTGTGACTGCACGCCTGGGGCAGGCCAAGTCCATTTTTCCTACCAAAGGAGAGATGTGTTCCTAGAAGCAGGTGCTTCGTGCTGTACAGTTCCTCAGATGACCACAGACAAAGGTAGCAGCAAGAACTTTATTGAGCAGGACACAAGGTAGCATGCCATGAAGCTAGGTATTCATTGCCTTGTCAAATACCAGCTGCTGCACTAATTATTACCAAAATGGGTTCAGATGGCAACAACTTAAAATGATCTTTAATCTCAGAACTGAGCAGTAGGGTTAAGTCTCTGTGCTCAGGCATGCCGAAGGGTGCTCGTTCTGTGCAGGTTTCCAGAGTAAGTGCAGCTGAGGTGTCTTTTAGTTAATTGAATTTATTTGGAGCATATAGAAAACACTTTGGAATCAGCAAACAGCCAAAAAATGGCACCCTCCTACAATTCTAATTCTTGTGTGCTTTATCTCTTCAGCCCCCAATACCAAAGGGCACTTAAGTATTTACAGACAACCGTGAAATGGCAACCTGTCATGGTGGATTACTGGTGGCTTGCACATTTTTAGAACATCGTCAGACTTGTGGGAGCACTGGAACATTTAGGACCACCAAGCAAATCTCAGCCTGCTCAGTCCATCGTTTCTATCGATTGGGTACGACACACTCCCAAGTAGCACACCCTAAAGGGTTTAGGCTGCCTCTTGTCATAGCATCACTTTGCAACAAGAATAGAGTTGAGCAAAAGTTGAAATGAGAAGGTTTTATTCCTTTACTTGCCTTTCCTTTTTACCCCTTTAGAAAAAGAAACCCATTTAAAGCTAAGCAAGAATTCAGCTTCATAAACCTGCAGCTTCCCTCAGCACGCCTGCATCTTGCTCTCACTGTTAGGTAAAGCTAACTCAGAGTGACTTCTTGTCATCCTTCTGGTACGATATAAAAATATAGTTCATTGCAGTAGTATCTAGATGGCACAGCCAAGATCAGGACCACGTTATGCTAAGTACTGTTTGCCAAACAAATACGAAACGAGCTGCTGTTCCCCACAGGGCTTGCAGTATATATAGACAAAGTCAAAGGGGATGAACCAGTATTATCTCAGGCTTACAGCTGGGGGAGTCCAATCCAGAGGGATTATAGTGGCTTGCCAAGGTCACACACAGGAAAGCTGTGTCAGAGTTGGAAAATGAAACAAGAACTTCCCAGTCCCAGGCAAATACGCCAGGCACAGGATAATCTCTAAAATGAAATGTTTTGACCCATGTCTTTACAGGTTTCAGAAAGCTACCAGGCCTGAGCCCTTCTCACAGAAACTGCAGGAATTGCATGATTTGTGCGTCAGCTACGCACACACCGTGACTGGGACATGGTTCTGTATCAGTATTATTGTGTCCTTTCTGAAAGAACAGATTTAGAGATGGAATGTTGCATATTTTACATGATTTTCTATCATGTGCTATACATACCTGGAAAATCTGCTTTTGAACTGGCTGCGTGGCTCCGCTGCTCCAGGCTCGCCAGCGTGTATTGCTGCCCTCTCGTGTAGACCTTGTTGTAATTGCAGCGTTGTGACCGAGTTGAGGGGACAAGATTACCTGGTGCCCTGCATCTAGCGCAGCCTTTCACACCGGCCGTACGGCTGATGGACACAGTTACCTTTCTCATGTAGCCATGTTGCTGGCTCGTCCAGGCTCGTTTCCTACGTGAGACAAGCTACAGGACAATGGACAATCCAGGTCATAGTCTTGGTAACCATGATGCAGATCCGCTGGGTCAAGAGAACAGTTAAGACAACTTTGTAGCAACAAAGCCTAGCTGAAGGTTGGCTGGTGTTCTTGGGTTTCTCTTCACCTTTGCCGAAGGGACAGTTCTACCTCACTGATCAAAGTTCACCTCAGGTTGATTATGACTGCTAAAGTCAAATCATCTTTTCTGGGCACACAGCTTTTAATGAAAAGCAGGCTTGGTACACCTGATAAAAGGGATATGCTATTGGAGGATGTGACAAGTAGTAATCTATGAGAAGCTTCACAGATAACAACAAAGAAATTCCAGTTATTCCCCACTTAAAAGGCTGGCCTGAATTTTATTTTAGCAACAGCTACACTGATGGTACCCTGCGATACCATGTCACTGGCTCCAAAGCTGGATGGTTCCTTTCACTTTCCATCACGTGGGTAGTGAGAGAGACTTCAGGGCAAATACGAATCAGGTTAAAGGTGTTTCACTTGGTGTACATTCCCTTTACCTCCCCCCCCCCTTTTTTTTTTTCTTAACCAGAATCCCTCCCTTTTAAAACACCTAGTCAGGTAATTACTGGCACTCTTTTGTGTTCCATTGGATAAGGGTTTTTTAGGTGGACTTTTCACAAGCACAGCTGGAGCTCTTCCGAATATTTTTCTTCAAACTTTTGTTCATTAAAAGAAAATAATAGAAAACTTTTCTTCCCTCCACCTTGACCCAGGATTGAATATTAGATCTTTCATATTACATTTTCTTACTAAGTCTTCCAATCACTTATTGCCTTCCTCCTTATGCAGAGGGGTTAAGCAAGACAAACCATGTAGCTGAAACAAGCACAAAATAGTATATGCAAAAAAGAGGTACAGAAAGGGAAAAGAGCTTGAACAATAGCATCATTCTGTATTTTGCAGGAACAGTATATATGAAAGCATGCTGTTGAGGAATAAGCCAATACATAGGTAATTAACAAAATAATTCATAGAATCACAGAATGCTTTAGGTTGGAAGGGACCTTTAGAGGTCATCTAGCCCAACCCCCCTGCAGTGAGCAGGGACATCTTCAACTAGGGCAAGTTGCTCAGAGCCCCATCCAACCTAGTCCTGAAGGTTTCCAGAGATGGGGCCTCCATGATGTCTCAGGGCAACCCGTTCCAGTGTTTCACCGTTATGAGATAATTACATTACAAGACAGGGGTGTGGGACATAGCTTATAACTGCTGCAGGCCAGATCCCACGGGTCAGTGTGTCACTGTGCCGGCATCTGTCCTGTTGATTGGACCTCACATTTTTTTTGTAACTCTTGCTTCTCCTTGATACACCTGGGGCTCAGAGGATCAGAAACTGAAATCAAAGTCTCATGTACTTAACCTGTGCAGACCAAAGCAAAGAATGGAGATTAACACCCAACTGCCAGCTCTGCAGCTGACAACCTGTTCTGATGTAGCTGTATTTCACCTCCTTCAGCTTCTGGATGACTGAACAAAACAGTGGGATGATACTGTGATAACACTCCCTCACCCCACAAGAGACTGCAGAGGTCTCTGCAGCCTTTCCACAGCCAGGGATTCAGAACAGGAAAGCTGCTCTAGAGAGAAAACTTTCGTTCTCATGAGGTACAGATGTCTGTCTTAGCCAGGAGTCAGCACAGATGAAATACACACATTCACAGGAGAGAAACAGAAGGGCTGTCTACATGACAGCGAGGAGGTTTCTTGCCTGGGGGAGGCACAGACAGACCCACCAGCAGTAGCATAAGGACACATGCAGTGTCTGAGTTGATCAGACAAGTGGTGAAGTTGCTCAGTTAAGTTTACCATCGCTGTTTGCATCAAGTTCCTTCTTGCACTAGCACACGCCAAAGAGGCTCTTTCCAGGTCACCCACCAGACAGTAGCTCATGTTTAACAAATCAGCCCTGTGGTGTGCTGACTTGACAGCACACGGAACAGGGAACTCACTGCAGAGGATTGGAAAAAAGTACACTGCATACCCATCTGGAAGACTGGAACAAAACAGACCAGTGGAGATTGTCTCCATGCAGTATTTCTGGAGAAAGTTAATGACGAAGCAGTGGCTGACCTAGAAAATACTCACTCATTAGCACTAGCTACAATACCAAAGGCAGCAAATATATCATTTTCAAGAAAGCTAATAATAGGGACTGTTGCTTATTGTGCCCTACTTCAGACACTAGATAACTCAGTTGAAACAATCATTAAAAATTGGGATTATGAAGAAATACCACCTAGCTGACAAAGATGCGACAGGCAGAAGAACTCCGTGCAGATTCTAAACAAAATGGGCCAGCGATCTGGTCTGGTTTTGCAACTCATTAGTGGTCCCGTTACACCGAGCTAGTTAGTGCTGCAGCAGTCACACACAAATATACCACTTTGCTCTTTAAAGGCAAAGCAATAGATCACAACCATTAACTGTACCCCTGGCTGTACTGAGCATGCTGGGAAACTTTAGTTAAGGTTTCTAGCCTGTTGACTTGCACAGAAGCAGAAAACTTTGCCTTTCAGGAGCAAAGATCCTCTACAGCTTACATGGTCCTGCCAATATGAATGCCACATGCTAGGGCTTCAGTGAAGCTCACGACATTCTTTGTCTTATTGCCAGTCAACAGTGCTACTACTGTTAGTTCATTTCTCCTCACATCTAACGAGATTCGGCTCCAGCTGGCTTAGGAAAAGCCATTTGTTGAGATATTAGACTAAAGACTGCATTTGGATGGCTTAAATCACACGTCCCCAGCTGTAGCAAGTTCCCTGCCTTGATTAACTCAAACCATGTCAAGCCATCTTCACAGGCCCTCAGTCTTCAGCACAGTAACTAAGCCCGATTCCGGTCTTCAGTTCCTTGTTCAAAGCTTAAACTTCTTCCTGCTCCCTGAAGCATCTGTGCACCTTGTACTTGCTGTGTGAGGATTCTGTACATTCAATTCCTCTCCCTGGTCATCTCCAAACAAACCCCTGCCTCTTTGCTTTAAGTTACGCTTCCTCTGAGTTGCTGACCAATTCTATCTTTTCAGGATTAATATTAAAATTAGTGACAATTCCTCCATTGAAAACAAGCTACTCTATTCTTTTGTAATTCCTGGGCTATACTGGATTAAAAATAGAGCATGTGCACACTTTGTGGCAGAGCACCTCTCTCGTCTCTCGGAGACACCCCACACCACCCAGCTGCGTCCCACACCTTCAAGTAAATTGCCATTTGGGAGTGTTCATTGTGTCCTAATGCTCGATGCACAACCATCTCTGACGGCTCTAGACAGACCAAGCATTATTCTGGCCTGCTTTCAGGCTAGGTGTTCTCTGACAGGCAGAGTTCCAGTAACTGCACCACGAGATGTGCGCGACATGTACAGTGCAATTCCAGCAAACCATGAACTGTAAAGACCCAAAGTTTCAGAGGGGAATTTATTGTATGGGAGCATATCCAGTATCTTTTGTCAACCATTCATGAGAATAATAAAAAATAGAAGCTTTGTAAGTGACAAAAAATATAGTTACATATAATACAGATTTTCATCTTGCATTGAAGCAGAGCAGTAATAAAATGCTCAGTTGTGTTTTCACAGTTAGTTCGCGTCGCTTCTCTAGGTTAAAGCATCAGCAACTCAAATCTTCCAGTCAGAACCCCTAGTTAGTAGTTTCACGGGGTGATCATGAGGCTGAGTGTTGTCTGCATTTTGATACCCTTTACAAATTGAGCAGGCATCCTTGATCCATCTCAGAACTACTCAAATTTTCACAGGTACCAGCTACGCTTGAAACAAGGCATCCTTGCTGCAGCTGAAAGACTTCTGTATCAGAACATGCTTTTAGGCCCAGTTCAGAATCACATCCATGGAATACTCAAGAATGTGCTTAAATCCCATTTGGTTCAAAGGGCTCCGAGTTGATCCTCTGTGACCACCTCTGCTTGTTCTGCCCCTCACAAGCGCTGGACACTGGCACAAAGCACTAACCAGTATAACCAGTGTAAGTTGCTTGCAAGGCTACAAAGGATTTGCACATTCTTCAGCACTCCATTTACCTGAGACCTAAACGCATTCACTGCATGCACACATTTATGCATAGACTACACACACGTAGCCCCAACCCCTCCCCACAACATTATTGCAATAATTCTTTGCTGGTATAGCAGTTTATATACCAAGTTTCACTTATTTAGTTTTCTATAAACATAGAAAAAGACATCTGAAGAGAGCTAGAACAGCTTTCAATCAGTCACTATATTGGCATTGAAAGCTTTATTTTTAAAACTTTAAGCAGCAGTACTGAATAAATAGACAGAATGATTGTTTTGTCATCTCCATACAACCGATGGCCTTCATCCAAAACACGAAAATACTGTAGCAAATAGAATAAACATGCATGTTTCAATGTTCATAAAAAAAAAAAGAAGGTGTAATAGAAAAGTAACACTTTGACACTTATTTTAATACAGTACAGACCATTAGAGACTATTTTCTGGAAAAATATCTGAATACAGTTTTGTTATATACATGGATCATTAAGGCCAAATTCACTCAAGTTAATGCACATCAGGAATTTATATGCTTCAAGATAACTCACTAAAAATCACAAGATCAACTTTTTTGCTCATACTTATATGATCCCAGTTCACTAAAATAATGCAATACTCTTCACGCTAAAAACAACGCAATTATTGCCCCAAGAGGAGATTTGTTTCACTAAAGGATCTTTTCCCTCTTACCTCACAATGAAAGCATGCTTGCATATTGCTAATGCTAGTGGTAGTTCTTTCAAGAGCTTGCTTCCAACTTGCCAGGGTTTAGAAAAGCAGATAATCTCAGAGCTAACGGACCATTTCCAGAAGCAGTTCAGGCACTTGGGAACCTAATTCCCACTAAAGGGTAACGGGAGGCAGGTTCCTAGCTGACTTTTCAAGAGTGGGCCTTGGGTTTCTCCATTGCTCGGGCACTCAGAATGTTTCCCTTAGCCTTAACCTACCGGCTTTTCAAACGGCCAACCTCCCCCCTTTTCCCCTAACAACATAGCATCACCAGCAAAAATAAACTGTATCCTCATGGATGAGAGAGGTAACACAGTTAATTTCCATTAGTAATAAGTTACACGAGTTCTCCGTATAAATTCCCTGTGCACTGGAAAATAGTGCTTATGTATTCAACTATTTAACACAAGCAAAAAAACCCATTTTTATCATGCTGGCCAGTAAATAATATGGCACTTGTTAAAATTAGCATGTGTAGCTTCCTTTCTGCTAATGCCCCATAAGTAGGTTTGAAACGCTTCTGAAAATGAGTTTTTCTACATTTGTAAAGAAAAAGTGAGGTTCTGCAGTTGATCAGAAGCAAAACTCTCAACAACATGATGTGAGGAATTTTTGTAACTGTACTACATTGTTCAAGTCACATTTAATGCAAGGGCATGCCATTTACTTTTGGTTTATTTACAGAGAGGGTGAAAATGCTACAGAATCTTAACCGGGGTGAAATTCAGTAAGGAAGAGGAGTATGGTGGGGGCAGGGGAATTTGTCAGTGTCTCACAAATGACAGGTTTGGGTACCAAAGCCTCTCCTTTGCCACAACAGTGGCTGAAGCGGTAAATGTTTTTCAGATCACCTTGACATATGCCAAAGCCCTGACATGGAGGGTCTACTCAGTGATGATGCCAGCTCCAGGCTGGCCCTTCTGTCAAACAGCTGCTGCAATCAGCAGATGCTATTTTTTAACTTAAATGGCAAATTAATTCCTTGATTCTGTTACAGACCTGTAACTCAAGCCCTCCAAAGCTGCTCTTTCCCTTCCTTTTCATCTTTTTCCTCCTCTCTCCATCTTAAAGAATAACCTGGCATAGAAAGGGAGCAGTTTTTATGATGCAAAAGCCCAATCCAGCTCAAACTGACATCTGTAGGAGATGGACCAGTCACAAAGTGTGACGAAAACATTAACTGGGTAAGCATGCTGATCTGCCTTAAAAATAACTTCATCTCAGTACAAGACTGAAATTGCAACAGGCCTTTTTTCGTGTTTCTCCCCACCCCATGCAGCACAATTTGGGCCAGACTTTGCAAGGTGCTGAGTGCCTCAGTTCTCTAACATCAAGAGGTGCTGAAGATGCAAGATATCCACCGGAGAGGACCATTTCATTTCTGTAAATTGAACCCAGAATGTAAGGCATAAATGCTCAAGTACCTTGGACAGATACTGTCCCCAAACTATTTATATTTTACAGTTCTTTTTAATATATATACACACATTCTTTCTTTTTTTTTTTAATACAAAGTTATGGGCACAGTAAACATGAGCACAGAATTGTGATAAACTAACAGTAATGTGTGATCACTGCAAAGATTCCTCGAGTAGGAATACCTCATTTTCCAGTTTGCTCACAAGGCGGGGGGGAAGACCTGATAAGTTAAACAGTAGAAGTTCAGAATCCATTTGGAAAGGTCCTTTATATATTCACAGCCTTATCTGTTGCTGTTAGTCTAAATACAGCAGCATTTTTAGAATATATGGTGCCATTAATAAGTGGAAAGGGAAAAATGCATTAAAAACCAACCTCAAATGTCCTTCATCTTTTACTATATCTTATAAAACTTCCATTTGTCAGTATGACTAGGAAGAAGCTCCTTTTGAAAAAGAGGAAACTTAACATTTATCTGCGCATCAGTGAATCAAGACAAGAGGATGCTAGGAGTTAAGAATGTTCAAGTGTTTTCTGTGGCAAAAAGCTTGGAGTTTCCTACCAGTGGTAAAATCCTGACGCTACCAAAGACATCAGGAGTTCTGCCATTTTGCAACTGACTGGCGTCCACGTATTCAATACTGCAGTGAAAGCACGGTGACCCCCTCTCACGTCAAGGGGATCTCAAAGGGGGGGATGACGGTGTGAGTTGCTATTAGAACATGAAATCCAAATGCAACTAGGTAAGGCCTATCCCTCCCTTCTTTAACTCAGCCGTGAGGCCAGCCTCCCAACGCATACAAAGCATCCCACTGACACCAGTCACTTTCTCTACAAACACGGGGTTGACCTCAGCGATCTAATTTCAAGCCCTGTAACCAACAGGCTACTTGGCAGTGTCTTACTTTCTGCATGGAAGCCATTTTGTCTAATCCTTGCTCAGCTTTCATTGCATCTTTCAAAGGGGTTAAACATCTACCATGTAACACTGGGGACCTGGAATGAAATCCCGGCCCCACTCAAGTCAGCAGCAGCTCTGCTGTTGACTTTGTGGGACTCTGCCACGTTTCTTCCCTCCACAAAACTTGAGTGAATTTTGGAAGGCTAGAAGAGAACGCTCATTTGTTTTTTGTCTTTTTTCTTCTCCAACAGCAAGATTTACTGCAAAACAAGAACACTGTAATGGCTGGTGGAAAAAATAAAGTACAAAATCACACACAGTGAAAGCCTCCTACTCTCTTTTGGTAAGATATATGAAGACAACTTCTTACATTGTTCTTTTCTCAAAAGGCATATACAATGTGGCAAAATATTTCAAATATACATTCTATATAATTAAAATACCATCTAACTAGTGCATCCTCAATCATATGCTGGAAATATTTTTACCAAGCCAAGGTTTAAATTCCACAAATCTTTTGAACACTAGGTGCTTCATTCAAGGCAGATTCAACAGCAAGTAAACCCCACAAGCTCACTTTTCAAGCCTTAAAAGGTAGCAATGGATGGAACATGACATATTATGACCCATAACAGAAATTAACAAAGTCAGTGGTGAGAAACCATTTTAATGGTTCAGCACTCCACAGAACTCTGCATCCCACGCTGTTGTACTTGATCAAATGGTGGATGTTTGTACACACACAGTCACCCTGTCAGAATGACGTACAGCCATACATGATTATTCACAAATTAAAAATAAAAATACAGAAGGTGAACACTCGCATGTCCATTGATTAAACGGAATAAATTAAACCTCAGATTCAGTTGCATATGTGGTTTCCTTCGCCCTCAGTCTTTCATTTGTGCCTATACAAGGGACAATACTTTCCCAGACACTTCTGAAGCAGCAAAAACAAATGAAGTTTTTGCACTCTTGCTGTGGTGACAGCAAATTCATCCTTGCCAATTATGAACTGAGACGGTTCCTCTGTCTCTTTAGCATCAGTGCACAGGGTATGGCTCCAAGTGGTGTGTTGGAGGAAGAAGAAAAAATATGGTGGCTTAACAAAACAAACAAACAAAATCTTCCTCCATTCATCATTGGCAGAATAAAACAGAAGTGTATCTTGTCCAGGGTACCTTGCTAGGTCCTCTCCGGAAGAGGTATGTACTGTCATACATAAATGCCCTCCGGGTTAAAACCAGACGACAGGGGATTCTGCAGAATCCGAAGGTTACTGGGGAGTTGCCGTGATGAGCCAGGGCGCTTCAGTGACCCAGACTGAAATGCTGGCTCTGCGCAAGAAAACAGGCAGTTAGTCATCATCAAGGGTGATGCCTGTAGAACACCCCTCTTCCTCCTGCTCACTGATGCCCTCAGCGCAGTACAGAGAAACTAATACCATACACAACAGAAAATTCAAATGCCTGACTAGGAAGTGATGAGATCCAAGGTGCACACTTCCTACTCGTTTTGAAACAGAAAGATAGGCCTGCTCATTCTAACTACCCTCCCACGAGGAACACGCACACAGATACACGCAACACATTCATACAGTAACGTGCAGAAAGAGCTTGTACGTATACATAACTCAAAGCTTCAGCTTCCTGCCCACTTCAAAGAGAAACTTCGTACAAGTGCTGACATTTAAGGCCCGGTTGTCTTCTCTTCCCACCTCCCAATGCCTTTTGGTTAGAAAGTCTTCTCAGAGCAGGGCCAGAACCAGCTGAGGAGAATGCTGAGAGCGCAGGGCTCTTGGCAGCAGGGTACTGGGTAAACCACCCCACAGCAGAGGCTGAGCCACAGCAGGGCAGCTTCTGCCTGTGCCACAGTTCTGACTCTTGTTCAAAGTGCTCCCACATTTCTGTCTAGAAAATTCCAAATTCAGATGTGGGCACGTGCAGAATGCACTGATCTCACTAGGGACAAAGTCAGTTTGCACACGCTGAAACAGCCATCTGTGCAGGATGGCTGGCAGCCCAGCCAAATGAGGTCCTGTTCCCCTGCGGCTGCTGTCTGGGATTTCTTGTGATCCAGACGCGTTCCTTTTTCTACTGTGACAACGCATCCCACCAGCAGAGGAAGAACCCAGCTGAACAGCAATGCCAGATGGGCAATTGCGCTGTGCACCAGCTTACATGCCTGCAGCCGTGGTGGCCCCACTTGCAAGCTACTGGCCTAATGGGTTACTGACGGGGCAAAAACATGCCTAGGCACAGGGGGAGAGAAGTTATCTACATACTGCACTTTATTTATAGCTTGCTAAACCCCTGGAATGAAAAGAAATGCTTGACACTGCTTTCTTACTATTTTGCTAACTTCTTCGCTAGCAGAGTGTTCACTCGATGTATGAGGGCTAGCAGTAACGCAGCGGGAAATGCACTGCCAGCCCCTTCTCCCGCCCACCAAAAGCACCCTGAGTGCTGCACCTCTCTCGAGCTCCACGTGCGGGGCCTCCACCTCAACGGGGTCTGCTGGCAGCACCGTGACCTTCGTTCCCGTTTGCTGGATGAACTGTTGGAGATTGACCTGTCGCAGCTCCTTCGTCAGTTGCTCCAGTTCTTGTTCCCTGTCCTGCCAGGAAAGGGAAAACATCCGCTGAGTGGCAGCAAGCATAAAGCAGCATTTCAAGACTCTATTTGCAATTGGGCAACTAATGTGGCTTCTCCTTTTGATGAGAAAGCCTCCAATTTTTAAATTCAAACGGAAGAGTTGAAAGGTGTTTTACTCTCCTAGTTCAGAAAGCGAATCAACGCTCACTATTATTAGGGGTTATTACTGGCCTGTTTATATTGCTTCTTGGATGACTAGCAGACATTTCTCATATCACCTGAGAAAAATTTTGGCACAACAGATGCAAGCAAGTAAAGGTAATAGTGAGCACTCAAAAAAAAAAAAAAAAAAAAAA
>Ga0065711_1040673_pt1 | contig 16778 bp, 4 predicted proteins | sample Hoacrofraction12_FD_59098 | JGI IMG/M metagenome (GOLD analysis project Ga0065711, IMG submission 59098) | Hoatzin crop microbial communities from Cojedes, Venezuela - Epithelial fraction 12 v2 (version 2) | ecosystem: Host-associated > Birds > Digestive system > Esophagus > Crop | place... | reverse complement strand
GGTGCCCAGCAACAGGACAAGGGGCAACGGGCACAAACTGAAGCACAGGAAGTTCCAGCTGAACATGAGGAAGAACTTCTTCCCTCTGAGGGTGACGGAGCCCTGGAACAGGCTGCCCACGGAGGCTGTGGATTCTTCTTCTCTGGAGATATTCAAGACCCTCCTGGACAAAGTCCTGTGCAGCCTGCTGTAGGCAACCCTTCTTTGGCAGAAGGGTTGGACTAGATGACCCACAGATGTCCCTTCCAAACCCTATCATTCTGTGATTCTGTGATTGTGTGATTCCGTGATATCTGATTGCATCACAAAACTGTGAATATTAAATGGTACCTGATGGCAAGGAGAGAATGAAAATACAATACTCTCAAATTGATGCTTTGACAGTTTTTTAGCTGTTCTTATTTAACTAAAAATACCAAGATTTTTTTAAGGAATGAAATGAGTAGCATCAGAAATTAGTCAGATTATAGCCACAGCACAGAAATCTACAGTCACCTTTTCACAGGTTTGGCAAGCTCAGGGTAGCAGCTCAGCTCGTGAGCCTTCTCTGTGGGCTGATGGAAACAGGCTAGAAGATTTTGACACAATTGTACTTGCACAAGAGCTCTGACTTGAACATAAACTCAAATCACAGAGTTAAATACAGAATACAACAGATCTGTCCAGAGCTCCCAATAGTGAGTGGGTACGGCCCCTGCTCTCCTTAGGCTTAGCTCCAGATCCTCTGGAAACCAGAATCCAGGGCAGATCCCAGTAGTCCTGCTGGCAGGCTCTAAGCCTGGCCGACCTCAGCAGCAGGGAGAGGTCTGCCCATACAGCTGTCTTTGCTGATCCAGGGCAAATCAGTCCTCCTTTACTTTCATCAAAATTAGCAAGTTGTTTGGTGACAACACCAACAATTTGTTTTCTTGCAAGAATTTAAAGAAGAACTACAATATATAAACAATTTAAGGGTAAATTTATACTGACATTTAGGAACATTTTAAAGGCTGCCCAGCCCAGGCTGAGCTATACAAGCAGCTCTTCCTATTCCTTTATCATATCCTGTAAGTTGTTTCAAACTCAGGAGTAAATTATGGGATATCGAAGTACCGAAGTTTAGGGAAGATAATTGGTCTGTTCAAACTTAAAGGGCATAGTTTTTATAATTAGAAGATAATGGATAAAAAATAAATTTAAAAGTAATCAGAAAGCTAGGATATGGACAAAGAAGAGAAATCGGGAAAAGCTTTTCTCCAGAAATCATTCTCAAACGTTATTTGCACTTCTCTAACATTTTTATGATTATATCTGACAGCAGGGAGAGGATAAGCCTATGTGAGTCCAAACCAAAAATCAGAGCAGAAGCTTAGGTTCAGTTTTAAAATTGTTTCTCCTTGTTGCAGCTGAGACAAGTCTCAGAGAGGGTTAAAAAAGGTTATGAGTGAACTATGGTTTCTGATTCTTTGCCCGTGGCTTCATTGCCCATGTCCCACTCCTGAAATGGAGGGAGAAGGTCTGCAGGCAGTGTCTTTACTTAGACATATAGCCGAATAGAGGGAGGGAAGCAGAGGGTAATCATATTCCCTCCATCTCACGTTCCCCAGATGACAATCGTGTATTTTCTAGCAGAGGCAGTGCATTCCAATTATTTTGTTTTCATCCTCTTTGTAGCAAAATTCAATTTTGCCTCCATCACTGGAGAGGCCTTGAGCCATAGCACAGAGTCTGAGATCTGTTTCTCACTGGTTACCATTGCATAACATTGGTCTCTGCATAGCACACTGGACAGCTTTCACCAGAGTCCAGTAAAGGCAGCGCTTGTTACATCTTCCTTCCCCAGTCAAACACAACCTTAAGAATTACAATGATTAACCATAATAGAAAATCAGCATAATACAGAATTTAAAAAATATCTCAACATCCCAACAACTAAAACAGTAATGAGATTCAGTGGGTGCCCAGCATGCCCTGGGATCTTCTGTCTTGCCTCTACTGCTATTTGTCAAACGAGTGCAGGCATAGGAGGTCTGGGGTCTCTATCTGTTGGGCTCTGTCACCTGCAGTGTCCTTGGGGATTCCAGCTGATACTTTGCCCTGTTCTCCATCCTGCAGGGATGAGGAGAAGATACTGCAGCTTCTTTCACTGTTTGTGTCTATCTGGGCCCAAAATATCTGCTATTGAGAGCATAAATTTCACTGTTTGTGTCCATCTGGGCCCAAAATATCTGCTATTGAGAGCATTAACTCTCACCACTCAATGTAAAGGTAATTGAGGAACCCGCTTCTGGATTGTGGATTCCCTTCAAAAGCTTATGCATCCAGCTTTTGGACATGGCAGCTCTGAGGGACGTAGCTCCTACAGTCTTTCTGAAGCTGCCTCAAGGTGTTTAAGACCCATATAAATCAATAGCAATGAAACACCTCAAAGGTATTTTTCTAGATTGCTTCATGCCCATTCCCATGATCATAACCCTTTTCACTGCTTGTGGCTGCCATGCGGACCTTACACATGCAATGGAAGAGAAGTAGCAGATTGGTTATATGTCAGGAGACTGTGGCTTTTAAAGTCAGAAACAATCTTTTAAATTCTCGTTTTATTACAGCTTTGTTCATTGTCCAATTCAAGCCAGTTGCCAGAAGGTCAATATCCAGATACAAAATCCCCTATCGCAGATGACATAATGAGTGATTTGGACCCAATCATTCTGTTAGATAAAAATGAAAGAGAAGAAACAGCTCAGTTTGTATTTTCTGGAGAGAAATACTCTCATGAGAAAACAATAGAAAACTTATTCTTTACTACAGAAAATAATAAAATCATAAGCATTTTCAGTTTTATGCATAATTGAACTAGTCACTATTTCCACTCCTGTGGTGTATACCATAAATCATTGACAAGCAATTACAACATAAAACAATGTTTTGAAAACATTAAGCTAACATAAAACTATTCATTTGTCACATTAAACGAACATTTATTCAAGTACTACAGCTTAGTACTGTGGCCTCTAGCTATCTACTACGTTTTGATACCTCTGAGAAATTATTCTATCTTGACAAATTTGAAAATACCTTAGGAATAAAAATTACACTTTAAGCACTGCTTACACAAAATGATCTCATCAAAAGCTCCAATTGCAATCAGACTGTTCACACATACCTTGGAAAGCAGCTCTCTTTCTTGACTTACCACACTGTCCTGGTGCCTGTTCTTTGAAATCTTTGGGTGGGGTACCTGTTTTTTTGCAATCTTTTCACTAGTATCAACCATCTGAATGAGGAGGTAAAACTGTCTTTTGTGTGATTTCACTGTTTCCATCAAACTAGTGATTTGAACATTTTTGTTTTAACTGAGTCAACGCAACACCAGTTGCAATGTCATTTGGTGACAGAAGTTACAGTTGTGGAAGTTTATCAAACCCAGGAACAGCCTTCTTCACTCACAGCTGATTGTAAGAACTGGACACGGGGAGAGCTGCCTGTAGTGGAAGGTCCAAAGAAGAGGCAAAGCCATAAGGCACCACAGAGGGCTCACAGAGGCCATGTAGTTGACTCCTTGGCTCTACCAGAGCTGCTAGGTGTAAGGAAAATGGTAGTCTGGCATCTAAATCCATTCAGGCATAGTCTGTAGCTAAAAGCTGTTCTGCTGGCAGTTAGGATGTGTGGATGCACTCAGGAACCTTCACAGTGGATTACGCCAATTTCTGCTTGAACAGTAAATCTATAAAAGCCTCCAAAATCCATTGAGGTCTTTCCAAAACCCATAAAGCCAGTTGGAGAAATATTTTTTTCAGTATTTTTCATCTCTGTCAAAGCTTGGATCCAAGGGCGTTGGGGCACTAAACAGGGCAAACCACTGGATTATAGAAATGTATCACCCCATTTTACAAGTGAGAAAACAAACATATTGATGACTTGCTGAAGGTTTCATGTAAAGGGGAAAACAATGCCTGTGAGACCTGTGTCGCACAAACCCAGACACTTAGAATCGTAGAATCATAGAATGCTTTGGGTTGGAAAGGATCTTTAGAGGTCATCTAGCCCAACCGCCCTGCAGTGAGCAGGGTCATCTTCAGCTAGACCAGGTTGCTCAGAGTCCCGTCCAATCCGGCCTTGAATGTTTCCAGGGATGGGGCCTCCACTAACTCTCTGGGCAACCTGTTGTAGTGTTTCACCACCCTCACTGTAAAAAAATTCTTCCTTACATCTCGTCTAAATCTACCCTCCCTTAGTTTAAATCCATTGCACCTTGTCCTATTGCAACAGGCCTTGCTAAAAAGATTTTCCCCGTCTTTCCTATAGGCCCCCTTCAGGTACTGGAAGGCTGCTAGAAGGTCTCCCCAGAGCCTTCTCTTCTCCAGGCTGAACAACCTCAACTCTCTCAGCCTTTCCTCATATGAGAGGTGCTCCAGCCCTCAGATCATCTTTATCGCCCTCCTCTGGACCTGCTCCAACAGCTCCATGTCCTTCTTATGTTGGGGGCTCCAGAGCTGGATGCAGGACTCCAGGTGGAGTTTCACCAGAGCAGAGTAGAGGGGCAGAATCACCTCTCTCGACCTGCTGGCCATGCTTCTTTTGCTGCAGCCCAGGATACGGTTGGCCTTCTGGGCTGTGAGCGCACATTGGTGGCTCATGTCCAGTTTTTTATCCAACAGTACCCCCAAGTTCTTCTTGGCAGGACTGCTCTGAAGCCTTTCATCTCCCAGCCTGTACTGATAGCAGGTGTTGCCCTGACTCAAGTGCGGGACCCTGCTCTTGGCCTTGTTGAACCTCATGAGGTTCACACATGCCCACTTCTCAAGTTTGTCCAGGTCCCTCTGGATGGCATCCTGTCCTTCTGGTGTGTCAACCTCACCACTTAGCTTGGTGTCATTTGCAAACTTGCTGAAGGTACACTTGATCTTGCTCTCTAAGTCATTGATGAAAATGTTAAACAGCACCGGTCCCAGTATAGATCCCTGAGGGACACCACTTGTCACTGGCGTTCGTTTGGACATCAATCCATTCACCACCACCCTCTGGTTGTGACCTTTCAACCAAATCCTTAGCCACCAAGCAGGCCACCCATCAAATCCACATTTCTCCAGTTTAGAGAGAAGGATGTTGTGTGAGACTGTGTCGAAGGTTTTACAAAAGTCCAGATAAATCACATCTATAGCTCTTCCGTTGTCCACTGATCTAATCACGCCATCATAGAAAGCCACAAGGTTGGTGAGGCAGGAGTTGCCCTTGGTGAAGTCATGCTGGCTGTCTCTAATAACCTTCCTGTCCTCCATGTGCCTTAGCATAGCTTCTAGGAGAACCTGATCCTTGATCTTCCTAGGCACACAGGTGAGGCTGACAGGTTGGTAGTTCCCAGGGTCCTCCTTCCTACCCTTTATAAAAATGGGCCCAATGTTTCCCTTCTTCCAGCCACCAGGCTCTTCGCCTGACTGCCACGACCTTTGAAATATTCTTGTCTTGTTATAATGTCAGGTCCTGCCTCACAAGGATATGGTAAAGATGGTGAATGGCCCAAAGTAGCAACATACTCGTACTGTGACTCTGCTGTTCAAAAAGCAGCAAGCATCATCTCTGCAAGAACCTAGACAAGCGTACTCCTGCCTGGAAACAATGTCCAGTTTGAGACAGTCCAACCAGATATGCCTTCCCTACTTCTATAGCTAACACACGGCAGCCTTTTCTGAAATTGATGAGGACAAAGGGATAGATGAGGGAAATGCATAAATGGGGAAAAGGAAAAAAAAATAACGGCCTCATAAAGAGCATAGAGTTTGAGGAGAGATTTAAATGCTGTGTAGCAGAAAAGGAGAGGAGGAGGGAGCAACCTGGGAAGTAAAATGTGGATTTATTGTATCAGGAAAAATAGAACGGGCATATAGTTTGGATTGGAGAAAAGGAAAGTGTATCAGGTAAAAAAAAAAGCAACTGAGAAAGAGAAAAGGGAAATGAGAAAAGTGGTGGAAAAATTATCCAGAGTCACATTGCAGATATTCACTGCACTTGCACAAAATGGGAGTTTGTTGCACTAAATGGCTTTCCAGACAAGGGAACGAGAACCTCCACTGCAAGAGGGACTCAGACTCAGCCCCCCATAGATTAAATTGGAAGGGGTAAAAGAACACACACAGAAGGAGGAGAGTGCTGGAAGAGTGTGCTATGATTATACAGTATTAGTGAACTGGCTTGGGATGTAATCAGCTTCACAAAAGAGACCTCAGCCTGCAAAATACAAAGATATTCTGGCCAAGAAGTTGCAGGTTAAGCAGAAAAGCATGGTACACAGAGGCCATATACCCTAAGCACAACTGAATTATCTTTTAGCTCATACATACACTCACATTTAATTAAGTTATGATATTGTTAAGCCTTTGGCATACTGCCTGCTGTATAAACATTACTGGCATAGATATTCTGTAATTCTATTACAGACTTATTAACTCAAATGGAGGAGCAGGCAGGCATGAAACCAGCTAGAAATTTCAACTGAAAACCACCTATAGGTTAGACAGAGAAACACAACATGCCAGGGTGGAAGAGCCTAACAGCGACGTCTCCACTCACAGGAGCCACCCAAGGCCCATGCCCATCTCTTTAGTGTATTAGCAGTCAAACAGCCAAGTCTGTCTTGTATCAGCACAATGACCTGAGATCATCCCCCATGTACAAGAACAGCATCGTTTGAGTTCGAAGGAGCTGCTGTTAGATTATTAGGTTTGTCATTGGTGGGATTCAATTATTTCTGTATTATTTGTGTAAGAGTAATGCAAAGAGGCTCCAGCTGAGACCAGGCCTCCATTTTATGAAGTACTGGGAGACAGTTTCTTTCTCCAAAGGGGCTTGCAGTTTCAGCTGACGATATGCAGACAGAGGGGAAACAGAGGCATCAAGAAGTGATTTTATTATGGTTGCACAGAAATACAGCCAACAGGCAGACACTAATTCCAAATGACACTTTTATATTAGTGGGTATCCAGTTATAACATAACAATATGCTCATTCTTGATTAAAATAGAAGCAAGGCCATTTAGACCTAAAACATAAACAAAAAGTCATACATGAAATTGCAAGAAAATGTATGTTAAAGATACAGAAGTATTACATGTTGGAAGCTGGAGGAAGGGACAAAAATATTTTACCAGCAGAATCAGAAGACTCCTTAATTCTTAACTCTCAGCTGCACCATTGTTCTGTACCTTTTCTAACAGAAAGTGCATGTTTTGATTTCCATTAAGGAGTAAAAGACAGGCTGGAGTCTTACTTTAGAATCATTAAGATTGGAAAAGACCTCTAAAATCATCAAGTCCAACCATAAAGTCTATAGATTTAGAATCTATAAACCTCAGAATAATGATTTTCACCACAAAAATTACACTATAAACCATCTACGTAGAATCCGGTTATAGCAGCCCTTGTGCTTAGCTTAAGAAGCAAAGCTGCTTCTTCCAAAGTCTTGTTTGATGCCAGCCCAGGTGCTAGACTGATTTGCAGTCCTTGGCCTGCCTCACTTCTCTTACCAATTTTCCCTGGCTAATCAGAGCTCGCAGAGATGCTCCTGAAGCCCAGGAGGGAAGCCCTGTGTCCTGTAACAGATAAATATCTGACTCGGTATACTGTGTTTGAAAACAGATTCGTTAGAGCCAGGGAATCATCTTGAGCAGGCATACAAAAGCTAACAGCCATCCATCCTCAGCACCTCAGGATGGAAGAGTGTACAGGAGTTCAGATTCAGATTTTTGTTACAACTTACGCTGTTGATCATTCTTTTACTAATAATGTTCTTTTACAGACACCAAGGGTAAGCCTGTGTATGTCCTACAGGACCCGGACTGCTAGCAGTGGAGAAGAGGCAGGCAGCATTTCTGCTTTTGTGCCTTATACTAAGACCACGGTATCACCTCTTCAAAGCAGGACAGAGCCCACAGTAGTTATCTGGCTGTCACTTGCTCACCAGATTTTCTAACTAATAGGCGGTTTTCTACCTGCCAACCCACCATGTCAAAGATTCTATTTCAGAAGCATTTGTTTCCTGAAACAGTTGCACCTGGACTCTGCTTTTGAAGATCTGTTAGGAACTCAAACATATTTCAAGCATATACTCTAAAGATACCACAGATTTTCCTGTGTCACACTGGATGGTGAACTAGAAAAGCCCTTAAGACCTGCGGGCTAAAGCAAAATAAATTCAATGCAGTCTTGATTCTTGGGTTTCTGTTGTTAACTCCCTCACACAAAGCATCAATCATTAAATTACCCAGTAAAAAAATGGATATTTAACTATAGTCACTCCTTTTCACATTTTTTAATTCATGTATTTTTAATAAAAGCTTCCAACAGATTAAAAAAAATATGTCGTAATCTGCTCCTTCTCCTGTTCGTTCAAGGTGGTGTTTTTAATTTCCCCCACTGCTGAGCCTTAAGCTGTCTCTTGCATGAACCAAATGTATTTGTACCATTTTTATTACTTGCTCTTGAAGCTCTTTTCCTGCATTTCACAGTTATTGAGTTAATAAAGATGGGGTTAGTTTCTAGCTCTTTTAAGACTGATTATGTGTATATTATATATACATATATTAAAAAAATATATATATGTATATGTGTGTGTGTATGCTATATATCCGTGGCAAATCCCTGATATCCCTGTTGGTGATGAACTGACTGCAGTCTGAGAATAAATGAGTTAAAACACACTGTGTGGCTAAAAAGATATATTTGCACTAACACATTTAAATTTTAATGCAACGGCACTTTTATTTCCCTTTCAAAAGCTGTTTATACAAACTCAACAACTCAATCAATGCTGCACTCAAACTGCTGTCACACCAAAAAAAAAAACCACAGAACATAATCATTCTACCACATTGTTTCAGAAGTCCCCAAATTGACTTCTATAAATAAATCAGATATATTTTAAAATTCCTGGCACATACAAGGTTTCTTCACTATTTCAGCAGCCCTTTACTCTGAGACAAAATATTGCCTTCATCTGACATTACTTTCTCCCCTCTTTTAACTGAAGACTTGTCTCTGAAGATAAACTTATTTTCTGATTACTTAAAGGCATTTATATGAGAATTCCATAGCTCTACGGCCAGAGTACCTGACTTTACCCAAGCCAACTGAAACCCATGTGCTTTCACTGCAACCAGCAGTTTGCTATTGTCTCTTTTTATCCTGAAAGGTGACTGAGAGACAACAATGATTTCTGCAAGTAGGAGCTGCCTGACTATCCCAGTTTAAATGCAAATAAATATCCTACTGCACTTTAGGGAAAACATTCTAAACTAACAAGGCAAATCATTTAAATATCCTAACTAGCAATTAGGCAGAAACAATGATATCAGAAAGATCAGTCTCTTTGTAATACGCTGTTTTCACTCACAAGAGAATTTTAATTATGGTACAAGCAAGCACCAGCTGAAACACAACCTTTACCAACACACAATTTCACTACACAAAATTAATCCAATACATTTTCCTAATGTTGCACAGGTAGCTAATTAATTATAGATCACCTAACTGTCACAAGATTAACAAAACGCTTTTATGTAGGTAGTAAACACTGCTCACTGAGAATATTACTCTGTTCAGTAGACACTGCTTGAACTTAACACACGCAGGAAAAATCCATTTGTCTTACAAAGAGACCAGTGACCTCATTGAACAAGCAATGTGTTCAATGCTGGCTGTGCCTTTCACAAAAGCTCTCCATGAGGATGAGGAGCACATTGCATAATCAGCTGATACATGGGCTGAAAATCCACTCATCTGATGGCAGCAGTGATAAATTACAGAAAACTATGCCTCTGAAGCTGAGCAAATACACGATATTCACTTTAAAGGAGAAAGTATTTCCAGGGCAGATTTTTGCCTGTGTGCTGTTTCAAATGCAAACTCAAAGCAATTTTAATAGGCAGTCATTTAAATAAACCAAACACCACTCTACGATGAAAGATAATGAATACATTTTTTTAACTACATATAGGTACTTACACGTATACAAACTGCAGAGGAAAACCCAGGTTTATCCTCAGCTGAAAGATAAGATACACTATTCAGTGTGTGCATATATATGTATGTTCCTTTACATGTATAAATTTGTATGTAATGAATGTATAAAATTATTATATAACAGATAATATATGACATTGTTAATACATTACATATACAGCACGCAATATGTATCATGCAGTGATAAATAAAATCCGTAATCATATTTGTAAAGACCTTTTATATTTTTGTTAGTCTTTTTGCACTTCCTCACCACCACAGTGCCCCCTGCACTGGTTATTAGGATTGCCATCTATGATGCCTTAAAGCCAGAAACAGCAGCACACTGATATTACGGCAAAAATTGCAAACAGGGATGAGAATAGCCATTAGCAAATTCATGGGCCAGAAGCATTAGCTTAAACGCTGGGAAAAAAAACAAATAACACTAATTATCAGTCATGCAATTTAGAGTTTAATATTCAGTGACGTCAAGTAGTGACACCACTCAATTGTGTGCGTTAATTCAAGAAATAAGGAGGCAGCTTAGAGCCACTACAACAGGAGCGTGCGCTCTCCTCCTCTGACCAAAGCAGGGTCACAGTGACCAACCAACCAGCCGCTGGCAGTCCAAGCAGCAGCAGGTCAGGCGAAGCGCTGCACTCTGACAAGCTCCTGCTTCTGCTGACGTATTTTTATGAGAAATTGGAGCTGCGCTGTCCGACTCCAGCGTTTGCTGTCCCTTAGCGCTGCCGTACCAAGGGAAGGGGCCACCAACACGCCCTGCTCAGGCAGCTAACAGTTTCTGCGGGTACAGAGGATCCTGGATGCCCAGGGCACGGTCAAGCAGGAGAACAGGCGAGCAGCTAACCTGTACGTGAATTCAGGGGCAGCCCAAGCTCTTGCTTTCTGCCTCCGGCCAGAGATTCCCATGGATAAAATGGATCTGACTGGCTACTCAAGTGAACTTCAGCCTATTGCAAGATTAAAGGAAAGCAATTTTCTAGAACACTGAATGAAGGCTGGAAACATTAAACTACCGTGACAAGAGAAATTCAGTAGACAGTTGGAAAAATCTTAACAGTAACTTTGAAAATGTGCAAGATGGATACTACTATTTAACCTTGAGGAGAAAAAAAAAACCCACCCAAATAAAAGGTGCCTTGAGACCTTTGAGCAAAGTAGAACTACAAACTTCTCTTTGTGAGTTAAAAGTTAGCATTAATACGCTTTCAACTTGTCTTTTACAGTTATTTCCCCTTATTGTTTGCAGGAAAACATTAAGGTCTTAACATAGAATCCTTTACTCCTCTTTTCCAATTCACTAGGTAAACATTGCACTGCTGTTTGGTAATGATACCATAAGATTTTCTTGCCAGCTCAGGGCAACAACCTGCCAGCAGGAATTTTCAGCACGCTGGGACTAGCCCATTAAAAGCTGTTGCAGCGAAAGGTACCTCAGGCAGATGTGCTGGAGGTCCTGTGGTACCGCGGGCACAGCACAAGCCGCACCAACACACGCAGGAACAGGATGGAACTGAGGCACCGTCTTTTTCAGGTGCTCTACAAAAACGGCAAGTTTGCCTACAGTAATCACACTGAGCTCAGCCTTCAAAGCCTAACGCAATCAATACCTCAGTGCCCTTGTGGAATATCTGACAAGACTTAAATGTCTGAATAACTTAACGGGGTAACAACCAAATCCAAAGTGAGACATTTATATGTCTACAACTCAGCTATTAAACCCTAAAAATACGAAGCTTAAAAAACCCCACCCAAACCCTTTAAAGCTTTGCTATTCACCAGAATATTACCATTTACCACAGCTGCGTCCATCCTTCTGAGCTCTGGTATTGCGTATAGGTCTGGCACTGCATCTTGCTCGTGCTGCGAATCTTGGTGTTAGCTTCCTGCCCTGAGCCTGCTCAGGATGTTCAACAGGCACCTAGGACACACCTGACAAGCACTCTGGCAAACCTTTTAAGTACAGTTAACACACAGCACTTTCAAGCTTGCAACTTAAAAAAAACCCTCTTTGCCTTCAGTAGGACCTAAACATTTTTTTTTTGTGGCAGATTGGTAGATAGTGCACTTGCCTTGAACACGTTTACAAACCAATGACTTAAAATTCTTCATTCAGAGGATTACAACTTTGATTAAAAGGCAGAAACTCTTTCAGAATCCTCCTTAGTGTAAGGAAAACACACCTCCATTTCAGAAGCAAATTCGATCAGCAGGTTATAGGCTGACACAGGCAGGGTTACTACTCAGTAAGATTCCTAGCAGCCAAGGAACAAGAAAATTAGCATTTGAGTAAGACCTTTGCAATGGAATAAAATGCTGGGGGTTTGTACCCAATTGCCATGACAACTGGTGTTCTGCAACAGCCACTGGATAAAACCTTTAATCATTAGACGCTCCCACCCAGTTCAGTCTGAAGAATGAGATGCTAGTTATAAAGCAAGCTGGATGTGACAACCATGGGCTGTGCTCTGCCACGCTGCAAACCATTCCTTCCCTTATTGGCTGACAGCCACTAAGAACTTGAAAAGGCAGCTTTACCATGTATTAAAATGTATTGAATTATTCAACTGTTAGTAGTGATGCAAACTGTTTCCTAACAGATTACATACATTTATTGCAGACATATTTCTATTTGTGGTGTGAAGAATACATCTTTATAAGGTGGTTACTGAGCAGCTTCTCTAACACTTTGCTGTGTGACACTGCTGCGTCACTGCTTTGTAAAGCAGAAATAAAGGTGTCTAGGTATGTCTAGATGTTTCTTACTGTTTACATCACTTATAAATCTAAAACATCACTTGTTAAATCTAAAACAGTTTTTCAAGGGTTTTAAAGAAAACCTTCGAGCAAGCAGAAGTGCTTTTCCTGTGTGAATAAGCTCCTACTACAACATAAAGAACCTTTGTGTTCTGCAACAGTTAAAAAAAAACCTTCAGAAATTTCCTTACACATGTAACACTACACAACACTGTAGCCTTGTATTTGAAAATACGTATCTTCCTACAAGTATTAACATCACATTATTGCCATTTAGACCAAATGATGAAATACTCAAACATAGGATACACCAATATTACCACAGAGCTGTCAAGAAACTAGGTTGCATGTTACTAGATTAAAATTGCAGGAAGAAATGAGGGAGTCTCTCTGTCCCAAAGAAAAGCTTGAACAGACTGAGTCTTAGAAGAATGCCAGAGAGCAGACAGCAGGTCCAGACTTCTGTTTCACGATTCACCTAAAGGATGTCACTAAGAATATACAGTTCTCTGTTCCCATAAATTGTTTCAAAAATAACAAAGGAGGGTCAGGCAAGTGTTTCAGTAATCCCACCGATGTCTGGATCAAAATTATAGTGAGATAAAAAAATAACTGAGAAAGCTAGAACCATAAATGGACAACACAGAATCAGAACACAAACACAAAATAACCCACTTTTTATTTCAATACAGAAATTAAACTCAGTCTTAGCAGAAAGAGTAGTCGTACATAGTATTTAGTCATAAAAAACTGTATGTACAGCACAAGAAAATAACATAATACAAAAAAATTACTTTTTGAAAAGAAACTTAAAATGTTGGCTTTTTTTGAGAAGAATTCAGAATTTATTTTCACGCTTATGTTTTCTATACAGTGTAGAGCAATCCAAAATAACTGTATTCTGGAGGAACATGAAGCGCAAATCAGCACATCCAGCCACCTGCCGAGCTAGGCAGCAGTTACGGAGGGAAGTCTGAATCGCTGTTTTAGACTTGATTGTATCAATTCTGTCCAAGCACCACTTATCTTCATCAAAGAATGCAGCACTATGATCTTGCAAAACTCCAACAAAGCGACAGTTTACGCTTACTTGAATAGCTATCTTTTCCTTCCTATCTTGATTTTCTTTGCAGATCACGGCTTTAGTGCAATGTCTTGGGTAAAGACAGTTGTTTAAAGGCGAGCTGTTGCCTGGATGTTTTGAAGATCATGTAAATTACAGCCATATTTACACTACTGCTGCTGCTACATCTACAATTTATTGTCGAAGATCAGTACATTTGATTAAGATCAGTTGATCCCATAATATAGTAACCATATATATCTTGCGTAGGTTTACAGACTTTGTGAAAGGCTAAGAGTGAATTCCTATGATTCACTTTTCAAAGTTACAGATTTTCACGTCAAATGGCACCAATCTCTTGTCACACAGCTGCAACTTGTCTTGAACATAGTTTTATCCCCTGAAGTTCCTAATCTCCTCCAACAATTTTTATGCAAGATACACCAAGGTTTAAACATGATAATATGTCCAAACTAAACCGCATTTATTCACTTTTGACAATCTGTTCACCAAAGACTGAAACTCTTCTGTTTTTATTTTTAGGTCAGAGACTGTTAATGGCTACTCCTTAGAAACATTGGCTGATTCACAGCCTAGGACAGTAGACCTGATCTAAGATTTAAATCTGTACTTCACATAACAGGGAGGCTGGTCAACCCTGTTCCACAGACAAAAAGGCTACCTAGTCATAGTATCTGCTGGGAAAGGCTCACGTGGAGCAGAGCTTGTGTTTTTACTGCTTCTTACCCTCTAGGATTCAGGTTCATGGTATGGTCACATCTAAGGCAGTATACAGAAAATTAAACAGATAAATGAACGGAGCTCTAGAGAAGGAACCTGAAGTGCAGAGGGCTTCTAGACATAACTGGGAAATCTCTTGCAGATAGAACAGTAATGGGAGACCAGCAAAGGCCAGCACATCTGCACTGGACTGGGCCAACAGCTTGAACTAAGCTGGAGCTGTGCTAGACCAGTATTTCTAAAAATGGCAGAGAAGTGACACTATGGACATTAAGGCTGCATTCTGACGAAATGCAAGGAAGCCAGTGTTTTGGCCATGTGTGGATACAGGGCTCAATTTTTTACATAAGGGAAAGCGTGATGCTGAAACAAAGGAAAAAAAAAATCTTAGAACTGTGAGATTTACATTAATTTATGTGTACACACTAGCAACATTTATTTCAATACCTGCCTCTGCAGCACACAGATACCCAGAAAAACGTTCTGATGACTTTAAGAAGGATCATTCACAGAGTCAGCATGTCTTGCTGACCTTTTAGCAGCATGCTTTTAGCTGATAATCCCGTAACCATACAGCCGCTCTTTCCCACAGCAGTAAAAGCAAGTGTAAAAATTCTGTCCGTTTGCACTGACACTAAATAACCTAACACAAGTGACTCTTCACAAGGCACTACCAGCACCTAACCTTATTGCCACCTAAGGTTTAAAAAAAGAGATTAAACTTATTTTTCAAATAGCTCGGTATAAATTAAGGACACAGAAAAAAATCATAATGTGAGGAACTGCAATCTTCTAGATGCTTCTGTCTGGACTATTAGAAACTATGTTTTTATTTCATAGAACGCTAAACACAACAAACTCCTTTGTTTTTTTCTAACCTTTCTAATTAGATATAGTCCTGAAAATTATCATATTCCTGGCAAGCAAACCAAGTGTAATTTTCTAATTTAACAAAATTGGCTTGTCCTCCATGTACATGCAAGAACAATATTATAAATAATTTCATTAATACTTTATAAACTCTTTCCAAATGGGAGAAAAAAATCTGGTTTGAGATACTGTCACCAGGCAAAAATAACTCATGTCTAATATGAAACTAATTCCTTTATGCCCAGAAATCTAGTTCTGAAAATTCCCTATTCATCTCACCCCACATCTGTAGTTCATTTCATTGTCTCAGCAAAACAGTTGGCAATTCAAACTGGCTGGTACAGCTGCAATTGATGGGGTCCTCAGTCACTGGTTAGGACTGGCATGCACTGGACCAGTTAACAGCCAGCCAGGCAGCTCAGTACCTTCTGGCCTCTCATACTTTGAACAGGCCTCCTTATTCTGCAGACTTCCTAAACCTGTGGAAGAACAAGCCCTTTCTTTCAGCTTGGCAATGCTTCTAGTTATCTCAGCTCTTAAGCACCTTCACATGCTTGCCTGTCTGGGATTACAGTACACTTCAGGTAGAACAGAATGAGACGGAGTCAACTGAATCAGTTAAAAATATCCTATCCCAGTAAGTGATACCATTATGTATCCACTACATAGCCATAGCCTTTTCTGGCCTCCATGGAGTGCCAATTATTTGTTGCAAGTTGTATTTTATACAACTGGAATACCTGACTTAAAATTTGTACAAAAATTATTCTCTATTTCTGTTAACTTCAGATTTAAAGTTACTGAACATCTAATTTAACCCCTGTGGAGTCTGGAGAGAGGAGTCACTGCTTCACTGATTTGCAGTTTTGGAGGAAAAAAGCAGAACACCAACAACTATGATTAGCATGCAAGATGAGAGAGCCATTAAAATGGAAACAGAAGTATTAATCAGAATTGGTAGAAGTCGGAAAGTTTTAACAGCATATTTGAATTCAGAATTATCTACAGCAAACATCCAAAAGCTTGTACAACATTGTAAAACTCATATCCTTCTCTCTCCAAACCTTTATCTCTGTAATAAGCCATGGTTTCAAAGGTTACACTACATGTAAGATTCTCCTCTAGTCAGAATCACAGAATCACCGAATCACAGAATGGTAGGGGTTGGAAGGGACCTCTGTGGGTCATCTAGTCCAACCCCCCTGCCGAAGCAGGGTCACCCCTACAGCAGGCTGCACAGGACCTTGTCCAGGCAGGTCTTGAATATCTCCAGAGAAGGAGACTCCACAACCTCCCTGGGCAGCCTGTTCCAGTGCTCCGTCACCCTCAGAGGGAAGAAGTTCCTCCTCAT
>Ga0065711_1040672_pt1 | contig 16778 bp, 12 predicted proteins | sample Hoacrofraction12_FD_59098 | JGI IMG/M metagenome (GOLD analysis project Ga0065711, IMG submission 59098) | Hoatzin crop microbial communities from Cojedes, Venezuela - Epithelial fraction 12 v2 (version 2) | ecosystem: Host-associated > Birds > Digestive system > Esophagus > Crop | place... | reverse complement strand
CAGCGCGGGGGGCGGCGGCGGCGGGGCTGGAGTGGTGGTGGCCGCCGCGAGGCGTGGGGAGAAGGGGCTGAGGCGCCCACGCACGCCAGGTCCTGGGTGGCGTTTCAGCCCCTGCGAGCTGCGGCCTGGCGGCTCCAGGGGACCGGGGTGTCAGCCCGTCCCGCCGCTCTGCCCGCGGGGAAGCAGAAAGGCACACCGAGAGCACCGGGAGCTGGCCCTCCTGCTTGCTCCGTTCGCCATCGTTACTCCCTCCAACTCTGGCAGATCGTCCAAAAACTCCAGGAGAACGAAGGTTAGGGACACGGTAACGGAGCCTTTGCATCGGCCAAAACAACCTGACACCCTCAAGGTCTGTCCTAAAATGTTTGCTGTCCAAAACACGGCTGTGGGTTTGTAGCCATTTCAATTTCATTTTATCATAGAATCATAGAAAGGTTTGAGTTGGAAGGGACCTTAAAGGTCATCTGGTTCCAACCCCCCTGCCACGAGCAGGGACATCATCCACCACACCAGGCTGCTAAGAGCTCCCTCCAACCTGGCCTTGAACACTACCAGGGAGGGGGCATCCACAGCTTCTCTGGGCAACCTGTTCCAGTGTTTCACCACCCTCATGGTGAAGAATTTCTTCCTAATATCTAATCTAAATCTGCCCCCTTTTAGTTTACAGCCATTCCCCCTTGTCCTATCACTACACACCCTTGTGAAAAGTCCCTCTCCATTTTGAGACATCGAAAATTTTTGAAGAGTTTTCTCCTTCAAAAATATCTTCTTTTTTTTTTTTTTTTTGGTTGAGGTGTATCAACAACTATTAACTTATCCAGAAACAGTGTACGAGTTCCTTCACTCACCAAAGTTACGTCATTACTAAAATCAGGAGGGCAACAGCAGAGGGACCAAGCACACAAGGGAAAGTACGGACAGGGCTTGAAAACATGTTCCTATGTTCAACTGGTTGTCTCAGCTAACAGGTGTTCTTCGTGACAGGTTATTTTTTGCAAAACAAACCTCCATCAGTTCAACCGAGAGTGCGAGAACGTACAATGTGCAAATGAATAAGGTCTTCATAAACCCCAGGAATTTTGACATGCTTGAAATATCTAAAGTAATTAAAGTAAAATGGGATCTTCGTCATTTATTTTATGAAGGAAAACCAAGACCTATACAGAACAGCTTAAAGCCCAGCTCTCGCCTGAAGCCGCCTATTGCCAGCTTTGCCCTGAAGACCTCACTTGTTCTTTGCTCTCGTGTGCATTTGAACTCTTAGCCTTTGTGTTGTGTATGAGTCGAGATACAAGTTCCCTGGAGCGGCAGCCTTGTCGTTCGCCTGTTTGCAAAGCGGTAGGCATACTCACAGTGCATTGTAAGTAACAACGATTGAGAGGACGTGCTGGTAATTCCCGATCGCAATACAATCACGCACCTGGTCCCATGCGCTGAATGAAATGGGCCGGTATTCACATAGTTTCTGTCAAGAAAATAGGGTGTTCCTGGATTCCACAGTTTTCAGATGTGTGTAATACACACATACGATCTTCAGCAGCTTCTTCTCAACAACACTGCGTAAGTTTTTGTGATTTTGATGACGTTTTGTATTACACTTATGTATTCAATTCATCATTTATTTAATCATGACAATATTTGGGGGTATGTTAGAGTAATTACCTGGCTAATACGTATGTGACACCGTGCTTTCTTGGTTAGAATGAGTTAGAAGCCATAGAGTGAATAAATCAAGGCATGGAGTTGAAGTGGCATGGAGGGGGAGAGCTGAAGTCCTACGCCCATTAATATGCTGAATTTCTGACTGGTAACTGCATTTCAGCTGTGGGCCCTGAGGACATCCCGAGTGAGTACAATTTCACTAAGCCCTTTAAACAGCCCTGTAGTTTTTAATTACGACTTTGTGCCTACCGAAGAATAGCAAAATTATGGCTGTGACTAGATAGCAGATAGTGCATGACAGATGTTAAAAGGTCTGGTGTTTGATACCTAATGTTACATGATAGCTAGTGAGGCCTAGTGTTTAACAGTATCTAAAACCATCAGAAACTTCTCAAATTCTGGTCAAGACTAGGCAAATTGTAATTTAATGTATGTATGTCACTCATTAGAGAAAAGAGGCTGTAAATTGATTCAGTTAATCTATGGTAAAGTACAATCTGTTTTGATCAGAGCTTTCAAAAACATCACTGAGAGTGAGCTAACTTTCTAAAAACACGCTGCTAAATTATACAGTAGAAAAAGACCAGCTTTCTCTGCTCAGAAAAAGCTATCTCATCATGCTTCCTTGCTTTCTTGCATCTCTTTATCTTCCCTCTCTCCAGACAGGTTTCTTCTAAACTTTCTCTTAAAAGCGTAGCGAACTTCCTTTAAACAGACCGGATTTGTCACAGCCAAAGTCTGTTTGCTGTGTAGTTTGCCCTGGGTCACCAGACGAAATAAGCAATACTGACCAGACGCTCTTTAGCCATTCAGATTATTTCTAGGTAGGACTTCTGCCAGCTAACATGAGATGAAAGTACATCCATCAACAGCATTGCTCCACTATAAGAGTTCTGAAGTCTAAACAAGATGTTAGGCTTTATACTTCACTATGCTATCATCCATCATCATTTTTCCCTTTTTACTCCCCTTTCACCATACAGAAGTTCAACAGTCATTAAGCTTTAAGCATCGCTTTCTGCTTTTAAGTCCTTTCTGTAAAACACAGTCAAATTCTCACTCACCTTCATCTGATGACCTGGTTAGCAAGGTACTTCTGCCATATAGTTGTGACCCAGGATTTTCAAACATGATTAATTATTTTAGGTGCCCGAACACATGCACAGAGCCATCTTTCAGGGACAGTTGAAGAAACATCTGAAAATCACTGACCTCAAGTCAGGCACCAAGTGTCTCCGGTGGTGAACAGCGTCACAGCCATGACTGAACAGTTTTGGCTGTGATCCACTTAGCTGAATCATAGAATCATAGAATGGTTTGGGTTGGAAGGGACCTTAAAGATCATCTGGTTCCAACCCGCCTGCTATGAGCAGGGACATCTTCCACCAGACCAGGTTGCTCAGAGCTCCATCCAACCTGGCCTTGAACACTGCCAGGGAGGGGGCATCCGCAGCTTCTCTGGGCAACCTGTTCCACTGTTTCACCACCCTCATGGTGAAGAATTTCTTCCTAATATCTAATCTAAATCTGCCCTCTTTTAGGGCCATTTTAGAAAGGGCTTAGACTGTGGTGGTGAAATTAAGATAATTCAAAGTTTGTCATTAAACTCAAGTGTGACAGAAATATCCCTATCACAGGACCATCCCACCTGCCTAGCAGCTCAGTATCTGGACTTTTGCATTGCCTTGCGTATTGCTGGGAATCAATACATGGAAATGGGTGGGTTTTTTCAAAGGTACACGATGATGAGTGCATTTAGATTGGGGGAAGGTGTGGGAGGAACATGCATAGGACTACACAGAGTCAATATTTGTGGGGAAGAAGTGGGGTTTTCCACTTCAGTACCTCTGCCAGTACTGAGGGCTGGAAGAGGAAGAGGGAAGGGCTGTACGGGGGCTCAGGCATACTCAGCACAAGCCCCAGGCCACAAGAAGCAAGGAAGTTTCAGCAGGAATTTATGGACACTACAGTGTAGGAGGTAGCTGGAAATTCAGGTGTGAAAGAAGTAAGTAGAGAATTCCCATCCATTTCCCCTCCCGTTGTCAGAGCCAGACACATGGCTGGAAAAACAGCCTCAGGGACACTGGGTGCCAGTTCTGGAGTGAGAGAAAGAGGGTGGGGAGTTTCATGCTTTCCCTTTTTTGCTGTAGGAAGTGGCATTTCCTGAGAAGATGACTTGCTGAGTCTCATGCAAATACCTGAAAGCCACAGGGAGAAAATGCTAGGTGCATTGCTGATATTTTTTTTTATATTGAACTTTATGTTATTAATGCTCTGCAGGGGGTTGATTTTAAAAGAAAAAGGTGCTCTAAAACTCAATTAAGCATAACAGAGAAAAGGGAAGAAACCGAGTTTAGATTTAAGTCCATGGAAGCAGATTCTTAAGCTTGTGTGGATCCAATCCTACCATCACAAAATAAACCGAAGCATGCTACATGTGTAAACCCTAATGTTCAGAAGCAGTTTTCTGGGGCCTCAGAATGACTGCAGAAGAGCTGTTAGGCAGGGAGGCTGTAGTCTACCCAAAAATATAATAAGTAATCAGTAATGGATTTTTTTTTTTAATAAAAATTTGTATTCTTAAATAGACAGTGTCTTCTGCTCTTAGTTCAAAGGAAAAAAACAGAATTTGAGTGTGAAAATACTCACAAGATCCACAGAATTTATTATGTATAATTTCATATGATAGAAAATCAGGGAAGGGAAGCAGATGGATTAATATGATCTGTACGTGCCCGGGGCAGAAAGCATTCTGTACAAGTGTCTGTCCTGTTATGAGTGTGAGGTTAATTCCACTCTCCAGTAACACCTATGTCTTGTCATGCACAGAGAGTGGTACTGACTTCTGCCATCATCAAATGATCTGATGAGTTGTTTATTTCATTCATTTATTTGTGATAAAGAGAGGTTTTATGCAAATGGAGAAACACGCCACACATTTTCCTCCTGAAGCAAGTTTGTGACAACTTGCCCAGCGGGACAAGCCAAAATCAGCTGTGGGCTGCGTGCATAGACCACAGCTGTGGCTGCCTTGGACAACAGCTTTTTGAGTCAGGCTTTTCACAGTGGTGCGTGGTGAGAGGTTGAGAGAAATCAGGCATAGACTGAAAAAAGAGGGGTTCAGGCTAGGCATAAGGAAAACCTTTTTCACCAGGTCGACAGTCATGGGTTGGAGCAGGTTGGTTGCTCAGAGAGGTTTTGCAGTCAACAACCTTGGTGATTTCCAAGCCCCAGATGGATGAAGCCATGAGCAACCTGCTCTGATCCCACACCTGACCCTGCTTGGAGCAGGAGGCTGGGCTAGAGACCTCCTAAGGTCCCTTCCACTCTGAATCTTATGAACACTTCTAGCTACCCTGAGCTAGAACTGCTGTCTAAAGCAGTGGTTTACCTTTCTGCCCTCTGCTGCTATAATTCACCTCCAAAAGCCTTCGTTGTTACTGAAAACTAACCTGGCACAAAGCCTGTTGAGTGTCACCCCCATCAGTTACCTGCTGTCATTCAGTGGTGACGGCCCAAATGCACACGGCAGCACAAGGAATTGGGCAGTATGAGGTGGGAACAAGCAAGTGTGGGTAGTATCAGCAGTGCAGAACTTGTCTGTTTTAGTGATAGCTTCAGGTGAGTTTGTAGTGGAGATCTGAGAGAGTGAATGAGATTTATGGTTTCCTGAAAAATGCTTGGTTCCCTTTTCTTCAGAGAAGAGTAAAACATTGAATGCCCTCCTTGCTTTTCATCATAGAATCATAGAATCATAGGTTGGAAAAGATCTCTAAGATCATCAAGTCCAACCATCAACCCTACACCACCATGCCTACTAAACCATATCCCGAAGTGCCATATCTACAAGTTTTTTAAACAGCTCCAGGGATGATGACTCCACCACCTCCCTGAGCACCTGTTCCAATGCCTGACCACTCTTGCAGTAAATAAATTTTTCCTAATATCCAATCTGAACCTCCCCTGATGAAACTTGAGGCCATTGCCTCTCGTCCTATCACTAGTTACTTGCGAGAAGAGACCAACACCCACCTCACTACAGCCTCCTTCCAGGTAGTTGTAGAGAGCAGTAAGGTCTCCCGTCAGCCTCCTCTTCTCCAGACTAAACAGCCCCAGCTCCCTCAGCCGCTCCTCATAAGACTTGTGCTCTAGACCCCTCACCAGGCTCGTTGCTCTTCTCTGGACACGCTCCAGCACCTCAGTGTCCTTCTTGTAGTGAGGGGCCCAAAACTGAACACAGTGCGGCCTCACTGGTGCCAAGTACAGGGGCACAATCACCTCCCTACTCCTGCTGGCCACACTGTTCCTGCTAGAAGCCAGGATGCCGTTGGCCTTCTTGGCCACCTGGGCACACTGCTGGCTCATGTTCAGCCGGCTGTCGACAAGCACCCCCAGGTCCTTCTCCGCCAGGCAGCTTTCCAGCCACTCCTCCCCAAGCCTGCAGCATTGGATGGGGTTGTTGTGACCGAAGTGCAGGACCCGGCACTTGGCCTTGTTGAACCTCACACAGTTGGCCTCGGCCTATTGATCCAGCCTGTCCAGATCCCTCTGCAGAGCTTTCCTACTCTCGAGCAGATCAACACTCCTCGCCCAACTCGGTGTCATCTGCAAACTTACTGAGGGAGCACTCAATCCCTTCAGCCAGATCATTGATAAAGATGTTAAACAAGACCGGACCCAAAACTGAGCCCTGGGGAAACTGGAGACTGTGAATCACTGAGCCTTACTGCATAAGCATTCCTAATAGAAAATGAAAGAACCATACCTAATAGAGGATGTATATGTAAACAGAGCTAGAGAAACAGTCTACTGTAGCAGGCCCATGTGACCAGTTGGCAAACAGTTGGGTAACTTGTTTAAACAATCCTGCCTTCTGCTATTATTTGCTGAAATGCAACTTGATGTAGGCTGGAACAACTCAGTGCTCTCAGTATCCCCCAATCACAGAGTCACAGTCACTGGGGCTTGAAGGTAGCTCTGGAGATCATCTAGTCCAGGCTTAAAGTAGGGGCAACTAGAGCAGGTTCTTAGGGTCATGTTCAGTCACGTTTGAATATTGCCAAGGGTGGAGACTTCATAGCCTCTCTGGGCAACCTGCTCCAGTGATTGATCACTCCTTAGAGTTTCTTGTTCCATCTGTCATGGCTTAGCCTGGATGAATGCCAGTTGTCCACCAAAGCTGCTCTGTCACTCCCCTCCTCAGCTGGACAGGGGAGAAAAAATATGATGGAAGCCTCGTGGGTTGAGATGAAGACAGGGAGAGATCACTCACCAATTACCACCACAGGCAAAACAGATTGAACTTGGGGAAAAAATTTAATTTATCACCAATCAGATCAGAGTAGGATAGTGAGAAATAAAGCCAAATCTTAAAAACAACTTCCCCCCACCCCTCCCTTCTTCCGGGGCTCAGCTGCACTCCCAAATTCTCTCTCTCCTTCCCCTGAGTGGCACAGGGGGACGGGGAATGGGGGTTATGGTCAGTTCATCACACGTTGTCTCTGTCGCTCCTTCCTCCTCAGGGGGAGGACTCCTTACACTCTGCCCCTGCTCCAGTATGGGGTCCCTCTCATGGGAGACAGTCTTCCATGAACTGCTCCAACGTGGGTCCTTCCCACAGGCTGCAGCTCTTCACGAACTGCCCCAGCGTGGGTCCTTCCCATGGGGTTTCAGTCCCTCAGGAACAGGCTGCTCCAGTGTGGGTCCCCACGGGGTCACAGGTCCTTCCACCAAACCTGCTCCAGCGTGGGCTCCTCTCACCACGGGTCCACAGGTCCTGGCAGGAGCCTGCTCCTGCGCAGTCTCTCCACAGGGTCACAGCTTCCTTCAGGCATCCACCTTCTCTGGTGTGGGGTCTCTTCCACGGGCTACAGGTGGATATATCTGCTCCACCGTGGACCTCCGTGGGCTGCAGGGACACGGCCTGCCTCACCATGGTGTGCTCCACGAGCTGCAGGAGAATCTCTGCTCCAGTGTTTGGAGCACCTCCTCCCCCTCCTTCCTCACTAACCTTGGTGTCTGCAGAGTTGTTGCTCTCACATCTTCTCACTCCTCTGTCCCGCTGCAGTTATTTTCCCATCTTAACTACATTATCCCAGAGGTTCTACCACCATTGCTGATTGGCTTGGCCTTGGCCAGCAGGCGGATCCATCTTGGAGCTGGCTGGCATTGGTAGTATCAGACATGGGCAAAGCTTCTCACAGAAGCCACGCCTGTAGCACCCCCGCTACCAAAACCTCGCCATGCAAACCCACAACATCATCTAAATGGAATTTCCTGTATTTTAGTTTGTGGCCGTTGCCTCGTTTCTTTTCACTGGGCACTACTGAGAAGAGTCTGGCTCCATCTTCTTTACTCCCTCCTCATCAGGCATTTATACACATTGATGAGATCTCCCCTAAGCCTTTTCTTCTACAAGCTGAACAGGCCCAGCTCTTGCAGCTTCTCCTTTTATGAAAGATACAAGATAATCATCTTCATGGCCCTTTGATGGACACACTCCTATATGTCCATGTTCTCCAGCCTGTCCAGGTTCCTCTGAATTGCAGCATAACCATCCAGTATATCAGCCACTCCTCCCAGTTTTGTATTATCAGCACACTTGCTGAGGGCGCATACTGTCCCATCATTCCAGTAGGTCATTAATGAAGATGACAGAACAGTACTGAACCCAGTATCAACCCCTGGGGTGTACCACTAGTATCTGGCTTCCCAATGGACTTTGTGCTGCTGATCACAACCCAGCATATCAGCCAGTTTTCATTCCACCTCACCAACCACTTATCCAGTCTGTATTTCATAAGTTTTTCTGAGAAGGTGTTATGGGACACAGTGCTGAAAGCCTTGCTTGTCCATCAAGCTAGTCATTTCATTGTAGAAGGCTCTCAGGCATGGTTTCCCCTGTGTAAATCCATTTTGACTGTGGATTCCACCCCAATGGCATTACCATCCTAAAAATGGAAAATGGCTTCCAGGATTAGTTGCTCCACCACCTTCACAGGGATCAAGGTGAAGTTGACTGGCCTGTAGTTCTTCAGATCCTCCTTGCCCTTCTTCAAGGTAAGAGTGACATTTGGTCAGTTCCAGTCATCAGGAATCTTCCCAAATTACATGACTTTTCAAAGATAATTGAGAGTCATCTTGCAATGGTGTCGGCCAGCTCCCTCAGCACTCACTGGGTGCATCCCACCAGGTCCTGTAGGTTTATATATGTCCAGTTTGTTTAAATGTTCCCTGACCTGATCTTCATCCACCAAGGGTATATCTTCCTTGCTCCAGACTTTCCCACTGCTCTCAGGGGCCTGGGATTCCTGAAGGCTGGTCTTACCTGTAAAGGTGAAATAAAGAAGGCATTGAGTACCTTGGGTTTTTCCACTTCCTTTGTCACTAGGGCCCTCATCCCATTCAGCAGCAGCCGTGCTTTTTCCCTAGTCTTCATATTGCTGCTGATATAACTGTAGAAGCTCTTCTTGTTGCCTATCATATCCTTTACCAGATACATCTCCAGGTGGGTTTTGGCTTTCATAACACCATCCCTGCATGCTTGGACAGCGTCTCTGTATTCCTCACCATTAGAACAAATCTCTTCTCCACTGTTTGGAGGATCCTGGGCCTCTGGATACTGGTCTGCTGTGGAGCTAAGTCATTTCTGCTAGTGTGGAGGCCTTATTTTGGCAATTCTACCCTGATTTTTACTGGCTAAGCCTTCAGACCACTCCTGCTATGCTCACACAATAGACGTTGATTGCAGTATACAATGATGTTTGTGTTGTGGAGCCTCAGTGTGCTCAGATTTGGGTAACATACATGCGTGCATCTCTTCCTGATGGGCAGCTAGAAAAATTTACACATATGCAAAATAGATTTTAAATTCATATTGGTAGCTTTGGTTACAGGTGCGAATAACACCTGATAAACAAAGTCCTAGACAGCATTCTCACAGCTCTTCTGGGTCTCCCCAGAGAGAAATACGTGAGCCTGTGCAGTGGGGGACATGGGCATCTGTACAGAGCCCGTCTAGAACATGATCTGTGTATGCACAGTGGGGCTGCTACATCCTGAGCGTAGTGCACTTACAACCAGAATACTTAATTCATACAGTCACAGTGGCCCTGTCACACTCAGGCAAAATTACTGGGCAAATAGAAAAAAAAGATGTATCTGGGAAATTCCTGATGTACAGAAGCTCCAGCCATGAGGAATCAGGAGCACAGAGCTTGGGATTTGACCTTTAACAACAGTAATGTTTGTCACTTACCTCAGTGCCAGTAGGATGAAGCTATAAGTAATAATCAATACCGCAGAGACTTCAGTGTAATAACATACCTAGTGTAATCCTCTGAAGGTCAGAGCTAAAAAAATAACCTGTCTCCTTCTTTAAAAATCTTGTATGTGGTGGATTTGGATGGAAGCAATTGTGTTATTGCAGAAAATAATAACTTGATAATGATCAGAGTTGATAATGTCTTAGCAAGATGACCTTTACCTGCTTATGAATGACTCATGACAGTGTTGAAAAATTCAAGTGGTTTGGCGGTGATTTGTGAGTATTTATTGACGCAAATCAGATAATTACATTTAACATCACAGATGGCTTGTATTTTCTGAAGTCCTTTTATTTCAGCGCAATAAGATGACTCAGAAACTCAGTGGGATATTATGACCCTGATTTTTCATTGCCTCACACCTCATATAGTGAAAATTCCCAGTGCAGAAGAGGTGTAGGTCCAGTATTGAAGGCTTTGATGCTGTTACTATGCAAACATCAACTGTTACCAGCAATGCAAAGCGTCAGAGCCCTATCCCCTTTCTTATGTTACTTTTCCTCACCAGTGTTATATTTTGAGGTCATTCATACGGTGTTACTTTATGTTTTCCCTTTGCACTTTGCATGCTTTTACTACTCAGAGAGACAAGGGAATTTATAGTGACCCAACAGAACATTAAATTGTCCCTGGCATCCAGGAAAGAACACCTATTCCACATTCTTAAAAGCATTCCGCTTATTTCTGACCAGGTCGTTTTGATTTCCTTTTTAACAGAAAGGGAATCCCACATGTATTCCAAGCACAAGGATTCAGAGCGCTGCTCCATATGGGCAAACATAACATCTGCTATTTCTTGGCAGAGGAGCAGCAGCATAGGTCTGCTTCCTCCTGGCAGGGAGCAGGAGGGGTAGGATTCATCTCACTGAGCTTTTATCTATCAAAGCATCAAACACTCAGTAAGACTACATTTCCTAGAAGTCACCAAGGGGAGGAAAAGCAGCAATCATTGAAACTGCTTGTCATCCTCTCTCCTGACAACAGCAGTAGCTCAGGTGACCAACGAGCTTAAGCATGCAGCTCATAGAGGACTAAGTTTGCAAAGAGAAATCCTGCTTTCACTGCCTACTTCCTTTATTTTCATTTGTCCTTGAAGAGAAATGCTCACAAATAGCAAGTGGGCACCCACCTCTCTGGAGATTCAGCTGTTACACTAGGGTTGCTTCCTAGGAAGCTTTTTCTGCCACAATGTGGAACTCAACAGAGCTTAAGAAATAGTGAAAACTACTGCTATTTGCAACAGCATCACAAAAATACAGTATTTCTGCAATGAGGCACTGTTGTATGCCAAGAAACACCACTCCAGAAAGAGCATTACTCAGAGAATCTGACATACGTCTCTGCTGGAGTCTATGACAAAGAACCAATTGTTTCTCTCGCTGACATTTTCAGTAGCATACAATGATCTCCAGTACAGACTAACAACAGAGCTTCCAGCCTAGTACAGACCTCTACCACGTGAGCTAAGGGACTACAAGCACTGACAGGAGGCACGATTGTAAATTACAGATAAACTACAGGATATAAGCAGGCACACGTTTTATCTATGCAAATGCATAGCTCGAGCTGCTGGTGCAGTGGGGATACATCAGCTGGAATGACAACAAGTAATTAACAGCTCTGTCCAGCCACTCTGCTAATCTAATCACTCAGCACTGCTAATCAAATCACTCCAGTAGCTGGAGTGGTGTTTCCCCAATGCCAGTGCTCGCTAAAACTAAGCTAAGCACAAATTAAGTCATTCAGGTGTATTAACTTAAAATAATGATTACAAATGAAGACAAGCTTTAGGAGTGCCAAGTCCTCAATTCCTGCTTCCTCACACCCACAAGCATTGTTCCAGGAAAGGGAATGGCATTAGTTTGGATTAGGTTGGGGCAGAAGCAAGGAGAAGGTCTGACTGCCACATCTACCATGGTGCAGCTGATCCACAGCTCAGGAAAACAGAAGCCTCTGTCCACACTGGCTGTGCCTGGGCTGTACTGTTCGCTGTGCCTGGGTCTTGCTGTCAAGGCCAAGGTAGGTAACAGACTGCTGAGGGTAGTTAAATAACCCAAATAATGCCCTGTGATAACTATTTGCCTGTCCTAGGAAGAGTAAAGACCAGTTTGGGGAACAGCACATAGCTACATGCCCAGCTTATGCACTAGCCCTGCATGGGTGGGAATGGGGACGTGAGAGGTGTTGGTTTCTAGGGGAAGTGCACCTTTCCCACTGTCACCCAACAGCAAAAGCAACAAGCCCAGCTCACCGAGGCTCTCCTGAGCTGTCACTCCAGCTCTCTGGCCCCTTTTCGTGCTTCTCTGTGGCCAAAAAAGCCTACTCTCTCTCTCTGTCACCATGGTTATGTGGAGGTAAACATTTGGGGACAGGGGGAGGAGGTTTCTCCAGCGCAGAACTGATAGTTAGATGGAGGAATGTTAGTGAGAGAAGAACATGAAATTATTCTTTTTCTATCTGTATGACCGTAAAACCTCCCACAATCCCTTGATGCTTTGCTTTCTTAGCCCAGCATTTTGCAGTAACCCCAAAACCCCACTGCATTGCAAAGCTGGATTTTGCCACCCTAAAGATAAGCATAAAATAAGTTGTAGGTTATTTTGTGCTCATCTTTGCAAGTGGCTTTGCCTGAGCTGCTGAGAAGCCTTGGGGAAAAGAAGAGAAGAGGGAAAAAGAAGGAAATTTTGGAAGACAGCAGTGCCAGACAGCATTGCAGGCTCAGTACGTTCAACTTAAATTCCCTCGCAGGCATTATGGTGCTGTACCAAACTGGGTGAAGATGTCCCCAAGTGCCCTGCTCTGACATATTTCAATGGAGAAGCTCAGAAACATGCAGTAAGCCCAGAAATGCAAGTGGTGTTTGTGACTCTGGTGCGTAGAAGTTCCAGCATCAACTCAGCTGTCTAAACACAAGTGTCTGGTGCCCTTTGAAATTCTTTCAGTGACATCTCCGACAGTCCTTGCAGTGGACTTTTCCATCACAGTCTGGCTTCCTACCGCACAGCAGGAGCTGGTGTGACTGTCCTCTTGGGCTCTGGGAGGGAGACTACACCCAGCAGTTGTGTGCTTACCGTTTGTTGTCCCAGCTGCCTGGAAATCCCTGCCAGGAATAACAGAGACCGGGGAACGGCTCAGCCCTCGCCTCCTCAGCCCTACATGGAAGGTGCTGGTAGCCTTCAGCCTTGTCCACCCTGCGTGCATTTCAGGGGAGCTGGAGGCCACGCTCATCCCCGATGTCGGGCCAGTGCGATGCATTCAGTGTGGTCATTCAGCGGTGAAACCTGCTGGAGGTCACGGCGGGTAACGCGGGCACAGTTCTGACCCGTGAGCGCGTTCTGAGCGCAGGCGCACAGACCAGGAACGAGCTGCGGTCACCCATGGGGATGCTGTTTCTTCAACCCACTGCAGCCTGAGCTGGAGTGACTGGCGTGGCTACTGAGGGCAGCGAGCAACCGTGCTCTGAGCCTAATGGCTTTCACAGCATTACTTCTCCAAGACTTCAGGCAAGAGTAGTCTTTTACAGTGTGTCTTACAGGTAAGAAATCTGTGCTTTCTCCTAAGATTTCTGGTGCAGGCTCATTTTAAGAATGTGAGTTGTAATGAGTTCATTATTTTTAATACACAGGAAGAAAACAAAGCACAGTGTTTTAGTTATGCTTTTATTTTTCCACTTTATTTCTTTTTCCTACTGGTTTGAACACATCTGTTTTGCAAGCTTATAGCATCAGAAATCTGACTTATGTGACAGAACTACAGATTCCAAATATGACTTTTTCACCCTTTTCCCCAAACAACAGTGAAAAGAAAAGATTTTGTAATACGCAACAGCCTTGTAAGGGTTTTAATGCTTCTCCTTTTACTTCTCTACTGCTCCAAAAGATCTTTTTGAAGAGTTTTCTTTTAATTGAGTCTGGAAACCATCCACTTTTAATGAGAACTTACTGACACCTAATTGCCATCTGCCTCCTTCAGTTTCTTTCATAAGACTGCTTCATTTTTCCTTTGTGCTCTGAACTGCTCCTCCATTGCTGCTGCTGTTTCTACTCTGACTGAATTCTTTAGTCTTCTTGGCGTTAAGTTTTAAGTCCTTTATTCTATATTTGACCTCTGCCTGTTCCAGAACTACACTAAAAAGCCTTTAGAGCTAAATACTTATTAGCTGCAGAATGTAGACACAAGCTTCCTACCACAACATGGATGACGCTTGCTGGTGTGCCTGTTTTACAACAGTCTTTTCTTATCTGGTGATGCTGTAACAGAAAGGCAAAGCACAGCGACGCGGTGTGAGAAAAGTGCTGCCAACCTCACGAACACAGAAATATGCAGTATCTTCCACAAAATGAAATTTACCCTTTTGCTGAGAGCCTGCCCAAGGACGTGGCTTTAACAAGGCCTCCAAGTGAGCTATCAGTTCTGCTTTATGGTGTCGTCCTGCCCCGTGGTGAGTTCACCCCATGTCAGGAGCCAGGAATCTTTCACTGACTGAGGGCTGAACAGGTCTTTCAAAAATGTATGGCAAGCCACATCTTAACGTGCCTCTTGCTGTTATGCCATGAAAGGGTTTATAGAAAGTCTACAGCAAAGATTTTCTCACTTTCCTTCAGTTAACTGTTTCTTTCAAAATTTTACTGACGTTTTCAGGTTCCCTGGTTTGCCTGAAGCTAAGCTTCCAGTGGTCACCCTGCTTCGTGCTTTTCTCCCTTAAGAAGCTGTTCAGATCCTAAGATGGTGAATTGTGATCCTTGGTCAGACACTGATTCTCTGGATGTTTCTTCCTGGATGAAAATAGTAGAAAGAGAAGTGAGCTATAGTAGCAGGTGCAACTTGTAGCATCAGTGCTCTTCCTGGGCATTTCCTATCAGGAGCAGAGCAGTGGTTAACTAGTGCACAAGCTGATGGGCCCATCGTGTCAACCTTGCCTTCCTGAACCATGTAAGCCAGGCTGGAAGGGCAGCGTATTGGTCACTGTACCAAGGAATTCTGTAAGTAATGAAGTGTTTCACAGTAATTTACACTAGGGCATCCAACACACACTCCACTGTCAGGTTTTTCTTCTGAAAATGAGTTGAAGTTTAGCATGAGCCAATTGTATATATTTTGCCTATCGTTTTAATGGGAAAACAGAATAGTGAGTAACTTACACTGGACAACTGCATTTGAGGAATATTCATTTGCAATCTCAAATTAAGGTGCTTAGGATTGATAAGCCACCTTGTTGCCAGAAAGCCGCTTAACTTTTGCTGAATCGGATGAGATGAAGAATCTCTTTCAAGTAATTGCCCTCACCATTCCAGTACTCCCACCAATTACTTGTCATTGTGCAGACACCTAGTGAAGATAAAGACTGGTGGATCATCTGTCCTGTGTTCAGTTTCTGATCTGCTTTTTATGTCAGTAAAGATCTGAATTTATGCCTATAAATACAAGTTATCTCACTGGCTATTAAGCATTCTGTATGTCTGCTCATTTGAATCCTTCTGCTGGTCACAGAACAAAATAATCCGTATGCTCTTTGCATCTATGGCTTGAAGGGTAGTTTCTCTATTTTTATGTACAAGAGTCTTTCAACAGCAATGTACTCTCTCTTGGTTTTATTAAGTGTTCTTGTCTCAAATACAGTGGCCTTGCTATTATCCCAAAGGGCTTAAGTAAGCAGAGCTCTAACCTCGTAGTCTGAGGCACCAGGAATCAGAGCTGCAGCAGCACAAGATGAAATAAGGTAGGTGTTGGGCTACTTATGATCCAGGATTTCAGTGTTTCTGTGGGTTTCTGCAGGTCTGCCTGGGGCGGGCTTGAGATTCTCTGAAGTGGTGCTGATCTACACCTCAAGCAGAGATAAGGATAAAGTTTCTTTAACAATATGCAAGAAATAAGCCTATGAAATGAACAGTATGCCTGTCATTTTTGTGGCAGTTCTAAACTTTGATACCTGCAAGCTATTTCTTTGTAATGTCAAGATTAGATTCTGGTCGTGCTGGAAAAAATATTTTCCTGAGAAAAGATGACTCTCCATCTGAAGTGTCATCTGGCAAAGTTCAGGTTCTGTCCTGCTGAGTCCATGCAGTATAAGATGATCTACTGCTTGGGTTTCTGTATTCTTGTACAGTAATACAATTAAATAAAATAAAAATCATCCGAGCAATACTGGATTTTGAACTAGTTATTGAAAACATGGACACCATTTCTGAGAAGCATCCAAACAATTGTATAAAAAGGCTGTGCAATTAATTATATTCAAAATCTTGTCTGTGAATAAACAGGATATGCACCTTTTATGTAAAATCAAGAATTTACAGTTTTTACAATTGATATCTTAATAGATTCATCCAAGAATCACTATCGGCCTACATTTAATTATTGTAGAAAAAGAAAGAATAATAAAAAATGAATATTTTATACAGAATGGAGCTGTCAATAATAACAATGCCATTAATATTGTTACATACACATTTCCTAGTTCATACTCCTTTTCCTGGTGTTCTGCTCACCCTTCCACTGTCCCTCCGGCTCCTAAGATCCCTGGATTCAGTCTCGTGCTTGCGAGGGTGTTATGGTGAAGCATCAGCATCTGAAATTCTGTGCCAGGAGGAGTATGATCTAGATGGATTTTTCTTCCTCACCCTAGGATCTCCTAGGACATTATCTTTATATGTTTTCTAATGCATTTTTGTATCTTGCTCTTTCTTCATTGGTCTGCAAATCCATGTTACATCCAGGTTTACGATATGTGGTGTGTTTTACATATGTTAGATACTTGTTCTTTCTTTTATCTTATTACCGCCCCCCCCCCCC
>Ga0065711_1010128_pt1 | contig 16778 bp, 8 predicted proteins | sample Hoacrofraction12_FD_59098 | JGI IMG/M metagenome (GOLD analysis project Ga0065711, IMG submission 59098) | Hoatzin crop microbial communities from Cojedes, Venezuela - Epithelial fraction 12 v2 (version 2) | ecosystem: Host-associated > Birds > Digestive system > Esophagus > Crop | place... | reverse complement strand
GACACGGTGCTGTGCAGCCTGCTCTGGGTGACCCTGCTTGGGCAGGGGGTTGGGCTGGGTGACCCACAGAGGTCCCTTCCAACCCCTACTATTCTGTGATTCTGTGATTCTGGGTAGAAAAGGGGAGAAACAAACCTCCTTAAAAGGTCTTTTTTGCAGCCAGAGCCTTTCCTGCTCGCCCCCGCCGCTGTGCCGTGAGCAAAGGTGAGATCCTGCTTTCAGATTTGGTGGTGACAGAGCAGATATCCCCGTTTCTGCCCGCATCTCTGGCAGGCGTGGCGAGAAGCCCGCGTCCCCTCGGGAAGCTGTCAGGGCAGCCGCTGCCTGGGTGGATTCGTGGAGGGCTCTGCTCCACGACCGCCTGCAGCAGGGTCTCTCCCCGGGGGGGTTCCTCCCTTTGGCGTCTGCCGGGAGCCGGAGGCGATGCGAAGGCGAGCTGGGCGTGGGGCTGCAGGGCTGCTTCGCTGGTGCTGGGGTTTGCCCAGCGTGGGGGGAAGCCCAGGCTGGGGCAGCGGGGAGACGAGCCGTCCTGCTTGGGGACAGACAGCAGAGCAGGTCCTCTACCACCCGACCTCCCACCTTTTCCCTTCGACTCATGAAGAGACCGAGATCTGTGCCAGTAAGACGACTTTATTTGTGTTGGTTTCTTTGGAGCAGCTTGCTGCTGCTCTCTTCAGACAGTCCTTTACATTATAAGGTGGAACAGGCCCCCAGCACAGAGTCCTTGCTCCCACTGCCCAGCCCAAACTCTGCAGGTAGTAGTTGCAATGCCACTTACTCAAACGCTCTGATAGAAGCAAACGCAGCTGCTCTGACCCTGTGTTGCGACCGATGAGCGTTTTGTAGCAGGAACGGTGCTTTCAAGTTGTCTCAAGCAGGCTAAATCTGCCTCTGCTACTGTGACTGCGCTTTATTACCAACTAAAAAAGCAGACATTTGTGACTTATGAAAACATCCTCCTTTCTTTTCCTGCAGTGGTTTCACTTTTATATTTTTTTTTCTTTTTTTTTTCGATATTTGGAATAACCTCTGTTTCTTTGTCACAGCTACAGTTGCATAAAAACTGATTCAAGGTGGGGGGCAAGGGACAAAAAACCTCTCCTTTACCCCACTGGCTGTACTTGTTTTGGGTTTTCTGGGAAAGTGAAAGACAGTTTTTGCAGGGGAAAGCCTTCATTTTACTCAAATTTGCATGAGGCAGAGAATTATCAGCGGCAACCTAGAGCGTTACATCAGGATGACGACTGCTGTGGTTGCCTGAATGCGGGCTGACCTTCGTGCGTCTGCATCCTTCCCACCAGCAGAAAGTCCCTCCGTCCCACTCACCCCAAAAGAAAGCGTGAAAGCCTGCTGTTGAGTCCCAGCTGAACTCGAACTTAGCGAGTATGAAATGCGTGCCGCGTGTGCTTTGCACTACTGTGTTCTGCGTGTGAGCTGACCTTCATCTTCTTTAGTGCCTTCAGATTTGGACTTTGCTAGCCTGGGAGATGCTTCCTTAAATTCCTTGCTGACAAAGTAGTAACAAATAGCATCCAGGCAGCAGTTTGTGTTTGCGAGGACCGAGGCGAGGTGAACAAAATTATTGACCCTCTGTATTGCAGGGCAGTGGGAGCTGAGGGAGTCCATTAGAAAGCGAAGGAGATGCCCCAGGTAAAGCGGTAAAAAGCATACGATGAACACCGCCATGTTTGCAGACACGATGTAGACAGCCTTCCTGATTGACTTCTCCTTGTGACAGTGTTCATTCTTCTTTCTCACGAGTTCTGCAATGACTTGTATGGAGCAGTAACTCAAGATCATCAATGGTATGAAAAACCCTACAATAATGGCACACAGCGTGATCACCGAGGGCTTAATGGAAGATTTTTCAAAGCAAAGTTCGTCTTGTCCTCGGTCCTCTAACTTTTTAATGAGGGACATCACACAGATGATGACTGTCCAAAGAAATCCAGAGGCAAAAGCCGCCTTCAGCGGCGACCTCAACGCCTTGGCTTTCAAAGGGTGCTTGATCGCAAGGTACCTGTCGGCTGCTACGACAGTGATGATACCGATGCTCATTAAGCGGTTTATGAAATAGCCACCTTCCAGGACAAGGCACCAGCTACCTACCTTCAGCTGATGGAAATGGGATAAAGTTTTAAAAGGCAAAGTAAAGAGCAGCAGGCAGTCAGCCACAGCCAAGTTGACCATGTATACTCTGGTCTCTGTCCATCTGCCGAGTTTGCAGCAGAACACCCACAGCGCCAACACATTCAGCAGAACACCCAAGAGGAAAACCGGCGTGTAAACACACAGCTGGATGAGTGGAAAGCTTTCGTAGACTGGGATACTGCAGCTGCTGAGGTTCATTTCGGGGGTATTAAGAGGCACGGTTCCTGCAGAAGCAAATTAAACCTTTTAGAAGCTAGACTCTTGAGCAAATTGGTGATTAATTCAGATAGCTCGGGGCTTTACCAGCAGTGAAAACCAGACCGTGGAGATGACTCTGCAGAGCTGGCTGTAGGGTACCTGCTGGGAAGCAGAGGGAGCTCGATCAGCCATGGAGGAGAGAGAAGCGCAGGTTCTCACCGCGTCCCACGCGGGGAAGACCGCTCACCGAGCGTAGCAGGGGAAAATGCCTGCGCCTCTGTTTCGGGCCAGATTTGTCAGGCAGCAGCAGGTACCCTGCAGCTGGGAGTTCTCTGAGCTGCTGCAACCGTCTGGTGATGGAAAGGGGATGCCTAAACCCAGCTCCCATCCCTGCCCTTAGAGTGGTGCTCAGGAGAAGCCAGCCAGCATTCTCACAGTTCAAAACGCTCCGGGAGATGCGCAGCAGAAGGACAACTGCTCTCTCCTTCAGTCCTAAGCTGTCCCCGCATCACTCCTCAGGAGTAATAAGAGCAAATATTAGTACATCTTTCATTAGTTTTAGCTGCCCTTGAATCCTGTGCTCAGTGGTAGCATTTAGTGGTCTGCAGCAAGGATCAGAGTACTGGGGTCTGCGTGCTGCCTTTCGAGGCTTGTGACAGTTGGTCTTCATCTCAGAAGTATTAGAGCAATCTGCCCCAATTCCAAGGCAAAAAACCCCACCAATTACAGCAAAAAATGTGATCAGCAGCCATGTGATCTCAGAGAGGTAAGCTGTAGCTGGTCTGGTGGGTGGTTTTATAACCCTGGATCTGAGGACAATATTGCTGTTTGCCTTCCTGCTTTGGAGGAGTTAGTGCGGGAGTACGTTCCAGCTGCAACTCTTCATAGACAGAAGAGACCCGGGAGGTCTGAGATGTCTTTGGATTTTCCCTGCAAGAGGAACCTGGCACCATGAGGTGGGTTCCTGGAGCTCAAAGGCATCCAGAGCGAGCAAAGCATAGGGCAACGCTGCAGCATCTATGTGCATCTGCAGCTCTTGTTTAGCTTTGAAAATTATGCTGCTGAGGAATCGTGCCAGGACATCTGTTTGGAGGTGAGGGACTGTGCTGCAGACTATACCTGCAGCAGCTCTGTGCTTTGGGCTCAAGGAATGAGTTATGAGCCCAGAAGTTATCAGGATAGATCGTAACAGGCAACAGGGAGATCTAGCAAAGGCTGAGACAGCCCTTAAGCATCCAGAACATGTCTAATGGGGCCAGTATCGAAATGAGCTTTTAGAAATAGGCAGGCTCCAGCCCTCTCTCTGTTTCTCTGACACCATTTTGGTGTCCCACCATGGCTGGGGAAAAGCGGTGCCTTGCCGAGCTCGAATAACTGGGTCAGCAAATAGCCAGGAGAAATTACCTGCTCGCTGGCCGTCCTTGGAGAGGGTGGCTGTTCCTCCGGCCCCGCTGCGGTGCGGCGTGCGGGCACGGCGAGCCCTCCAAGCGCTGCCCCTGGCACTTGGCCGTCGAGGTGCCCTGTGGTGACCATTTGCCGGTGGCTGTGGCACCAGTGGAGGAAGCACCCCCGCCCCTTCTCAACGCATCTCCCCGGGGTTGAGCTTCCTCTGGCACCACTGGCATGGCTTGTACCCGCCCTGTTGACTGAGGAGCTGGCGGTAGCCCTGCAGCGAGGCGAAACGCCCGTCTGCCATGTGGCCCTGCGGCAGTCCCTCCAGCGGCGGAACGGCTTTGGGTTTTTCCTTGGATTCACTGCCGAGTGCCTGACATCAACCCGGGCGATGCCTGCTGGCCTTCTTCACCCAACAGGCTGTGTGCAAGTGCCTGGAGGGGACCAGTTGCCCTGGAGAGGGTCCTGAGGTCTTCCCCCTGCCAGCCTTCTGGAGCGGGGACTGCCACCCGCTGTCACGCTGCGAGCCCCCGGGCAGCCCAGCCCCGCCGGGACCCCGGTCCCATCCACAGAGCTGTTGGAGAGGCGAGGGCTGCGGTTGCAGGCAGTTTTGTGATTGCTGTATCTGGGTTTCGCTCTGAATCACGGCAATTCTCTCGCCTTCCATCGTTCTCGCCAGCCAGCGGTTCTGAGAAAGCGCGGTGCCGCGACCCTGTGACCGGCCGGCTTTGTGACTGCGGGCGCCTGCTGTCCACCGCACCGCCCTCGCAAGAGAAACCCGGACAAGCTGGGCAGCAAGCAGAGGTCCCGCTGTTAGTGCCTTGAATTGCTGTCTCGGGCAAACACGTTTCCCCTTTGCTCTTTCCAGAGCAGCTTCAGGACTAGTTCTGCATTGTCTGGCTGCGCAGCGCAAAGCAGCCTTCGAGAGGAATGCCTTGCCAGCGTGCAGTCAGTATAGAGCTTAGCCTAAATGCTTCTCCTGCCTTTCCAGGGGCTGCTTTCACCTTTCTTGTGGCTGCTTCTTGGTGGATGCTCGTAAGTAGTTACTGACCTATTACTGCACCCAGCTCGTTGATCCCCAGCCACCATCGTTTTCATGCCGTGGTCCTTCCTAGTACTCTAGTTTTCAAAGTCATCCAGCTCCTGGGTTGTGGTAGTTTCACCGCTGTACAGAAATCACTTCACTTTGCATCATCTGCAAGTGTTGCTCACACACTCCTGTTGTCTACGTCAAGGCAATCGCTACCGGTATTAACCATGAGCAGACAAAATCAAGCCTGGAGGGAGCTCAGCTCGTAGCATCTCCAGTGTGATGCTTCCTATCCACAGCTTGGCAGACGAGGGCAGCTATGTCTCCCATCAGCCTGATGAGTCTTCGAGGGAGGGACAAACCATGTCCCCAGGCACGAAGCAGCTGGCTGTGGTCAGCAGGTTCATCAGGATGCGTCAGAGCATCTCAACACCAGCTACAGGTAGGCAAAGCTACAATGAACTGTTATCTGTGGAGAACTTACATGTCTCCTGGTGTGGCTCTCGGGTCCCTGTGTGATTCCTGCACACCTCCGGGTCGGGATCTTCATGCCTTTCTCTTCTTTCCACCTCGGCTCCCCATCAGCCACCCTCTAGGCTCTTGCAGCTGCTTCTGGCCCCCTTCTTCCATCCAGTTGCAGATTTTATCACCCCTGCCACAGGCCAGTGATGCTCGCTGGGTATTTCCCCTGCCGTTCTGGGGCTGTCCCAGCCCCATGGGTGTTGTCACCACATGGCGTGGTGCAGGTGACACTGGTGCCGTTGTCTCGCTTCCTTGTCGTCCGGCGCCTGCGCAAAGTGCGTTACCGCTGGCAACGTGCTTCAAAGGACCTGTTTCTGACACCAGGGTCTACCACGCCTTGGCCGGAAAAAGTGATTTGCTTAGTCAAAGCAGCCAGTGAGGCGAAATACGGTGAAGTACCACGTAACTTTTGCCTTTCTGTTTGTTCCCTCCCACCTAATGTTATTCAGACATCTTGTGAAACTGCACATTTTTCAGATGTGAGCACAACCGAGCTGTTCCTGGCCAGATCTTTCCCTTTCTTCCCCCGTGCTAGAGAAGGGGCTGTGTTTGGTGGTCTCTGACCCCATCCTAATTTGGCTGGCTTATTTTAAAGCCTTGTTGCTGGTGTGAGATTTCGTGTGCCAATTCCTTAAATGTTCTGGACTTTTCAGGTTCCTTATCCTTACTGAAAGCTGTGGCAAAGTAATCAGGTAGTTTTCAGGACATACTTGGACAATTTTTTAGCAGCAGCAGTACTGGGTCATCTCACTTCTGTGCTCGTCATTTGCCGGGTAGCTTTTCATATCTAAGGGAAGGATTTGCCGAGACCCGTTTGATCTTTACACTTCTCGGTCTCCAAGACTTACTTTCGTTCTGCACAACCATTTTCCTTCCCTTGTAAGCTCTGCCTGACGTCCTGCTTGAGGTTGTTTCCTGGCCAAAGACAACCCTTCTCGTGAGGTTTTGCTGTGCTCCTGGTGCAGATTGCTGATAGAGAGGGCAGCTCAGGTTGGATGGGCTCCTGCCTCCTTTCGCTGCCGGGGAACATCCTGCTCTCCTCTGCCTCCCAGGAGACTGTGCCCTGCCGCCTACAGCCGCTGGCACATCACAGTGGGACAGGGCCGCTGGCGAGGTGAGAGGGGTACCGGTACCCCCTCCCCACGTGCAAAGGGGACGCGGGACGCCACGCTACACTGCGGCATTCGGGTTCTGCAGCGCTTCTGCCCTCTGTGGTTTTTTTCCTGGCTTTCTCACGGGAAGACGTGATGTTGCAACAGCAGATCTTGACCAAAACAGAACTACAGGCAGAACTTGTCAGTCTTATTTCTAGCACGGAAAGCCTGTGAAATGTCAGCGTGAGGCTAACGGCATCAGTCACACAGCGCCCGACCCCGGCTGCTGAGACTGTTTCCCCTTTCCCCTTCCTTCGCACCACACAGGAACCGAGCCACAGCAGATACCATGCTGTGATATCTGCTTATAGAGCAGATAAGCACTCGACTCGCCGAAATGCAGAACTCCCCGCTGTGTGTCCTGCAGCCCCCGGGAGAGGAGCGCTGCCGGAGCACAGACCTCCAGTGAGAACGGATGCCAGGCCTGTCCGGATGACACCAAAGAGCAAAACACTGCCTCATGCCAGCCTCTGCCTTCCCTGCCAAGAAGGGCCAAACCCGCTAAATCCGATGGCTGCTCCATTAGGAGCAAGATTCTCAATTACTTTGTAGGCTTTTCCTTGCATTTGTTTTTTTTCTCTCAAGCCTAAATTTTGACAGCCGCATCAATTTGCTCATTTAAAGTTTAAGCCATTGTTAGCATGTTTTTCTTTTAAGGGACAGAGAGCTTAGGTCTTGCTGAAATGTCAGTAGAACCCAGTGCTCTGGAGCTGCTGGCAGGCTGTGGCTGCCGCTCCCCGCTGTCCTTAGCCAGACTCTTCTGCTAGGAAATGGGAAAGATTTGTGGATAGCCGTGTCGCTGTTCTGGCGCTGTGTGATGGCTGGCAGGTTGTGGTAGCCTAGGTGCTGATAACTCATCTGTTCCAATTACCGGGAGCACTTGGGGAGCTGAGGGTTTGTTTGGACTGAAGAAAGGTGTCAGAAACCCATCATAAACATCATTATAGCCTGACATGTAAACTATTATATATATATGTATATATATAAAAATACTATAAAGATAATAGGTTTTGTCCAAGGTAGTACCTGCGTGTTAAGGTAACCAGAAAGTTCCTTGCTCATCTCTGGGCTGCGCTATAAATATCCTGTGGTAAGGAAGATCTTGTATCATGGTAGCTAAGTCTCCTCTCAAGACCTCCAGTATAGGTTTAGTGTTGATAATGGAGGACTTTGATGTGTAATGGTAATAAATGGATATTTATAGACTGGTTACTATGAGAGAACTTTATTTTCACTTGCAAAAGAGTGTTTCCTTTTTTGTTTTTGTATTGGGACAAACAACAAAAAATAGTACTTAATGATGACAGGGATCGTGAACTCAACAAATTTCTACTTTACAATAAGAAAAAGGGATGCTTTGTAAATTTAGAATGTGAATGGTGAGAGATCTCAGCTGGCGTACCACGCAATAAAACCATTCCCTTCATACAGCTCTACATGCAGTCAGCCTGGCTGTGTATAGGAATGCCAGCTATAAATTCTTTAGCACAGCTGTTGTACTGGGTTTGGCACCGACAGGGAGTGAGAGGGCGGCTGCGTGGTGCTTGGCCGCGGGCCGGGGTGAAACCGCAGCAGCTGGTCAGTTTAACAGAGTGCCTTGTCTGTGATCCTGCCTTGGTTTGAAAACTGGAGGCCTGGGCAAGACCAAAGAGCTCTGAAATTCTGTGGTTAGATAAGAATAGCAAATGGCATATCAGCAGCAGTCGGTCTTTGCTGTGCTACGAGGCCTGTGGACGAGGCCACATGCCCTGAAGCATTGCTGTTTCGTATTTCGGAGCAAACAACCGAATTGGAGCCTGTTGTAAGACAGACAAGGTGCCCCAGGGAAAAATCATGAAGATGACGGGGTTTTCAAAAAAAGTGTTTGCTTTCTGGATTAACAGTAGGATAACAGGTGGATATGCATCAGCCTTCATATATTTTAAAACTAATACAAATTTTCACAATAATATGTTTGGAACAGGTATTCGTTATGACCAATGAGATGCTGAATCCCAGAAGGGGATCCCAGTGCCAAAAGTGTTTTTGAAGGCTCTCTGCCTTGTTTCTGAAAACAGAAATCTTTTTGCTGGCTGAACACCACTTGCCTGGACACGTAAAGGATGCCCAGCGTGAAAATCGACGGCACGCGATAAAGGAGAATGGGCCAACAGGGACCCTAAGCCTCTTGCTCTCCGAGGACAGTTAATTGCAGTGTATTTGCTGACAGCTACAAGGACGACAACACTCATGTGTCTGCTCAAGCAATGGAGGTTTTTTAAGATCAGCCACTGTCTCTATCTTTTCCTGTATTTGAAATGAGACTTTAAAAGGCAGAACGAGGGCCAAACAACGGTGTGCTGTGACTAAGCTGGTCACGTACACACGTGGCCCTTTGCTCTGCTTGCCGTGAAATACCAGTAACACCAGAACACGAAATAATACATCAAAGAAGAAAACTGGGACATGAATGATCAACTGAATGACCTGAGTAGTTTCATCCATTTTTATGCCGCAGTTGCTCACCGCAGTTTCCATCATGCTGGGACCTCTGCCAAAGTATCGACACAGAGCAGGTGGATCTAACGTCTCCACAGGGAGTACTTTCTGTGATGGGAATAGTCATCCCTATGCTGTCTGGCCAATGTCTAGACAGTGGTTTCAGCGTGTGGTCTGCAGACATTGGAAGGTGACAGGCTACTTGTAGGGGAACTATTTGTAAGTTGTCACGAAGACAGCTAAGTGTCTGCAGGTTTAAATGAGCAGAATCTGGGTTTGCATTGCCTGGAGGAATTTTTGGGGGGTTTACGGGTCGGAAGACGCTGAAAGTCAAGGACCATGAAGCCGACCTAGATACAGTCATCACACGCATTTCGAAAACTCTGTAGTGTTTCCCACGCTGACATTAAGTTATCAAAGGGACTACGTGGTGATAAGCACGAAATAATCATGCCCTGGCACTGGCTCCCCTCTCAGCCCAGGTTTCTCTGTGGGTCGCTTCCTTCCGGTGCCCCACGACCTCCCTGTGTGACTGAACTGTTCTGAGCTGCTCGGTTGTCACTTCCCTGGGGGGTGGGAGGGCACGTGGTGCGCACTTGGCAAGCACAGATACTACAGAGGAACCTGGTGCTTGGAAAACCAGACATTGAAACTGATGCCTGGTCCAGGATCCAGCTGGGATGGGTCAAGGCTTTCTGCGTAGTGCGTGGCAGGAGTTTTGTGCCTCCAAATGAGGTGCAGGAGAGATGCTGAAGCCCCGTTGCGCACTGTCCCTCCCCCAATCCAGCAAGGAGAGGCCGCTTTTAAAGAAGCAGCTGAAGGAAGAAAAAACCCAGGTCCAAAGCAATGCTTCATCACAGAGGGCAATGCCAAGAAGGCCTCAGCCCAGGGTCTGCCCCATCTCTGCGGGGGGTCCTTGCAAACCCCAGCCANNCCAAACCTCCCCTGAAAACNGTTCATGGAGAGCGAGGTGGGGATCAGNGCTGCGCCTGCTTTGGGTTGCTGTTTTCTGGGCACCAACATCCCTACAGCGGGAGGCTGTGACGACGTGGGCAGATGTGGTGAGCTCTCGGCAGACAGGGCGCCTGTTGCAGATCTGAGCCCATCAAAGCACAACAACAAACCTGTCACCAGAGCTCACGGCAGTCACTTGTGTGAGATGAGGTCTTCACAGCGTTATATTTCATATGCGCGATGCTAAGGGTCTGTTCTGTGGTCCACAAAGCTTTGGTAGGTCAGTGTTTCCGTGCAGTAATGGCTTTATTTGTGCCCACAATGATTTCAGCCTCACAAGTGCCAGGGCATTGCTGTAAGCTAATGCAAGTGTTCTACGGCAGGAATGGGGCAATAGTCTCAGGCCACTGCCCGACTCCTCTAGCTTGCTTCATGCACGGCGATAGCTGCGTCCTGGCGATAGCTGCGAGCTNNNAAGTCACGTAGGTTGCAAGAAGCTACCACTGTAGGGGCAAATGCTTTGATGCCAGCAGCACGGATGTATTAGGTCGGCATTGCAGTACAGGGGCTTATTCTTGTGTTTAAGGGACTGTGTATATTTCAGGACTAGAAATGGGTTTGTGAATTGCTGTCAGGGTGCTCAGTTTCCTATGCTTAGCTGCATGATACGTACAAATACGTGCATGGCGGAAGCAACGGCCTGATCATCTGTTCTCCATAGCACGTGGCTCTCCCTCTTGACCAGGAGATGCCTGAAGCTGCGATACAACGACCTAAGACAGCAGTCAGAGCTGGAGTCAAGTCACCGAGGACAGTAGAGGAAAATTCAGGTTGACCCCTTGGCGGGGGCTGCCCCTTTTTGCAGGTGTGCCTATACCTACAACGCTTGCAAATACTGTAGGTGGTCCCATTCCCTCTGCCTTGAAAATCCAGCAGCCCCGTAACACCTGTAGTGCACTACACCTTTTTTATGTCATGACTTGATCTGTGGGTGGCTGTGACTCCTGGCTTTGGTTCATCTTGAACCTCATCAATATACAAGTTGGTAACAGAGAAGGAAATTCCGGAAATTCCTTGGCGGCAAAGTAATAGCAGAAGGCATCCAAACAGCAGTTAGAGTTTGCTAAGCATGCGGAGATCTGAATAGAGGCTCTAACTTCCGAGAGCAGAGAACAAGCTTTAGCAACATCCACTGCAAACCGCAAGAGCCGTGCGACGTAGAAAGGCGAGAAACAGACAGCGAACACACACAAGTTCACAGAAACGATGTGGATTGCTTTCTGGGTTAACTTTGTCTCGTGAGGGCTTGTGGCCATCTTCTTTTTGAGACATCTGATGACTTGCACTGAGCAAAAAATCACAATCCCTAGAGGCATAAAATACCCAAAGATAATGGAGAATAACGATGAATAACTGGGTTCAGTAGACTGTCTCCGAAGGCAGAAGCCTTCTGTTTTTGCATGAATTCGTGACTGCCAGCAGGAATAGATAATCAGTGTTGTCCAAAGAAACCCACAGACTGAAGCCGATTTCAACGGGGATCGAAGAATTCTTGCTTTCAGAGGGAACTTGATTGCAATGTATCGATCAATCGCAATCAGGGTGATGATAAGGATGCTCATAGGCATGTTAGTAAAATAGATGCTCTGTATGGTGAGGCACAGGTTGCCTATGGGGTGGTCGTACTTGGTAAAATAGATCATGAAAGGCAGAGCAAAGAGCAGGAAACTGTCTGCGACCATGAGGTTGATCATGTACACCCTGGTCTCCGTCCACCTCTTGATTTTGCAGCAGAAGACCCAGAAGGCAATCGTGTTCAGGGGGACCCCCAGAGAGAGCACCGGGATGTAGACAATAAATTGAAACAGCGCAACACTATCCTGCAGCGTGTCGTTGTCGCTGGAGCAGTCGTTGGAGCAGTTGGAGCAGGTCGCCATGTTGGGCTGTCTCTGCAAGAGAAAGGTGCAGGCATGAGAGCGAGCGCGGGGCCAGGTCCTCCGGGCCGGGTCCTGCTGCGGTGCTCCCGGGCTCAGCAGCACCGTCTGTCCCTCAGCCATCGCCGGGACGCTGCCGCTCGCCGCCAGCTGACACAGAACCACGGAGGCACCCCTCCCTTGCATCTATGCGGGGTTAAGCCTGCCGTGCCCTCCCTCCACGCTGCTTTGCACAGTCTGGGTGACAGCAAAGGGGCTGCAAAGCAGGACTGACGTTCTGTGGTCACAGCAGAGCCCCTGGCTGTCGGGGAGGCCGGAGCGGAGCTGGGCAGCATCCTCCCTTTGCCCCCCGAGGCCCTTGCCTTGCTGCTGGAGCCACCCCACGGGCTGGCTCTGGGTTTGGCTGGGCATGCGGAGCCCCACGGGGCTGGAGCCCTGCCAGCTGTAAGGCAGTTGGGGTGGCTTTACTGGGGGGGGGATGGTGGGAAGGCGGCCGCGGGCTGGGAGGAGGGGATGTCCCCGCTGCGGGCAGCCTGCCCCCGAGCAAGCACCCGCTCCTCTCGCTGCGGGATGGCGGGCAGGAAGAGCTCAGCACGGGTACCACCAGCCCTAGCAGGTCTCCAGAGAGAGAAGGGAAAGTGACCACACGCGTCTGAGCTCAGCCTTCAAAGGTAGGAGGCCAAAATATTGCAAGAGCAGAAAACGCGAATCTGAGAACTTGGCCAATCTCCTGGTATCCCTTTAAACCTTGCAGAGCATCCACTGCCAGCAAGCAGGCTGCAGAGGATGAGCCAGGCTGCGTCTGCAGCTCGTAAAAGAGGAGTTTACAGGGAGGCAGGAAAGATTTCCACAATCTCTTATAAATACATTGCCTTATAAGTCAGCGGCTTCTAGGCACCGACACGCAAACTGTAGTGAAAATGTCCGATGGCGTGAACCAAGCGAACGGCTTTCAGTGCCCGAGACCGGCAGCCGGATCCAGCAGCCGCGGAGGAAAGCGCAGCACCTGCCCTGGCACCAGCACTGGCACAGCGTGGCTGAGCCACAGGGGCACAGTCAGCGTCAGGGTGGGGTTTATGGAGGAACCAACCTACAGCTCCGGGGCTCGCAGCCTCCCGGCTCGCTGGCCCTGCAGCCGATCCCTGCCCGCCAGCCGCGAGCAACCGGTGCAAGAGGCGCGGCGAGGAGCGCCGGTGGGAGACCGCAGCGAGGGGCCAAGGATCCCCCCCATTGACACGGGAGGCTCAAAGCAGAGGGGCAGAAGAGCTGTGACAGCAGGAGGAACCCGAAGCATCAGCCTAGGGGATGGAGCTGTGTTTTAAGCAGTGGGCAGCCCTGGCTGGCGCTTCGGTGGGGAGGTGAGCAGCACGCCCTGGGCTGCGGAGCAGAGCACGCTGCCACGCTCCGGTGTGGGAAGAAGGAAAAGGCGTTACCTGCTTCTTGCGGGGCCGTCAGGCGGGTCTCGTCCTCAGAAAAGTCGCGGTGTAGACGCGGATGGCCTGGCAGGGGAGGAGATCTGTCGGGGCCGCCGGCGCTGGGTGCTGCTCCGCGCAGGGCTGCGCGGGAGCCTCCTGCCAGCAGCTCGAGAGCGCTGAAACGCGGCAATGAACGCTTGTTCCCCAAAAATGCTGAATTTATCACCTCCTTTTTGGAACGGCCAAATCTCTGGTGCCCTCTGTTGTTCTACGCCCATCAGCTCAGCGCTTCTTCCACCCGCTCTGCGCTCCCCCCCCTCACCTCACACCAGCTAGCAATTAAAATCTCATATTTTCAGCCACGGGGAAATAAATAATTTCTGAAATAAAACCCATAATGGCTGCAAATTGCCCTTCTGGCAGCGAAAGGTCCCCCAGGGAGGACAGCAACCCGTCCAGCCTCCGGTGCAGCTGTGGAGCGTGTCCCAGGCAGGCAGGAGTGTGGGGGCTGGTGGCCTTTCCAGGGGGGCACCTCAGGGCTCCTGCACCCCATCACGGTGAGCCCAGGGCGAGGGGACCCAGCACGCTTCTCTTCCATGTCGTTACAAGAAAGGTGGCAGGCGTTATGGGCCTGCTCATCTTCTGCAAAGCGGGCAGATGCCTAACGCTGCTCTTCAGCATCACTGCAAAGCCCAAGCTGGTAAGGACAGGCGCTGCCGACCAGGCACGGGCGAGGGATACCGGTGTGGCTGTGAGCACACCATGGGTGTCAGGACCTTTAGAAACATGCTTGAGAATGTTCCTGGTGGTATTTTATGGTCGCTTTGATGGCTTCTGCTGTCTGTTGGCTGCAGCAGTTGCAGTCCCACCTCTGTGAGCCAGACTGACTCCCTCGGGACTGGTCCCATTAATTCAGGTCTCCCGAGCTTGCGGTCCCAAAGGTGACAACGGCAGGTAGAGCAGCAGCCATGGGCTGCTGAAGGCAGATGGAGGTCACGGGGGGAACAGCGTACGTGGGCAGGGCTGACGACTCCACGCTGTCTCCTGGAGCACTCTGAGCATTGCCTGGGCAGAGCTCGGAGGCCGTTTGGGAGATTTTTTTTCGGTATTTAGAAGGAAAAAAGCCCAGTCCTAGGGAGAATTGGAATAACACATAGGGGATCAACCCACTCCCCATCTCCCCTGACTTTGCTAGGCTGCTGGCCCATGGGGAAGCGCGTTTCCCCACAGCAGAAGATGTCCCTGCACCAGGGCTCAGCAGTGCAGCGGGAGGGGAGCCGGCAGGAGGGCTCAGCTCTGAAATCACCAGGACTTTCTGCCTTTTTGGCACTGGACACACCTTGCTTTCATCCTAAAGGTGTTCCTTCACGTCTGTCTGACCCATTGACTGGAAGGGGAAGGGTGGTCAGCAGAGTCCCGGCTGTTCTGTAGGGCCGTGTACTCAGCAGTGTGCTGCTGCTGCCTGAGATCCCCCAAGCCCACCAAAGGAACGTGATAGAACTAAACTGGGTCATTTTAATAATGTAAATAACCTGAAACATGATATATTCTTTTGTACATGTCGGCAAGAAGAATCAATTGACTTTAGCTGTACAACGAACCGAAGCAGGGGGACATACATGGGTCACCTGTCGTCCCGTGAGAGCTACAGGTGGGTGCTGGAGGGTGCAATGGAGGCATGTTAGCAACCAAGGATTACCTATATGGTTTTACCCATCTCTGTGAAATACTTAATTTGTTTAATAGAAACATAAACGGCAATTAACTTAGTAATGCTAAACCTAACAAAGATCTCCCCAGAGAAAAAAAGTTGTCCAAATAATGCTGCATCTTCTTTTGATGTTACAGATTTGTTTTGGGTTTGTTGGGGTCTGGTGTTTTTTGTGTCCGTGTGTCCGTTCCCCCCTTAGCAGGTGTGTGTCTGCAGGGGGTGGGTTTGACCTGTTTCTTCGGTGCTGGGTTTGTGCGGTAGCAGGGCTTCGTGGAACTCCTTGGTCACAAAGTAGTAGGAGACGCTATCCAGGCAGCAGTTGGACGTGGCGATGCACCTCGCCACAGAGGAGAAGTTGTTCAGAACATGGAGCAGGAAACAGGTAGCGCCGACACTCTGCATTATGAACCTGGCAAGCAGCCCGAGGTAGGCTGGCAGAAAACATATCAGAAATACAATCAGATTTGCATAAATAATGTGAACAGCTTTCTGGATTAATTTCTCCTCTGGTGTGTTTGTGCTCAGGCGTCTCTTAAGGTTCCTGATTACTTCTGTGGAGCAAAAAGTCAAGACTACTAACGGGAGAGTGAGAGTGAGCAGCAGGCTCAGCGCAGCGGGCGCTGCGTGGTCCCTCTGAAAGCAGAGCGCGGCGTGTCTCTGCCCTAGCTGGAAGGCGGCCCCGGCTGTCACGCAGACCCACAGGAGCCCACAGAGAAGGGCAGCCTTCGATGGCGACCTGCAGGTCCTGGCTTTCAAGGGGTGCTTTATGGCGACGTATCGATCGACGGAGATGAATGAAACGATGTAGATGCTCACGACCATGTTGATAAAATACATCGCCTCTATAAACTGGCAGAGTTCGTTTCGGGTTGACTTGCTCCAGAGCAAATAAGCCACGCAAGGCAAGGTGCAGATGACAAAGCAGTCTGCAAAGACTAAATTGATGACATACACCCTGGTTTCTGTCCACTTCTTCATCTTGCAGAAGAACACCCAGAGGGCAAGGGCATTGAACAGTGCTCCGAAAAAGAAAATCAGGCTATATAGCATGAGCTCAACGAGACGAACGTGGTGATCCAGTTCTGGGCTTGTGACGCTGCAGTTGCTGGCCTCATTCATAGTGCTGACCTGTAGATGTTGTACGATGTTCTGAGACCTGAAATGGGAAAAAACGTGGTAAGACTTTCCTCCTACCTCTTAAGAGATGCATGGGTCCTACAAAAAAGGGTATTTAAGTAAATATTTACTTGGTTATGAGTGTGAGTTTGAGTCTACAAAGCTGGCCTTCATGTTCAGCCTGTAACTGGGATGCATCCTTTGTCAAGCTTTGCTTCTGTTTACTCAGTTTATGAGTAAATATCTCAAGGTACCCTTCCAATAGCACTCGACAGACTGCCTTCATTAAATAGCGGGATCCTGAATGGAGGGGTGGAATAGCGCTTGGAAGAGTCCCCATAGATAGAAGGGGCATCCTGTGACAGTGTGAACCCAAATTCCTTAAGCCAGGCTGGGCAAAGGAGGTAAAATTGCCCTTAGCTAGGTTTTGACCTAGGCAGGATTGCAGCAACCGAAGCTAAAGCCCAGCACACCCCATGAGCAAAAGCTCTTCTACCAGTTCTGTTGGCCTGGGAGCCAGACTAAAGGGGGATGAAGGGCTGCAAGGGCATTGCAGATGAGGTATGTCAGCCGGAAAAAGATGGTCAAAGAAAGCGTACCGCCGCTCATGAGCGAGACCGGCAAACTGGTAACAGCAGATGAGGAGAAAGCTGAGGTACTCAACAACTTTTTTGCCTCAGTCTTCACTGGCAACCTCTCTCCTCACCCCTCCCGAGTCGATGA
>Ga0065711_1007128_pt1 | contig 16778 bp, 14 predicted proteins | sample Hoacrofraction12_FD_59098 | JGI IMG/M metagenome (GOLD analysis project Ga0065711, IMG submission 59098) | Hoatzin crop microbial communities from Cojedes, Venezuela - Epithelial fraction 12 v2 (version 2) | ecosystem: Host-associated > Birds > Digestive system > Esophagus > Crop | place... | reverse complement strand
TGCCCAGAGAAGCTGTGGCTGCCCCCTCCCTGGCAGGGCTCAAGGCCAGGCTGGACGGGGCTCTGAGCACCCTGGGCTGGTGGGAGGGGTCCCTGCCCATGGCAGGGGGGCTGGAACTGGATGAACTGTAACGTCCCTTCCAGCCCAAACCAGTCTGTGATTCTATAATTTAGCTTGGACCACTTCTTAATGTGTAGAAATACATCTTCTTGTTTTACCAAACAAGTCAAATATTACACTGCATTAAAATTTTTGAAAAACAGGGAAAAAAAAATGTGTTTACCAATTCTAACTTTATAATGAACACTGAACATGCAGTCAATGTGTTTGTTGCTTACCGATCACAAATTTTACAGATGAATCTGAAAGCTAGCAGGCTCTTCTGCAAACATTTAGTTCTCTCTGAAAAGACACTGACTTGTAAATACCTCTAACAAACTACTGTAGCCTTAATAGAAGCTTAGTTTACAGTTTAATACCTGTAACAATAAAATACTTAAAATAGGAGTTACAACACAGGTAATGGAACGTAATTTGGAATTAGGAAGCGCCTTTAACCCCTTATGATGGCACCTTAAAAAGGATTTGGATACAGAACTTCTAAGTTCACTTTAAGAGGTCAACACACTAACTCTCAGGGAAGCCATCCGCTGCTGGCAAACCCTGTGCTATTCACCCTTGAGACTCCCTGCAGTTCAGTTTTACATTTTAAGCATGAAAAACACATCTTCTTGTCTTTTCAATAAACTGTTCCATTCAAAGTCTGGCAGCCAAGATACATGTGAACAGAAAAAAAAAAAGTCAGTCAGCATTGTTCAACATCATTTTAATCTCCACCGAGGGGAAACAATATAAACATGTTAACACAAATGGAAAATGTTTTGGAAAAGACCATATGGTACTATGACAGGGGTTTAGTTTATAGAAATGTTATAATTTCATAAAAATTATATGAAACAATAACAACATCTTTCAGTAACATCAGACAGTATAGAAAAAATAAATCTCAACATCAGTTATACTCTGATGGTCCTTCTGGTAAGAAATTTAAAAGTGCTTTTTAATAACCGTTTTGCAACTCAAAATTAGTGCAATATGTCAAATCTGTTTTAAAGCAGACATTTATAGCAATTGTGCAAGTTCTTACAATTAAGAAACTCCATCAATCTAAAAATCAACACTAAGTGAGGTAAGTATTCTAATTAAACATTCCTTAAATAGCTTACACATTAGTTATACTACAAGGAAAATATTGGTGTTCCTTCACAGAAAGGCTCGGACCTAAACATGATGTACCACAAATCAGTGAATACTTGGAAGTTTAAAAAGCTCTTGCAAAATATACAGTTTAGTATGTTTACAGCCCAATGCTAGGAAGAGTACCTAATGCAAAATACACCAACTTAAACAAAACCAGACTTCACAGTTAGTGTACTGAATTTGCTTCCGAATACACCGTTTCATTCCCAAACCCTCCTAGAAGCTCCCATATAAAGTTAGCACATTAACTTCATGCAGAAATTTCACTGTATTTTATCTGTAAAAATGAACAATTTGGTTACCTACTATGACTGCCACTGTGAGGACCATTACTCTTCAAGCAAGTGAAAACCACAGCACTGGGGGAGGGGGGGGAATCAAAATTTACCCTTCCTTGTTTTATACCTGACAAGCTGGCCATCATAAAAGATACCTGATATTTCTACATAATATTTTCTGCAAGAATTCTCAGAATTCTGAAATTAGTTTTTATTTTATCGTAGTTTCTCTACTCTGTGATTTACAATGCATAGTAACTATCGCCTTTTATATGCGAGCCTCATTAAGAAAGGCAAAAACTAGACTGTTAATGCTGAGCCCTTATGGCTCATTTGCATATGGAGCCAAAGGCATTTCATATGTTATCTCTCAAGGTGTTTATAAATAGGATTTAAGTCACTCTCAACAACAGGAATAAAATATAAATTAGTGACATTTCGTTCTAATAGGCTATGGCTTCAAAGCCTACCAACCAACTGAACTGTTTTTTATAGTATTGCACTTAACTTTAGTATTAAACTGACAACTGAAGCCTGCACAGAACTTGTTTTATAACAATATTTCAATAAAAAAGCAATAAATAAAATTAAAAAAAGAGCCAGTAGGTTTAGTCCATGTTTCTCCCACCACAGTCCGAACTGCAGCATCTGAAATAGGTCTGGGACAGTCTTTGGATACCAACTGCATAGCTCCTTCAACATAGCAGGCTACCCATTACAATAAGAGAAGCAATTAAAGCTCTCTACAGTCACGTTATAAACTGACAGTACCCTCGAGTATATGTCTCAATTAGCTTAAAAGGATTTGTTGCCATTGCTCAGGATAGCTTCAGAAGCTAGACACAGTTATTCTGTGACTGCATATTATCTCTACTGTGTTATTTTACAGGCAAGTTAAGTCTTTTAAAAATCGGTTATATTAACCCTGATAATCACGCGGAGACTTCCTGCTCCTAAACCAGGAAGCTGTTTCCTAAAATTTAGTAACTCGTCATTGCAGGGACAAGTTGGCCAAGCCTTTAGCAGAGTCTCTGATCATCTGCTCTACCTTGGGATTTGCCACTCCACTGGCTGCTAGCTCCTTATCAATAAGCCCCAGGTTGTGCAAATTGAGGATGGAATCAGCAATAATCCGCGCTGTCCTCTTCTGGTAGCCTCCCGATGTCACCATCAGGATTGGGATTCTGCGGCTCCTGGCAGCCTTGAACACCACTTCATCTCTCTTCACAATTCCCTGCAAGTTTACAACAGTTACAAAAGAAAAAAAAAAAAAACCACAGTGAATCAAATCTGGTATTTTAGTTCTAGCCTGTGGTTTACAGATTTATAGTACTGGATGCTTGATAAGTGAATTAAGCCCAACATTTTACAATACAAATGAAGTAATTTAGAAGTCCCGTTAGCAGGTTTACAGGCATAATAATTAAAAAAAGGAAAAGCAGCAAATCAAAAATCCTTGACTTGATTTTAGAACACACAACAGATAAAAGTCTTCAGTATAAATTCCTAGAAGAATTCCTGCTCAAAGGCCATAAAGTCTAAACTGACTACAAAATTTAGAGATGTTCACCCTACAGGTGAGGAATTAAGACTAAAAGATTATTTGAATTCAAAGCTCTTTAGTTTGTGCTCAACTCGCACAGCACCCTCTGACAAGAGTCTAGCAACTTGATCAAGATTTCAGAAACCTACAGAAGAACAAAAAAGTCAAACAGATTTTACACGTTCACAATCACTAGCTGAATTATAAGCTTCCAGTTTCTTTCAAAGTTAATACTAAAAGAATCCATGGCTGAAGGGGGAATTGCAGAATGTAAGTAATGATAAATCCATATAAAGGAAAATAAATTCTAAATAACCTCTTACTAACAGAGTAGGGGATGGAACTAAAAAATAACAGAGACTGCTGACCAAGAGGTACTGTGCTGTCATTGAAACCATACAACAGAAGACTTGGAGTCTTCTGGGTTTCAAATAAGTACAGGTGGGGAAAGAGAAATCAGAAATAAGTAAAAATCAAATTAAAATCTACTTTTGTGAAAAAACTAAAAGCAGAAAAAAACCAAAGATACACAGGAGGCATACATAATCCTTTACAACTCCTAAAAAAACCAACATAATAGACAGCAGCTTACAATGGACAGCTCAAAATTTACAGTAACTGCAAAAGCTGGAGAAAGGAAAAGGCATTAAAATGCAACCAAATATAAAAAACTAGGGAAGCAGCAGCAAAAGTGGACAACAAAATGAGTATGCACCACTCAGACTGGTCAGAGGAAGACTGTAAATACATCAAGAAATCTCACCCTGCCATCAAAAAAAGTCAGACCACAAACAAATGGTAAAAGAACAAAATTCAACCGTAGCTGAAAAAATATTTAGTGAAACTATACAACAGTAATGCTTTTTGTATAGTTTGACACAGCCCTATAAAAGAACAATGGGAGTAAGGAATAATAACTGAAAAATAAGACAAAGAAAACTGAAGAATTCTATTAGGAACAGATCCTTGCAGGAAGCACCAGAACTAGAGGGTGAGGCGCACGTCCCTCGGGAACCCTCGCGGGACGCAGCGGACAGCACAGCACCCCGGGACTGGCAGCAGTCACTACTCACAGGAGCCGAACCACCTCATCCCTGCGCCAGCATCGCTGGGGCTGAGCCTGGAACAACTGAGGGGAAACACATGGGCTTACCCCAGCATTTGCACGCCACCAAGAAAGAAAATACTTCAAATGAAAATGACAGCCCAATACAGTTCCCACTTACAAAGATAAGAGGGACTTGCCTGCTACACCTCGAGTTTTCCAGCTATAGCCTCAAGCACCAAGAAACTATCACTCATAGCACTCTGAAGAGGCATAATTTTGAGTAGGATTAACACTGTAGAAAGATTTTAAAATATGAATGACATCTACAACTGTAGGACCGAAGACAGGGCTACTGAACCTTGAAGAGCTAAATTATCCAGGTTCAATGTCCTCAGTTCCGGCATTTCCAGCAGCCTGGGATTTTGAGCGTGGTAAAACACACCATTCACACCTAAGCCAACAAGATCAGAGCGAGCAGAAACCCTGCTGTCAATTCAGAAAACATGGGCTTGAGCTACAGAAACCTTTTTTCCATCAGGCACCTGAGCCACCAGTCACACAGAGAAACCGCACTCCACCTTTCATCTCTGCTTGTGACCACAAGTATCATTTCACCTTCCTGTCTCCTTTCCCTACCCAGCACCCAACAAGCTACAACTACTCATTTTTCTCAGCTATTAACACTGTTCCTTCTCAAACAGCAGAAACAAATTTTGAAAAAGCACATCTTAAAGTTTTCTCCATCTGTCACTAAGCTTCCAATCCTCTTGGCAGCCACTGCTTTCCAAAAAGCTCTGCTCTACCAAACGAGGTCTTACACCTGAGGTCATATCCTCTCCCAGGCCAAAATCAAAACAAGTCCAAGCCCCTCAGCTCTTCCTTTCTCCTTAGAGACTTTTACTCAGCAAAGGAAACAAAACCTGGCAATTCAGAGCAGCTCCCAAGCCACCCCACGTTGGGTCCATCGAGGACTTTGCAGGCAGTCAGCAGTGAAGCAGATGCTCAGAGACAGAGAGGATACGAATGAAGAAATATATAAGGAAGCCAAACAAAAACCAAACCAGCAAGGAACTAAAGCTGTGTGCAAGAGGAAGCATTTCAGAAGTACTGCAGAACAGAAAGAAAACTGAACAGATCGAGTGAGCCCACGAGCTCACAAATCATGAAAGCACTTTTCTATGTTGAACTGGTAGATGCTAAAAGAGAATGAAATGTGAAAACAGGAGAGACACAGAACCGAAGAACTATCAGAGAAGGAATCATCAATGGAGGAAAAACAAGATATGTATATTTTTATTTATTTTGAGAAAATGGAAGATGAAGTCTTCTAGGAAGCTATACAGAATAAATCAAAAATTATACCTTTTCTCCCCAGTTTGGTATCAGGTTAACTGAACTGAAAAAGGGTAATGATATTTGTATAGAAAAGGATGTGGGAAGGGGAAAAAAAAGAATCTGTTCATATGCTAACAACACACAGACAGGCTGCACAAAATCACTAGAACTGGATGATACAAGGAGAGCCGTTTAAAACGGCCAGGAATCCTACAGAGGAAATTAAGTGTAAGATATCTACTGTGGACAGGAGATGAAAAACGTATTGCAAAATGGGTTACATGAGGGGAAAAGAAACAAAGAAAGAATGAACCAAACAGGAAAAAGAGGTGTCAGGTAAAGTGTGAAAATATATAGCCCTCTGGTTAATGTCTGGAGGTTCAAAATCAGCGTATTTTTGAGAGAAGTGACATCAGAACAGGCACCTGATAAACAAAATTATTTAGAGGCAGAAAGAGACAACAACAAAAAAAAAGTATGGTGAAAGAGCAACAGAGATGTGTCTGTATGTATCTCTCACAGGAGAATGCTCCAGTTCAGTCTAAAGTATGCACCCTACCTTCCCCTAACGAACTGCCCGAAGCAAGTCACTCTCGGGACTGCCTTCAGTACCCAGCGAGGAGGGAAAGGCTGTAGGTATTTTAGGATTATACAAACCTGAGGCGAAATAGCAAGTCCTCCCAACGGATCGCCGTCCAGAATATCCGTCCCGGCATTATAAACAATGATGTCAGGTTTTAACTCATTCAATGCTCCTTCCACGTGAGTATGTACCTTCTGAAGATATTCTGTGTCCTCTGTACCCCACTCTAACTCCACCCTGCGTTTTATGGCACCTAAAAAAAACGTTTCAATGATACCGAATAAACAAAGCATTGCTTTGAAAGCAAACGCAAGACTTGGAGTAAGCAAGACAAACAGATAGTATTTCTGGAAATTCTGTAAACACGTTGCATTTTCACAGAACCTTGAATTAAGGAAAATTATTCAACTACTTGTTTTCCCAGCAAACGTAAGCACAATGACCTTGAAAAAATTCCACTGAAGAGAGAAAATTAGAACGGGGAGTGGGAGGGATATCTCCGAGACACAAGTAGAAAATGTTATTGAAAAGCAGCTGGTCTACATGCCCATTTACCAAATCAGCAAAGAAATCACAGAGAAAATTATTAACTGAAAAGTAACCTAAATAAAACATAAGGGAAAGAAAACACCGAATTCCTATTGCAGAGAAACAGTTGGGGAAAAAAAAACAACCCAAGATAAATATCACAGACAAATTAAGATATTTTTATCACAACGCTCCAAATTTAACAGCAAGGGATCACGAATTTATGTGAACTGCTTCATAAATACATAACAAGATTCAGCTTTGCCCCAAGCATTTTCAATTTAATGTTCTTACCCTGTAATCCCACCAGAAGAGCAAATATCTATTCTTAATTTAAATCAAATTATTTCTAAAGCTTCTAATAAAACATTAGGAGTAGAAGAGGAGAGTTGAGAAGGTAGAGGAAAGAAACCCAAGGTTATGCAGCCTAGCTCTGGGTGCTTTTACGGACTTATGTGTAACTCTAAACCTGAACTAATCAGATCTATATCAGAGGTGTTTCAAGGTATGGCTTCCACCTCACCACACCCAGTGCCTTGAATTAAATGATGTGGAGTATTAAATCTTAAGTGTGGATGAATCCACTCACCAAATGTGCATGAATGCATTCAACACAGAATGATACTTGTTCCCATGATGGATGGGTACGTTTTTTTCTGGTTTCATGCTTGTTCAACATCAGTGAAGCACTTTTTCTTCCCCTGATTTTACTGCGTTAACACTAGTTCCAAAGATTTTTGTTTATGAGATATTTCCCCGAATTCTTATATAAATGTTCGTGAAAGTCTGCACAGCTGTGCTCTTCTGAACAGCACTTAGAGCCTCTTCAGGGTAAAGACTCCATTAGCTGGATCGAGCTTTAGAGAAGGAGGTAAACACATTAGCACGGGGAACAAGTAACTATTGTTCTGATAAAACCATCAAAAAGTTGAGACAATTGTGAATAAGATTGCATGCCTCTAGGTCTCCTGCCTTCATCTCCACCACAAAACACAGAATTGCAGTGATTAGTTATTACCCAGATCAGGGATTACTGATGGACACAGCGATGGAGCTGTAGGTTAGAACGAACACAGCTTTTGCATTTGATAGCCTTTTGCCCATCTCTTGCTAACTAGTGAATATACTTCTACAGCTTTGAAAACAGGTAAAATGGCACTCAGATCAACAGCAATGCTTTTCTAAGGCCTCAAATTTGAGTTTCAGCTCCCGACTTTTTATGCTCGTCCTTCAGTGAGCTAGCCCTTTTTTCCATCCATCATCTCCTTTCTCTTCCTAAGCCTCTGTGTAATTCCAAACTACTTCCCCTTAGGGACTCCACATGCTTATGGCTAAGCATTAGGCAATATTAGCTAGTCTTTTTTTCTTTTAAATGAAGTGTACAGTGCAAAAACTGTACAGAAGAGACTCCTGTAATAAAACCTGGAGAAAGTAAGTACGAAGTCCAGGGAGACAGTTCTCAGAGTTTACTCTCAGGATTCAAGCTCTCCGGCTCAAGCCTCTACCTCCCCCTTCAAAAAGATGCCCTTTCTGATCTCCTCTTCCTCTGGTCACCTAGCAAGAGAAAGTCTGAAGGATTTAGCCACCCAACTCCTGTTTAGACACCCTTATACAAACTACAAGGAGGACCTCCATATTCACATGCCTTTGGCTGCAGCCTTCTGCGCCTCACACGTCATCTGTGGCAAGGGAATGGCAGTATTCCCCGCTTCCCAGGAGAGGGGCGAGTTCAGTATTTCAGAGCTGCTAACAAGGGCTGACTCTGTTTTGGTCTTAATCCATCTGTTCAAAACGTTGCCATTTGATACACGAATAAAGGGATGCTTTTCTCAGGAAAAAAATAAATCTTCACACGCTTGCAGTTTGTCTGCTTACAGTCATGCTGTGCTTCACATTGTCATTTTTCAGTTTAATACCTTGAAATACATACACTACAATTTTCAAAATCTTTACTAGTTAAAACACAAGAAGTACTATGCACTGCACCTAATTCTGGCCAAGAATCCAAACCAAGCAGGCTTTTCAGAATGACAGCGTCATCGAAGTTCAACAGCAGAAGAACATCTCCCCCAATGAACCATGATTCAGTTAACACATTAAGCCTGTAATAAATGACAGTGTTACAGAATCAAAGATTAAATAAACTGCGGGCTTTTGCATTCCAATTTAACCATTAGCAAAAGCCCCCTAATGAATTGTGACAGGCCACCAGACACAACACCACAGTAGGAATAAACAAGAGGATAAAAAAAAAAAACAAAATCAGGCACCAGCTCTTAACATTTGCATGACTCCCTTTTGCTTCCCAATTTGTTTCACAATCAGATGCATTTTGTTTTCTAGATACTTATAAAACAAGTTCTACTGGAAAGACACCACGTAAATCTCAAATTATAACTTTCAAAAGAACAGGAAACTTTTTTACACAGTATTAACCAATCCTGAGTGAATTCTTTTCTAAATTTAGTGTAAAGGAAAGATTAAGTTCTAACAGTTTTCTTTAGATCAAGGGGATTAACTCACTGGTCTAAGCATGGCGTCAGCTTCTGAACGGACTGCTAACACAGTCCATGCAATACTCGCACCTTGCATTCCAGAAATTCATTCCAGAAGGGAGGGAAAACACCACAGTATTAACACCATTGTGATACATCGCAGTGATCATTGAAAATGGTATCTCCAATGTGAAATTAAAAAAACCCAAAACCTCTAGTCAACATTGATGCAAAGAAACCTCTTAGTAAATGAAGAAGTTATTTAACAACACAGTAGATCTTTCACATTATGGAATATAAATTTTAATTATACTTACGTTTAGCAAACCCATCCCCTGGATAAATATATCTGTTGTATGCATCCATAATATACACCCGATGATCATCCATAAAGTCCCTCTCATGGCCATTTCCCTGAAGGAAACACAGTTAGCTATGCCTAGCACACTAACACAGAATTAAATAATTTGCAAATTCTAAAGTAATTAAGACTACAAAGGTCTAATATTTAAAACTCCTGTGTCATTCTCTTCTTTATAGTTTTGAAGGTTATTTTGAGGTGTAGAGTTTTGGGGGCTTTGACAGTACCAGTCTGAAGACTGCAGGTATTATCAAAATCAACGTCCTTCTATCTCTGTGAAGATAATTATCATAGATGTCATCGTACATATAAGAAAAATAAACAAAAACTAGAAGCTAATTGTCCTCAGCAGCATCACAAAGGTAACTGTGGCCACCAAACAGATCTCTCATCTTCCAATTGTGGAAAAAAAGTCACTTCCAACTGCTGCATGAAGAGTTATATTCTTATAGAAGGATTAATAAACAAACAAAGCAGACTACAGCTCTTGATAATTCAAGCCTTGGTGAGACAAGTAATCTCTGTCAAAACTACGAACACTAAAGACCAAACAGTTTAACCTAGTTTGAGACCAGCAATTCCCTACAAAAAGACTGTATTTGGTTTAAAGATGGATACCCAAGAGAAAACTCAGATTCTGACTATTTCCCTCCCCATTTCCAAATTTAAAATAGTATTCTTTTGGCTCTCCTTTAGACTTTTTTTCCCACTTGTATAAAAATCCCCTTTTCACAGCAATTACTAAGATAATTTTGTTGAAATCAGTGTATCATGCAGGTCCCCAGTCCCCGCCCCACCCCTCCTCGAATTTCATTTGAGCTATAGGAACAAACATTTCCACAGATACAACTTTTGCCATTCAGTTAGGTCATTTATGTCCCCGGACAGTTAAGCTACATTTCTGCTACAATTCCCCTCCTGGGCACAAACAAATAAACAAGAAAGAATCACTGGGCTAAAGTCAGCCAACATGCGTGAAAAAGGGCATGAGAAGCACCAGAACTGCCTTTCTTCATGCTAAAAAATAGCAGTCCCTACTCATTTCTTCAGCACCTTTCTTCCACACGGAATCTGCTCACGAACAGAAGCCTAGAACAGGAGATCCTCAGGGTGAACTATGTGCTTAGGCAAGGTGAAAGAATAGCAACACTTGCAAGTTGAGAATATCTTTAAGCAGACATAGAATATCTAAGCAGACTTCAAAAGGACCTGCTGAGCTACTACTTCACACCCCCCTCATTCCCCAAAAGCAGAATTACAGAAAGCGGTGATTTACTGGGCGGGCTGAGATTATCAGCATAATGCCTGAAAATCAAAACACATTCCAAGTTGTCTTGAAAAAAAACAAATAAAACACCCCAGAAAAGCACAAAAAATGCACACCCTGAGAGGTGGCTGAAGAGATCCATCAACACTGGACATTTTTCTATTGCCTAATCCATGTCCTCGTTTCATGGGAATTTTAGGCTGTCTTAACTTGCAGATAAGAGAAATGACAGAAGATGGAAGACTTGCAGCCATTAGGCTTCCTCACTGCAACGGAGCTACTTAACAGTGGTTTATTTATACATACTAAATTATCTTCAACACTTCAGACGGGACATAATCTTGGTGCATCAGGTGCTACTTCAAAAATACTACTACCCTCCTTTCAGGATTTATTTTGGAAATCCTACCAAAGATGAGATTTGTTCTTGGCACCCACAGTAAATGACTTCACCAGGTGAAGAGAGGTTTTCTCTGCTCCATCAGCCTGAAGCCAGGCTTTCCGTTAAAACACTGAAAGTCAAACTCCTTCCCTGCAAAGGTTGCTGCAATGATTGTGCACGCTCAAATAACTGTAATTGTGTTTTAAGAGATTCTTGTTTCCTCCAGGATAAAGATCTACTCTGGAGACTGTTATGCAGTACACAACACAAAAGTATTTTTACATGTAGCCACATGATGGAGCTACAATTCAGTTTAATTTTATTAAACTGGCTTAACAGCCTTTTGTACCATAAAATAATTAAACAACTAAACCATTCCTAGTTCCCATCATCTATGATTAACTTTGTATTCTGTGAGTTGAGATTTTATACTATTAGAAAAAATGGTATTTATCACACACTTCTATTTTGAGCAAAACATCTGCAGCACTGAATACAGGTAAGTTACTCACCTGATGAGCATCCAGATCAATAATCGTGGCTTTAGACACCCCTTGTACTCTTTCAAATAAGAACTGGATATATAAGCAAAGAAAAACATGGAGAAAATTACGAAGTTAGGTGACAGATTACACCGGAGGCTTGAAGCTTGCACAGTATATTACTGTTCTGACTTGAATGCAGCACACGCTTATTCATTTCATTCACCAAATAAATGGCTAAACAACTCTAACACGTTCAACGACAAAAGCTCTAGTTATTTCACATATAAAGATAATTTCTGGGGCTATGCAATAAAAAAAAAGAAAATCTATATGCTTCCACCATGAAACATGCATTTCAGAGTCATCTGTGCAGGTATCTACCTACCTGCCGAGAAAGTGGGTGGGGAGAGGGAAGAAAGTTATTTCTGCTCATCTCCTCTTTCTCCTGCAAAGCACCAGACACGACACAGGACCGAGGACGTGTCCTCCTACAGCATCCCACTCTCACTTGTAAGGCAGACGCCGCAGACAGGCACAAGCCCACAGCACCGAGCCAGGCGACGGCAGCCCAGGGCAGTAGGCCCTGTCGCAGTGCCCCTGGCCGCTCACGGGTGTAGCTGCTGCATCTCCGCGCCCCACGCCAGCCAGGCAGAGAAGGACGGGTCCACCTAGGGACCACCGGGCCGGTCACGGCGTGGGTGCTCTTAGGGGCTGGAGTGGAACCAGCGCCAGCACAGGGAAAGCAACAGCAACAACTGTGGGCTGGGACAGGGCGAAGCAAGAGCTGCACAGGCCCCGAAACATCGAGGAGCTAACTTTGCGAGATACACGCGAGGCTCAGCAGCAGGAAGCAAGAAACAGTCCTCTCTGATGGCATCCAACTCTACAAGCACAAACCCAACCGCTTGTGAAAAGCTGCTGGAGGGACTGTATGCATCAAAGCCACTTGTACTGACAGAATTCATTTCTTAGTCCGCATCCATGAAGAAAAAAAAAAATTATAATTCTTTGAGTCTTAATTTGACAAGTTACTATCTTTAATACAGACATGGTAAAGCCCAAAGATTTTGTACAAACTGTCACCCGCTATAATTTCTCAATCTGTTTTTTAATGATAGGGAAAACAGACCACTGTGGATTACTTTTCTGCAAATTACCATGTGGAGAAATTAGGATGTTATGTCATAGCGTGCTGCAATCATTAGAGCTTTTTTATGCTTGGTTACTACTTATACTTTCTAAATATTCTAGTATACAAGCATGCCATAATACATTTGATAAAAATAAGCCCTAATTGCAGAAGGCTCTTGGTTCAGCCTTTCAACCGCTAAATACCAAATGTATTCATTCACATTCAGTGATTATTTTGGAGATGTTCACATTTTTATTCATGAATTTGAACCACTCTGAGCACACAGCACTGTATAGTGCAGCTTGATTCAGAGAGACGGTTTCTGTCTCTGCATTCGTACTGATTGTAACCACTGAAACTCGTGGAATTTTCAGGTTCAACTGCAAGGCTAGGATAATTATCATTGAGGATATTAAAAGACAATCTGGTTTGATTTTGAGGGTTTTTTTGCAAGAAGACATTACTAATGCAGTTGTCGTGGTTCATATTTACATCCATAATCTGACCCCTGCAGCTCTTCCACTTCACAGTACTGCAAATGCGTGGTGTTCTGCAGCATCAAGTACCACACCATTTTCCTATTCCTACCATCTGTAGATGGCTTTATTTTCTCCTACTAAGATGTAAATTAGCTCTTAAGAATTTATGTGGATTTTTTTTCCATTTGCACAAGTAGTAGAAAATACTGGTTTAAGAGTACTCCTTACCTTTATAGCCAGCGTGATATCAGCATATGCACAAAATCCTCCACCTTTATCACTTGAACAGTGATGAAAACCACCCCCTAAACACAGAAATGTTGAAGAGGTGAAAAGTTAAGATACCAAGGAACACAGACGGACTTTGCAAAGAGACAGAGATCACCTACACCTTTTTTTCTTTAGCAAACGCCACGCCTAGAGCTGTCCAACCCCTACCTAGCAACACAAAACCTCTCGCAGGGTTTCTGTACAGATCTCACACGCAGCCCACCGGGCCGTCAGACAAAGGATCTGCAGATGCCCAGATTCTGGGGAATTGTCCCTTGAACCAGCAACCACCTTCGGAACTGAGAGCCGTACGGATGCAACGCTGGTGCCGCCGTGACGAGGCACGCCGCTCCGAAAGCGCAGCTCCCCCCGGCATGCCGGGGCCGCATGATTAACATCACAGGGCAGGAGGAAAGGACATGTGGAAAGTTCTTTTCTACGCTGAACACCAGTTTCAAATAATACCAAAAAAAACAAACCAAGAACTATGATGTTATTATTTGCACACGTCATTGGCTTTTGCAAACACTCAGACCAGAAGAACCTTTCAGGACTCCTCTTTAATACACACACACACTCGTTACACCAAAAACAAATTACTTCGACCTCCCCCTCCCCAAACCTACTTTTATACAAGAAACCAGAACGTTTTGCTGAGAAATCCACTACAAATATCTAAGCAAGAAGCTTAACCAGCTCACTGTATATATCAGGAAGTATGACAGGCTTTGGGGTTTCTTTTTAATGTCTCTAATTTTTAACATTGGATATTCACTCTGTAGAAGATGTATGTAAGGATTAACCGAAAAAAAATCCCAGAAATGACGAGCTCTATGAAAAAGACAAGTTAATTCTTACACGACACAAAATACTGCTTCATTAATTTACTGGTTTTGCATTACTATTTGCTATGAGCTGGAGAGCAGATTTCTATTCACTATATTCTTCATAATTCATTCATTCAAGTTTTTTTCAGGAAAAACTGCACAGCCAAAAATAGACACTAACTGGTACAGCCCTGCTCTCCAGCTTATCAACCAGTCGCTTGACCTGGTATAATCTATAAATTAGCTGACAAGTTCTAGGAAAGTTATTTTAGAATTTAATGAAAATAAAGATGTTATTGAAATATTTACATTTAGTCCAAACACTTTTCCTTAATTTTTTTTTCACACTACTGCAATCCAAACACTTGTCCTTATATATGGTATCGTATTTTTATTCAGTTATCCTTTTTTCTTTCAGAAAAAATATTTTAATTGTAGAACTACAACATGGGCAATAATGGATAAGAAAACAACTCCAGTAGTTTTACCACTTTTTTTCCTTTAGAGTTAAATTTAGTTAAACACAATCCAGTCACTGTCTGTTATTACAAACAGAATATACATCATGCTAAATGAAAATAATATGATTTTAAACACAGTACTTCAAGTACCATTTCATGCACTTCATTTGTACTTACCCACATTGATCGCCCAGCCTCTATCAACAGCAAGTTTTCCTGCCTTAAGAAAATTACAGTGAGAACTTCGCGAATGAGCGAGGCAACCACTTAACACTGCCTGCTTCCACCCCAGATGCAGCCCTCGGCACTCGGACACGGTCCCCGAACCACCAGCTGTTTTACCACTGCAGGTCATTCTGAATACGAACCACACAAAACTATCCTCAGCATCATTAGCTGAAAAAATATTTGCTGTTTCCTCTGTATTTCATTCTCTGGCAGTTGAACAGATCTACAACTGTGCTGTGTCAAGATGAACACTGACCCCTAGCAACCAAAAGAAAAAGGGAAAGTACAAGTGCTGGTAAAAGGAAAAAAAGAGCAAGAATCTCCCTATGTCCTTCCTATTCATGTAAAAATAAGCTCAAAATCCTCTAAATACAGATTAAGAGTTTCAGCTGGGGGTAGGGACAGAAAAATGCTACAGTATAAAGTGTCATCTGACTACATTTATTTTTTTAAAGTACTTAACACACTTTTACCCTGCTTCGGCAGGAGGGTTGGACTAGATGACCCACAGAGGTCCCTTCCAACCCCTACCNCNCTNNNANTCTGTGATAACACACAGTATAGATTACTATCAATCTTTTTCCCTCCAATACAAAAAACTGTACCTGTATCTCTCCTTTGAACGCAAATGACATTGACAGAAGGGAAAGACTGACAGAAGAGATACACGAGGTTTAAATGATGAGATTTTAATTTTAAAAACTGACTTGTTTTGGCCAGAAAGAGTCAAGCAAGTGTTTAACTGCAGTATTCCTAAAGTGTCGTGTCAAACAAGATATTACTAGCTATAATTAAAAAAAGAGAGAAAAAAGGTAAAAACAGATTATTCCTTTTCATAATCACGAAAAATAACATATTACACATCATATATGAAAGGAAGTTTGGACAGCCGAGAATTCTTCATCACCAATATTTATATTTGAACAATTCTAATTTAGTATTCAGAAAACTACTGGGAAGGTAAACATCATCCCATTACAAACCTGCTAACTTACAGAAATTAGATCTTGAGAAAAGACTGCAGTTTCTGAACTATAAAACTCATTAAGTCAGAGGGAAAGCACATTATCTGTGATTTGGCATACTTCCTAGGGGTTCCTCGCCAAAAAACAATCTTCCCATATTGCTAAAAAATCATTTAAAAGTACAGAAACTCAACAGGAATTCTGATGATAAACAGGACCATCAGGAATAGCAGCAGATTGTCTGTACAAATTTTACTGTCTGATGAATCAAAACTGCTACATACCTATTTCCCCGTAACAAAAAGGGAAAAATAGCAACCCACGGCATCAAGGCCAATCCAAAGGCGCTCACCGATGTCTCCCGTCTTCCAGGGTGCATGACACAAAGACATAACCCACAACTAGCGACCAGCTCTTCCACATGACCACTTTTATCACTACTGAGCACACATTTACGAAATAGAGACAACACAAGCACAGTGAAGAACATCACAAAACTAAATGAAAGTATTGACTAGTTAGAATCATAGAATCATAGGTTGGAAAAGACCTCTAAGACCATTGAGTCCAACCACCCACCCAACACCACCATGCCTGCTAAACCATATCCTGAAGTGCCACATCTACACAATATTTTGGACCCCTCCAGGGATGGGGACTCCACCATTGCCCTGGGCAGCCTGGTCCAAGGCCTGACCACTCTTACAGTAAAGAAATTTTTCCTAATATCCAATCTGAACATGCCCTGATGCAACTTAAGGCCATTGCCCTTCATCCTATAGCTGGTTACCTGGGAGAAGAGACCAACCCCTGCCTCACTCCACCCTCCTGTCAGGGAGTTGTAGAGAGCG
>Ga0065711_1006643_pt1 | contig 16778 bp, 11 predicted proteins | sample Hoacrofraction12_FD_59098 | JGI IMG/M metagenome (GOLD analysis project Ga0065711, IMG submission 59098) | Hoatzin crop microbial communities from Cojedes, Venezuela - Epithelial fraction 12 v2 (version 2) | ecosystem: Host-associated > Birds > Digestive system > Esophagus > Crop | place... | reverse complement strand
GAACAGGCTGCCCAGGGAGGTTGTGGAGTCTCCTTCTCTGGAGATATTCCAGNCCCGCCTGGACAAGGTCCTGTGCAGCCTATTGTAGGTGACCCTGCTTCGGCAGGGGGGTTGGACCAGATGACCCACAGAGGTCCCTTCCAACCCCTACCATTCTGTGATTCTGTGAAAAAGAAGTTGTAGGATTTCTCATCTGTGAGCGGGATGTGCCCGCGCGTTGGGCTTGGGAAGATGCGCTGTCCCTGACCGAGGCGGCGGTGCCGATAAAAGCCGCGGGCATGGCTGCGTCTCTTGAGCGGCGCTGGCACGCGGGAGGTGGCATCGGTGCCCCGGGGCGGGAGGCAGGTTCCCGGCGCAGCCGCATCTGCGTGCAGCCGGCTTTGCCAGGGCGTGTGCGGTGGGAGAGCGTTCCTGCGCAAGCCTGCCTCTCAATTATTGATAGGAACTGGGCTTTCTTCTTAAAAGCGAAGAGTGTGATTCATGTTGAAATTCCTATGCTGTCTTTGCTCTTGAAATGTCAATATTTTGTGATGTTTTATTTTTTGAGAGCGTTCTACTTATGGCTCACTGTTCCAGTTTGATAAAAATCTGAGAATTATATCATTTTCTGACAAAAGAACCAAAGCATGCTTACTATAATTTCCATTTAACTGTTAGTAGGGGACTAATTACTGTGAACTTTTGTATTATGATTTCATGTAACTTGTTTTAACAAAAAAAAATCTATTTACAATCTGATTCCTGTATTTTGACTAATCAAATAATTTGCAGTAATTAGTTTTCAGGATTAATAGAAGTAAAAGGAAGAAACCATGGGAGACTAGCTCCACGTTTTAAGCATGCAGAAGGATTTACTCCCATTTACGTTTGACTTTATATTCATTTTCCAACTATTCCTGGGATAAAATTAATACATAGCAATATTATTAATATCTTGAATTTACAGAGCATTTTGGATATGCCCAGACCCTCCACGGATCATTCCTACCTCAACAGAATTGGGTTTCTGCCCTGCCGTCACGTGAGAGCTCCGCCTTGTAAACCATTAAATTGTCACACAAATCAAAATTTCTCCTGTCCAGACCTTGTGAGTGGGGTCAGTCAACTACAGCTCAATTCCCAGACTTCTCTTTTAACACTTTCAGAATTTATTTCCAAAAGATCTGATCCAGCACGTGATCTGAGCAGGCAAGTGAATCTGTTGAAATCAGCTGGTACGGTGGAAGTTAGGCTCAGGTTTATCTTTCAGCTATGTGGTGGCCCCGGCAGAGGAGGGAATGGAATTTTTGGGATGTAGAAAGAGCATCCTGCAAACAGGAGGGGCCAGCATCCTTCCCGAGTCGGGACTGGCATGCGCAGAGGAGGCAGCGTCCAGAAGTGACTGCTGCAAGAGAAGCTGTTCTGTGGACACAGAGATTAGGGGACAAGGGAGGTCAATCAGCCCGACCGGGAGGTTCCTCGCTCCCCACTGACCGTCTTTTTGGCATGCGAATGCACCATTGCATGTGACTGCAGCACATATAACAGGAAGAAGAGGCACACAGTGCCTAAAGAAAAATCAACAATTTTGCTCCAGAAATATGCCACGCATGGAAATGGGCACCTGATTGCTCTGACTGGGGAGTCGAAAACATTTGACTGCGAAGTCTAGGCTTATCATTCCCACGTTGGCAGTGACAGTTGCTGTGCCCACACCACACTAAGCCCTGCTAAAAGGCCAGCTGGTGCTCTAGACTCTAGCACACCGTGATGGGTGAGTAATAAAAGCAGGGACGTGGGAGTGCTACCTTTGACATATATTGTTGTGTTGTTATATAACAATAAAATTGAAGCTTAATTCTATTTACCAATACAGTCACAACATGTGTTTGGATTGGATCCTTGGATAAAAAATTGCTGATTTCTATCTGTGTTCGATAACTGGCAGTCTAGATCGCTGTTCACTATTGGTGTAGTCAATGTGCTTTGTGTAGTACCTAACACATAGGTAAAATCTATCCCTGCCCCATGGAATTTACTCTGTAAGCAGCAGCTGTTGGTGGATTCAAGGTTTGCTGAATTAGTTAAAACCCATTTTCGGTTTGATGAAATAATCTGCCAGTTGCAATAGATCCACAGTGACAATAGTTTCTAGTTCTTCAAGGTCAAAATCCAGCCTTGTAAGACTTGTTCACCTAAAACGGCTGCTGAGGTAGAGGTGTGTGTCTTCAGCCCAAGTTTTCCATGAGAGTGTACAAGACATACCCCTTGTATAGCCCAGGTTGCTACTGTGGCCATCAAAAGGTCACGTGTTGTTGGCGTAGAGTGACAATTGTTTTGTGAGGAAATGTATTAAACACTTCTAACGTGAGATCATCTTACTCCACTTTAACATCTGAACTGCTACAAATATTTAGAAATTAAGTAGGGCTGGGGGAAAGAACATCCAAACACTTGAAATGAAAGAGCAGGAGTGGTCAGCCCTGATCATGATGATATTTTTACCCTTGTAAGTGCTTTCACCTTGTATATTGAAAATACTTCTTGCAGAGAAGAGAGGCTTTCCTGAAAACACCACCAGGGTCATCTCTGTGTAGTCCCTGTGTTGGTCAGTGGGCATTTCCACTACAGGGCCACTGCTTCTTCTACTTCCAGCACGCAGGTTTCCCAGTGAAGCTGACGTGAGTTAACCTGTAAAGATCTACGACTTGTCGTGGCGCTTCAGACCAAAGATTCCCATAGCCCAATATCTTTGTGTCTTCTCTGTAACAGAAGCCAGCAGAGGAGGTCTGGGGAAAAACGACAAGAAACAGAATAAGAGCGAGCAGCACTGAGTCGTCCTTCCACTGGAATATACTCCCAGCTTCCAGGGAGATTTAGGGACTTCCACAGTCCTAGCATTAGAAATTATAGTCCTAAGTCAATTATTTTTGTGTCCTACAGGCAAAAAAACCATCAGTTTTCCATGTCATTATTGTGTTTCACCACAGAGTAGAGCAACTAAATAACAGTATCTTGCAGATAGAAGGTGCTATTGAACTGCAATGCTTTCCAGACCATCTGGTGCCTGTTGCAGCTGCAGCTTTGCTCCTGAGAAACGAGAGCTGCAGTCTTTGCAGGGGAGCAAGGGTTTGTTGGCTCCATTTTTACATCGAAGAGTAGCATAGCTCAGCACAGCGTTTGCCCCAAGCCCTGCTTGCGCTTTGTAAGGCTGTGTCATCTTTCGTAGCGTTCACACCACCGTGTATTGATGTACTTCAGAGCAGCCCATTAAAAGAGATGGCTAATGTCTTTCAGCTGCTTTCTTTCTCCTGTCCTCCCTCGTGTAAGCAGTGCGGTGTTTTATTTGGAAAGATTTTGTTTCTCTTGCTAAAGTACCTGCTGCTCAGCCTTGGTGCCTGAGAAGGAAAGTTCAGGAGCACATCTTGTACTTTTAGTGGAAGGTGTTCGGGTTTGTGATGATTGCTGTTATTTCCTGTGGGAGCCGGCTGTCAGAATTATCTGCCACAGCATTACATAGTGACTTGCAAAGATATCGTACCTGGGACTGTGGATGTTACCAGCCATGCTGGAACCCTAGGCCTGTTAGCAGAAATAGTTGGGGAAAAGATCGTGTCTAAATGCCAGAGCGCAAATCAGAGCCAGCCTCTTATCTTCTTCCGTACAAATCACTCCTGCTTAATTAGGTACAACTTCCCACCCGTTAAGCGTCACAAATTCCAAGAACAGGTTAGGAATTAGTATCCCAGATTTACATATGGAAATCCAAAGCCATGGAGAATCCATTATCCAACATCATATGGGAAATGAAATACAGATTTCCTGACATCCACAAGGTTGTCTTCTTAGCCAATCTTACAGCCGTAGGTTATATGAGCATTTAATGGAGACAAGAGACAGAACAGGATGGATAGCCAAGCTGCCAGTTCATGTAAGAGAAGATTCCCATTAATAAGCGAAGGAGGACCAAGCTCCTCATGTACCACCCTGTGTGATGCCTGCCCCGGTGAAGCCAGGAGATTGCACGCGGTAATGAACAACCAGGAGCAGAACCTCACCTTAAGGATGGGCATTTACCTTGCTAGTTATTAATTGATCAATTCTGATTTTCAGCTATGTTCCCACTGCACAGATTGGTATGGATTCACACTTGCAATGAGTTCACAAGGCACAGGAAGAGGATTTTGCACTCATGTGCTGGGAAAGAGGGGACTGTTGACTGAGTGTCAGCCTCTACGGGGTGATGTGACCAAGGGGGCAGGAGAAGATGTTTGAACAGCAAAGAGCAGGATAGCAGAGATTTTTTTTTAATCCCAGCTGAAGTATTTGGAGCAATCCTCTGTCCATTCAACAGGCCGAGCAATTTGATGAAAGTGAGACAAGCCAGAAGAGCAGCCAATGATGAAGAACGCCTGTCTCGAGAAGAAAATATGAGGTGCTCAATGCCAGCTAAGTGCTTTCTCCTACTCTGCTGCACAGCCTGCCCTGTGATGGGAGGAGCGAAGCAGGAGAGAGCGGTCACCTGAAGGAGCACAGATGATGAGAAGTATAGATCCCCTGTCACACATGGTGATGTTGTTAACGCATTTCCTTAAAGCCCTGGTGCCCTGACTTGAGGCTGGAAGGCTACTGGCTGAAACTGCAGCGTGCCTCTTGCAACGGAGCCAGTCTGTTCACAGAGAGGTCTGTAAACTCTGGCAGCCTCCCTCCACTTCCTAGTGGAGAGGTATCTACACCCTAAAACCCATGGTAGTACGCCGGCTGGCAGCACACTGGATGAGGAGATCGATTTTGGAGCTGGTGCGGAGGCAGCGCTCCCGTCCCAGCCCTCGGCTGGAGTCACCGCGGCGGGGCAGTGGGAAGAAGCATTTGTCCTCCTGAATAATTACCTGCATGTAGCAACAGGCTTCGATCTCCTGAGCCATTGGTCTGCAGTCTTTCAGCAGCAGTAAATTAACTGGGGAGGAATCTGCAAGTGTGTCTGGAGAATATATAGGAGAAGTTCGAAAGTGTAGCGTGCTGTCGAGGCTGCGTGCTCGCTCCACGTAGCGAGAAGGAGAATGGCTTCTTTAGGAAAGCGACCTTCCTGAGCCACCTGTTGCGAAGGAAAAAAAGAAAAGGAAGCAAAATGATGATGCTCTTTCTGAAGCCAACGCTTGGTTTTGGATCCAGCTACTTATCTGGGAATGTACAATGTAGGTGCTATTGCAACCGTTGTCTGATTTCCACTTTTCATCATCAGTGTCCAACAGAATGTGAAGGGCAAATACTTCAGGTCGGGATTTTTAAGTTACTAGAACAGGAAGGAATAAGGGAGGATGAAGAATTTTCAACAGAATCCTTGCTTTGAATGTGGTATGTCAGTATAGATTGTTACATTGGCTAAGTATTGATTTTTATTTTTTTTTTTAAATAAAAAAATGAAGTCCATTCCTTTATGGGAGATCAATTGACTGGATTTCTCCAATGCTTCTGCAAGTTTATGTGAAAAGTCATGTGAAATATATGATGGACTCTGAATGCTGACAACTGATATGCCAGCAATAACTGGAGCCCAATAATTCTACAGTACTTCTGCAAAACTCCAACAAAAATGGGTCCTTAAAAATCTGTCTAGTGAACATCGTTTACACCACTTTACTTATCTAGAAAATTATTCCGTTTTAATTAAAGCTGTTGTGGCTATTCACTCTACACATACAGAAAGTACACATCATTATTTTTTTTACAGATATTCACAGATACTTCGAAAGCTGAATTATACTTTGGCGTGCTACAGATATCCACACTGGACCTCAGAGTACAGCAGTTAGAGGACTAAAAATTTACATTAACGATTTGGTAAGCCTAATGATGCCTTGATCCTACGGTCTAGACAGCTACTTGAAGAGGACATCAAACCCATGTAGGATGAAGAGACTTTGCTGTGGTCAGCCAGTGGATCTGTGGCTCAGCTAGGAGTAGATGCAAGGTCCTGCCTTTCTGCTCCAGACTGCATGTGCTGGACCATAGGAGGTATCCCTCTGGGACAGGTACCTTTCTTTTGACTTTTTAGTTTGTACATTAGCTCTTTGTACATTTTGTATCCTGTAGAAAGGAAATAAGTAACTACTCTTAGAGGTGGGCTTTTGCAATAGCAGGAAAAGCCATAGTACTCTTCTTTCATTTTAGCATTACTGTTGATAAATGTATTCTGATGGACTACTCGGTTTCTCGTTCATGGAGATATTTAGTGCATTCCTTTAATGGTTGGTGATGCACAAATCGGTTTTAATATCAATAATGAACAATTTGGATGGCATTCAGATTCAAAATCTGCCAAAAAAATTTGCTACATGTCAGGATTTATTGAGTACAATACAATAAGGTTGCCAAAGAGGCTGGAGTTCCTTCAGCAGAAAAGTAAACAGATGGTCCCAGGAAAGTGAGCACATTCTTAAACACTGAATTGCATTTGGACAGGACGGAGTCACATCTGCCAAAGCTTGCTGGCCAGAAGTATGGCGGAAGGGAGCCATCAGAAACTAATGTGACATTCTTCAAGCTCTTTCACTTAATATTGATATTAGTAATCTGGTAGGAATGTTCCAGAATTGCCAGGTGTCCTTTTGGTTGGCCAGTTTGGGGGAAGGAGACATGATTAACAGTTAGCAACTGGATACACATATGCGCTGCGGTCTGAAGTGTTTCATTGCTAAATATATCCTTTTAAGTCGTCCGTGTCCACCTGGCCTGGAGCTAAAATGGTAGATGCTCCTCATTTCAAATAATTTCTGTTTATGATTTCTGCTACCAGAAGCCAAAAGATAATCTTGCAAATGTGCATGTCCCTCTGAATGACTGGCTTCGAGAGAAGACACCAGATCTGGGAGTGCATAGCACGATTATTCTGCGGATGCTCTCAGACTTAGCACAGTCAGGGGTTCAGGATCAAGGTTCAGGAGATATACAGAGTAGGATGTGTTAGGAGAGATACAGATTGTATGAATGCTAAGGGATTTGTGCTTGTGCAGTACTTTGTAAGTACAAACTGCAGCGTAAGGGAAAAGACTGACTTGTTCTTCAGCTGCGTTTGAAAAGCAGAGTGGGAACTCATCCAGGGCAGTACTGTATGCGAGGAAGGCACATTCTCTAGTTCAAGCAAAGCCTTCAGAGACACAAGATAAATTACTAGCTCTTGGTCTAGCTTTGCAAAGAGTAAAAATGTCGCTAAGTCTGCTCAATGACTCAGCTTGCCGTCATAATACAGGAATCATAATACTCGCCTCACAATTTAATTCGTCAATAAATATGAAATGTGAGGTCCTTGTACAGAAGGATCTGTAGGAATGCACCAACTGGACATCGCTGCGAATCACAGGAAGAAATCACATCATTGATGTGGTGGCAGAGGTTGTCTGGAGAGCCAGGAGCTCTGCTAACGGTTGAGGCGAGACACCTAACACGCTCAGTGAGTTCTACAGATGGCAAAACGTTAGACAAATGTTTAGGTTCCGTTTGAGACTGGCACCTACAAAGCTGTGCAGAGGTAGCGTACCAGTAAATGCAGCTGAACAGAATTCATTCCTTCCGGCATACAACAACAAAGTGAATTTCACCTTTTTATTTCCTACCCGAAGAGCTGGCACGCGGGGCAGTGGTGCAGCGAATCTCACACAGACTGGAGTGTCGCAGCCGTGGCACCCGTGGTTAGTCGCGTCTCGCGTGATGCCAAGAGTAGTGGGAGCTGTAAGCTTCATCTTATCCCTCTTCTCTGCTCCTTCCCATCAGCGAGTCTGGGTGAATTAAAATGACTGGCGGATCTTTGCTAGGCATGGGGAGAAGGACAGAGGGTTGGTCGGTGTCTTTGCTAAGCGTGAGCTGTCTCCCTAAGGAGAAGCTGCTGTGAATTGTCCCCATCCCAGAGATCTCTATGGTGTGGCTGTTCTGAACACTCTGCTTGTTTTGCTGTGCAGAGTTAACGATGTCTTAGGTAATACACGCTTTTGCCTTGACTACCATATATATAGTACTCCTTGGAGTCAAGTGGTTTTTAAGATGGCAGTGCTAACCGCTGCCAGGTCCCTCATCTACCTCTTCACGAGTCTCTCCTGCCTAGAACAGGTGAATCCATCCTCCACATCCACCCGGCATGAATCTCAGTGTCCCACACCTCAGCCTGTGTGAACCTCAGGGCTGGTTAGAGGGGAGCAGCACATTTGTGTTCCCGGCAAAAACCCTCAGACTGAAAGCCCTGACAAACTGGGTGCGTCAAGCCCTTGCATCCTCTGCCTCCAGCCCCTGCACTGCCGAACGCGCCGTAAACTGGTTGAGTAAGCCCTCCCGCTGCCGGCGGGGCGAGGGGAGGGTGCTCAGCACCTTGCAGCGGCGCGCAGCATCGTCCCCCGGCAGTGCCGAAGCAACTCCCCCGCCAGCGCCGGAGGAACACGGTCGTTCAGTCAATCATCTGTGTGCGTAATGGGGAAACGGGGGAAATTTCCTCGCCTGTGTTTATGCAGGAAGTCAGACGATACGATGGTAACGGTCCCTTCTGGCTGCAAAATCTGTGAATATCCCTCTGTGCTTGCTGGGGTGTTTCATGCACACGTAGGGAGCCTGTTTCATCTCTGGTTTAACTCCGCTGACATCGGTGAGTTACACCAAGGATAAATTTGGCCTTGTCACTGTGTTTTGTAGTGTAATTCAGTTCCTCCTTTGTTTAACACTTTTGGCAGCTTAATATATTAGAAGTGCCGCGTATATATAAAATGCATTTCTTTGAGCAAAGAAAAATATGCTAATATGCATATTCCTACTTTGTCTCTTTCTTGTTACCAGTTAATCAATCACACAGAATGTTTGTGACACTTATTAAAGGGAATGAGTAGATAAAAGCACATGACTTTCATTTAGGAGACCCTGATAAGTTGGAAATACAAAGGATCTTACCAAAGGGAGTCCGTGTATACTAATGGGTAGAACAAAGAGCCGAGAATGAAAAAGACATTGAACGTGGATCCCGGTTCTATTAACTCCCTTTGTGATCTTGTGTAGCTCAGCTTTTCCCCGCACTTTATACGTGTGACCAGCTCCAATCTGGAGGCCATGCTTCAGTTGAATATCATTAGGCCAATCATTTTTTTTACATAAAATACTTCTGGGCTGTCAGCTTTTAATTGCTATCATCAGCCAGAAACCCAGATTAAAATCCTGGGTCCTGGATCCAGGAAGATTATGTTTTCAGTATGTGTTCACATGCAGCTTCAAAAGAAAAGCAAATCCCAACTGCTGTGAATGTTACATGTCTTTTTTTCTCTCTTCATGTCCTTGTGTATTTGGATTGAGTGGCAAATCTGCAAACCTTTATTCCACCTGCCTGCATGGTACAAACGGAGCCATTTCAGTTGAAAACTCCTAGGCTTGAGATAAATAAACCCCTGGAAATACCAAGTTGAGGAGCAGAGGGGATATTGATCCAACATGCCGTGTTTCTCAGAGCACATTCCTTTCCTCTTCTGAGGAGAGCGGGTCTTCCCGAGGGCAGGAATGCTGTCCTGGTGGCCGGTGCTCCGGCGCAGACCGCAGCGGCGGGGTGAGGGATGCAACGCGGGGAGGAAAACCAAGCACTCCAGCCCAGTTGCCATGGGGTTGTCCAGGTGATGGTTACTGCAGCACATCTCGGTATGGGGGACCCCAGGAATCTTCACGGACTAATTTACATTTTATACATGCTTCTCCTTACATATCCCAACTCCAGATGTCCCTGTCCCAGGGTGGGGAGAGAGGCGGCAGCCGTCGAAGTGTCTCTAGCAATATTGCGCACGTGGAGCAGGCAGATCTTGGCCACGGGCTGGGCTCTGAGGCACAGCCCCGTCCCTGGGGTTGGGCAGATTCAGCGCCGCGGGACGGCAGTGATCCTCCGCTGCACCCAGGCAGGTGGCACCAGCCCTGGGACTGCCCTCGGTGCTTCTCAGATTGAGGAGCAGCGTCGCAGAGCTGGAGAAAATAAACATTTTGTGGGCTTGTTCCTCTGCTGCTTTTTGCTTACTTTATTTCCCGTAGGCTGCTGGATAGCTTTGCACTAGCTTTTGAAAGGCAAATGTTAAAAATGGCCTCTGAGAAAAACAGCGCTTGCCTCCACAAGTTAATTTGACGGTTGAGCGTATGAGATGGTGACAAGTGGCAACACACGCTGGGCCGTGCAGCAGACCCCCTTCGCAAAGCGTGGTAACCGTGGAGGTGGTGCCTTCTGGTGAGGGCTTCTGGCTCCATCAGAGGGAGGTGGATGAGCCACTTGGCCTTGGGCTTCTCAGAGGCAGCTCCAGCTCATCAAGCGATGCCCTCATACGTGTCGCTTCTCCCCGGGAAGAGCGTGGAAGAGGAGAAGTAGAGGTCCCAAGGAGAGGAGAAGATGATTGAAGGTGTTCAGATCCCCCCCGAGATAAGCAGCTCGTTTTGGTGCTGCTCAGAAGCGAGGGCTGAGGTCTGCCAAGGGCAGAAGAAGCCAAGGGGCAGAGCATGGTCGGCCCTGAAGGAGAGCTGAGCTCTGCTCCTGACTTTGATGCTGCTCCGTTAGCACTGAGCAAGTCATTTTCTCTCTCTCTTCTCTCCATCTGCAAAGCTGGGATGGTGATGCCACCCTGCTTCATAGTGTGCTTGGAGATATGCAAGTGAGCAGTGATATTATTGTTTTTATTAATGAATCTGTAAATCTACGAATTCAACGCTGCGGCAGCATAATAGCACGCGGTACCTTACATATGGTTCTTTGGTGGCTGCGTGAAACATATGCTGTTGCTACTTTGACTTCTTTGTATATTTTCTAAATTCCTCCCTTTTGGTAAGAATAATGTTATAAAGTTTGGAAACTAAAGAGAACTGTGCAGTGTAAATGCTCAGGAATGACTAATTTTGAGAGTATTCTACAACAAAGATGTTCGAAATGCAGTTAAAGGCCTGACTGTTAATGAATGAAAAAAGTAATTTGGATACTACCAGCGGTGCAGGAGGTACTTTTATTAGGTAAAGCAATGCAAAAGTTTGGCATGGGTTCAGTAATAATAAAAGAGCAACTATAAAGAGTTAATTATCTCTGATCCCTAAAGGAAGTATATCTTTCCTATCATCATTGAGGCCCTTTGTAGTGCAGTGTTGGGAAAAACACAACATTTTGGCTGAGAGCCCAACACCTGGCCTGGGAATCGTGTTTTACAGCGGCCAAAGATCATCAGCTTCTAGTAGATAGAGTGCTGCTAATGTGAAATCACTGCTGAAGTTACCTCATTAGTGGCACCACTAGTAAACTCCATAGCATTCTTTTATGGAAAAAAAAAAGACAGGAGGCTTGGAGTCCTGGTGTTTGCCTTGCTTTGATCTTTAAATACAAGTGTCAGTGTAGTTTCCTAAATACAAAAAGGTATGGCTGTTGTTGGCCTAACTCTTCCTTGTCAAGTCCTCCCCGCTGCAAAAATGGGAAATAAAACCATACAGACTCTGTCATCTATGTTAAAAAAGGGGAAATTAGGAAGGGAAAAAAACCCTCTAGAGCACTGGAAAATGCTCCCTCTTCTACCGTTCACTCCAGCTGAACATTTCTAATTTTTTTTTGCCATAAAACCAGATATTGGTGAAATATTTCGATTCACGTGTAGCCTGTCCCAGCGGTGCTGCGAGTGCATCGTGGCTCCACACTGCTTGGCTGCCTGGACAGTGGCAGCCTTAGTGCTTTCGAGTTGACCGGGATTTGAAGAGCAAATTCCATGCGTGCCGATGTGCACGCGGGCATGGATGCATGGAGAAAGCAAAGGAGCTTTCAGAGAGCGAACCATCCAAAAAAAGCAATAAATTCACCAATAACTATGGAGCAGGCACACAAATTCATGTGGAATCTGGAACAGGTTTAAGCATTGCTAGAAATAAAAGTCTAGGGACACTTTTTGCGTGTTACAAGTTGTTACAGGTTGCGGATTTCGCTGGCTATCCCCAGGCGAGCAGGGACGAAGCAGCTCGGCTGAGAACAAAAAGAGGCACGTAAAGGAAAGCCGCAAGGTCCTTTACAAAGAAACAGCCATTTCTTTTCCTGTTTTCTGGCTGAATACTCTCATCTTGGTCATGTTACCTGGGCAGCGATTAGCCTGTAGTCTTCTCTTCAACCTCTCCCACTTTACACCACCGCTGCGTGGCCCTGTGACGGCAGAACAGCCAAGGAATGTTCTAGCGAGGCTGGTGAGCTTAGGGAGGTTCACGCGTTTCTGGCCGGGGGGGACCCCCACCTCGCTGCCCGAGTGCGGGGCCGAGGAGCCACAGCAGCTCCGTAGGGTCTGTCGGCAGAGATGAAGTTCACCGTCTGCCGCAGCTCCGGGGAGGGAAGGGAGAAGGGAGGCCCACGGCAGCAAATCCAGACTGATGTTTAGGGTTGTTTGGTCCAGAACCAGGACTCATCAGCTGCATGGGGGGGAAATAAAAGCCAAAAAAGCAGGTATTTTCTTTAAAAGAAGGTGACAAATGTGGAAAATAATTTCTGTAGTCATTTGCTTTGCCAGAAAATAAATCTTTCTTTAAAAGCAAATGAATAAACGCAAAGATTTGAATTGCAAATGCTATACAAACCTAGAGCACATCCTTCCCAAACCAGTGTGAAATATTTCTGTTTTGTAAGGATTTTGCTTCGTCTGCCCCTGTTCAGAAAATCAAGCTGGAAAGCAAGGCCGCCCTTTATTATGTATGCCAGCCAACAAGTCGCTTCCATCCTTTAATAACTGTGTCACAACACCTTTTTCAGATGCTTGATGGTATAACGCAGAGGTTAATTGGTTATGGAAATGGCTGCTAATGTTAGAAGTGTGAGGGTAATTTGTTCCCCCGAGCGGGAAGAAGACGTGGCGGCGGCACGTGAGTGGTTGCATCCCCCCCGAAGGCCGGTCTCTCCGCTGTCCCATCTACCATGGCTGTGGGATGCTCTCGCGGCGTGTCTGCTGACCTTCCCCTCCACCACGGGCTCTCGGGGCTACCACACCAGAGCGGGAGAGCTCACGTCCATGCTTCTCGGTACCTTCCAAATCTCCCGAGAGGAGCAATGAGCCAGTCTTACAGCCCATCCCCGAGGGAATCTGGGTGGCTGCGATCCTCCTGCCTGAAGTCAGCCAGACACCCGTGCCCTGGGGATGCCGGCGCTGCTTGCATTGCATCTGCCATGGACATATGCTTAAGGTCTGCTCTGCACTGCTTCCAAAGCCAACTTTTCCATAAGTTGGGAAGCTGAGTCCTCCTAATCGGTACGAACAGCATCCAGGTACAAGCTTTTAGGCCATGGGAAGTTTGGATGCATTTCTGCTTCTTTGGTATCTGTGTTTCCTAAGGGCTGTTCTCCCTGTGCTGGTATTTTCAGGAGACGTGTATGTACCAGGAGGGCATCTCCCAGCCTGGCTCTGCAGCGACAGCGTGCCCTGTTTTGGTGAGATATGGTGCTGCTTAAAGCCAAACCTTGGTTTTGCTCATTGGCCCTGGCCCCAAGCCCTGGGCGAAGCGACCCTTGGTTTCCCCATCAGGGAGGAGGCTCAGTCCTAGGTCTGGGCAGAGCCCATCCGTCCCCGCCATGGAGGCTGGCTGGCCGTTGGTGGCAGGCACGGCACCCTACGTGATGCGCGGGGCAGCAGAAGGGCTTGGAGGGATGTTTGGGGTGGTCTGGCGGGCACTGAAGCCTGCACAGACAAGGTATTGCCGCCCCTCGGGATTCATTAGGGCTGCTCTTTGGGTTAGCATCGTGCTGCAACACCAACCAGCTAGTTAGGGAAGGGGCATATGCATTGCCAAGTCTTCTATCCTGCATTCACTCGTGGTTTAAATTAGCTCCCAAAGTGCAGCAAGTACCAAAGTACCGACACCGCAATACTGCGTTTTGCAGGTTTCCCTTGCTCGGTAATAAGGGCCATGACTTTGGCAAAGGAAGAGTTAACAATCCCCACAGACATACTTCTGTTTGTAACATACTCATCAAAAGCTTTTAACCCAGAATAACATTTACACAAAGGCTGCAGAGCTCCAGCGTGCTGCTAATGCTTACAAGATTTCCCTAAATACTTTTCCAGCAGCTCTTCTTGTGGAGAGCGTCCAGAGGGAATACGTGAGCCAGAGCCGGGTGCGATACCCCGCCGCGCGTCCTTCCCAGTGACACCATTGCCAGTCCAGCCTCATTGGAGCCGCTTAACGGCGTGGCTCGGGGCGTCTGCAGCTCCGGCACGGGCTGATCCAGGGTGGCTGGGGAGATGACGGTGGTGGCTGCTGGGGAGATGGTCGTGGCTGCGGCGCAGCTGGGCTGGTGCAAGGGGACGGTGACGGATCAGCTCATCGGATCTCACGCATCGTGACAAGGAGACAGGGAGGCAGGTGCTTGAGTCTTCACCACCCAGACAAAGAGCTCCGGCAAGTGCCACCCTCCCAGGGGACAAGGACAGGACTTGCAGTGCTGCACTGCATGTATTTGGCTTTCCTTTACGTCTCCAGTGAAAAAATTGAAGGCTCCTGCCATCTCATTCATCCTTTTCAAAGTGAGCGAGTGAATAAGGCGCCTCTTTCCTCCGGCTTCCTCGTTGCCCAACCCAGTAAATAACGTGCCACTTAAATATCCCCATTTCCCTTGATGACAATTTATTGCAACAGAAGCGCCGTGAATTTGGCTGCATGGCTTCCAGGTGGGACCGTGCTGGAGCGGCGTGTGTGCTCGCTGTCCTGCCAAAAGCCCTTGCTCCCTGGCTGCAAGGAGCCGAGCTGGCACCGGAGGGGAAGCATCCAGCTGAAAGTCTCGGGGTTTTTTAATTTCTAGCCTCCTTGTGCTTTATTCTAGACATTAAATTGCAAGGCTGGACCTCTGAATCCAAAATGCAGCGAGTACAGATCGATGTAGTAAAGCCAGTGGAGCCAACAGGATTTACACTAACTGAGGATCAGGCCCCCAGCGGGTACTCCGCACCATGGTAAATTCCTACCTGCAGGCACCAGCGTATTTATTCCTGACATCATGGGAACATTACCTACCTGTAGCGGCTTAATTTACACACTCCCCAACACCTTTAAGATGCTTTATAACCTTGAAAATCCCCTGGCAACAAATATTCTCCGCTAGCATATGCCAGCAAGGAAACGGTGCAGTATAGCCAGACCAATTAAGACTGAACATTTTGTGCGTCCGTGGTATTTTTTTATTGAGGTACTGTCTATCTTTTTAACTAGGTTTGTTTTTATTGAAGCAAAAACCTGCCCTTTCAGATGAGCAGGCTAGTCTATCAGAGCTGACATTTAGTGGAAAACAAAGTGCAGGCATGAGAAGGTTACGAGAGCTGGCACATGCTTTAGCCCAGATTAGCCCATAACAGAACTGGACTCGTCTAGTTTTACTTTCAAAAACAATCCTTCCGTCAGTAAATTGTGTCCTGCTTGTGAGCAGAGTAGGAGGCCAGAGCAGCAACGGTGCTCAACAGCCATAGAGAAGAAGGGGTTGGGATTTATTCCGTCATATCCACTCCAGAATGGATAAAACAGGTCGAGACTGGCTACAGTTGTAAGCTCAGAGGCTAAATCTGTTGTGGCTTGATGTTTTTGTGCCGGGGGGAACATGCTCGGTGTGCAACCCAAGGCAAGGAGCCGAGCACGGTCCCCTCGCCGGGACGGAGCATCGTCCCCAGTGTCATCGCTGCTGGCCTCCGCCCCCGTCACCCCACAACCGAGCTGCTCTGCTGCCGCCGTGCCCGGGGCAGCGTGGTCTCATCTCTGAACAGCGAGATGTGAATCCCTGCTCCCGGCAGGATTCGGCCGTGGGAGCCGAGCACCGCCTCGGCTGCCCATTAGGCCTGGCAGGACGCGGCGTTGCCGCTTACTGATGACAGCGAATTTGGCCGTGAGACCGCGCTCCTCTCCTCGCTCTCTCCGTGCAGCTGCCATTGGGATTGGCAGGAACTTTAAGCTTTCTTAACTATGGGTTTCTAATGGCCTTTTTGGCCCGCTGTAGGTAAGCAGATTTTATTATCCATGTCCAAATAATGCTAAATTAATTATGCAGCCCAAACTTGAGCAGTAGGTATCCGCTTGCAGCCATGACATTTACTAACCGCTGGGGAAGACTTTTCCTGGCGTGTGTGATTTGCATCGTACGGTCAGACATTGGCCCCCAGCCGCAGGGCAAGGCTGCTTTGTGTTCAGCGCTGCCCGAAGACGACGAGACTGTTCCAACCCCAGGCAAGCTGCGACGTGGCTCTGTGTGGAGATAAAGCAGGCAGGAGGCAAACTGAATTAATGGCAGGAGCGTGGGTCCTGGAACCACAGAGCAAGTGGGCTGTGCAGAGGGGGAAACTGGGGAGGGACTGGAAGAGAGGCGTTGTCTTCCCAGGTATTGGTAGGAAGTTCTTCTGCAAGTGAAGGGACCACAGTGCCCAGGTTTTGGAGGTATCATCACAGCATCACAGAATCACAGCATGGTAGGGGTTGGAAGGGACCTCTGTGTGTCACCCAGTCCAACCCCCCTGCTGAAGCAGGGTCACCCAGAGCAGGCTGCACAGGACCTTGTCCAGGCGGGTCTTGAATATCTCCAGAGAAGGAGACTCCACAACCTCCTTGGGCAGCCTGGGCCAGGGCTCCGTCACCCTCAGAGGGAAGAAGTTCTTCCTCCTGTTCAGACGGAACTTCCTGTGCCTCAGTTTGTGCCCATTGCCCCTTGTCCTGTCGCTGGGCACCACTGAAAAGAGTCTGGCCCCGTCCTCCTGACACCCACCCTGCAGATATTTATAAGCATTTATTAGGTCCCCTCTCAGCCTTCTCTTCTCCAGGCT
>Ga0065711_1040670_pt1 | contig 16779 bp, 11 predicted proteins | sample Hoacrofraction12_FD_59098 | JGI IMG/M metagenome (GOLD analysis project Ga0065711, IMG submission 59098) | Hoatzin crop microbial communities from Cojedes, Venezuela - Epithelial fraction 12 v2 (version 2) | ecosystem: Host-associated > Birds > Digestive system > Esophagus > Crop | place... | reverse complement strand
GGAATTAGTTGCACTTAAAAATCTAAGCTCCTAGAGGTAGAAGAGAAGTAGCAAGCTCAGCAACTCTCAACTCCTAATGACCAGCTGCAAATTCATATAGCAGACATATTGCATGACTAGCTGGGTATCAGCACTCTCAATCTCAAACCAGTCTGAAATTTATACAATGGAGACATTGGATAGGGGGGGGAAAAAGCTATCCTGAGAGCTGGATGGGTGTCACAGCAAGAAGCAAACCCAAACTTGAGAAAAATCCCCAGACTTGAGATAAAGCATGTGAAGATCAGGCTTTTTTGTAAGACTGCATGCACTACTGAGGGTTCTCCCGAGCCAGTTGCAAGGCGTTTCCATTTCTGCTGCCATTCCATGTACACAATATTGTAAACACCTGCAGTCAACCTGCATAACACCAAAGCAGGTTATTTCAGATGTTTCCCAGCTTTTCTGCTATACATTTCATAGAGTGATATTTAAGAGTCACAAATTATCCATGCACGGGACTGCTCCAGAAATCTGGTTACACAAAACCATGGAGAAAGTAGTGCAACTTCGGGAAACCACAAGAACAGTTTCCAAAGAAAAGGAAACTGTGCTTGCTATGCTTGATGATATAGGTCAACAGTCAATATACAACCTCAGTCTCACAATTTGTTCCACGTAAATGGGTGGGGAACTACCTAGATCTCATCCCAGCAGCTCTGAAATAGTACTGAGCTTGCCAGCTTTGAATCAGTCTCTGCAGATAACTCCTATACTCTAACAGCACGTGCTTTGTGTTCAAGAGCCAAGGTCAGCAGGAAGCCTGCTGGTGTGTTTGCAGCGTCTGTGTACTTCCTCTTTCCTCCTGTGTTGCTTTAATGCAGTGAGAGCAAAGAGAAAGAAGCTATTTTTCCAGTAGAATTGCCAAAGCTGACTTGTAAAGTTTCAGCGTACAAATTCCTTTAGGTTTCAGGCTTCTGGACTAGACCTATGATTAATTCTCTTTTGCTGAAACTAGCACACAGTGTGATTTCTGAGCCCTTTCTGAAGCAGAGCGTGTGCATCCACAAACCATTGACCAGCTGTGGAGCAGACCTGGCACCCTCCCTACTATTGTACTGCAAACTTCCTGCAAGCCCGCTACTCAGTGGCAAAAGGTTAGAGGTAATGTTATCCCATTAGTGGGATTTGGAGACCTTCAGCCTGTATTTGTGTTAGCCAAGGTGAAATGCGTTTGGAGGGTGGCTAGAAAAGATAGGTGGAACACAGGAAGTCACACCACCAGCTGCTGGGAAGCTATTGTATTTTTAGTTTCAGCGCTACACTACAGAGAAGCTCATCTTCTTTCAATTTTGGGGGAGGTTATTCTCCTTTCACCTACTCTACTGTAACAAAACGCAAGTTTCAGACAAGTTAAAGTCGTGCTATGATCCAGGGCTCTTTTCTTTTGTTGTAGGGTCCAGTGAGTAACTTCTCTATAGAGACCTGATGTGCTTGTTAGCTGTGAGACCACAATGCATAGTTTGTCTGATCACCTAGGCTTTGTAGAAAGGTACTAGCCTTAACACGTGAATAGATGAATGCTACTGATGAATTATGGAACGTTATGATCATATCGTGACTGTCTACATGCATTTTTAAAGTACTTTCACTATATCCATGCACACATGACATCTCCTTTGGCTGTTCAGTTATCAAACCCTGCTGATGCCTGCTGAAGATCTGTGCCTGATAAGCTGTGTTAACGAATATTTGCTCTGCAGCTTGGTCATACAGTCTTTGGCATACCTGTAAGCTATTTCAGCTAGCTTGTCTTGTTGGTGGCAGGAGCATTTACAAGTAGAAGTGGTGTTTGGCTGGCTATATGAATTATTGCCTAACGTGAAAAAAAATAGAAGACTAAGACAAGCCAAAAGCTTGTGTTGGCACAGAGAACAGCCAAAATTCAGAAGCCACGTTGCAGAGCAAGAAACCTCAGGGGCCTTACCCGCTCCACGTCGTTCTTCTGGTTTCTTCTGAGTGACCCAGCCCACCAAGTTGATTTTGCTGAACTCTGATTTCTCCTCCTCAGGACAACGTCGTAAGCGCCAAATCCTCACAGTGTTGTCATCAGAGCACGTGGCAATCTATGGTATAAATTAGTTTTCTGGAATAGCCAGAGCACATCCTATGGATCACTGGCCAAGCGAACTACACCCAACACACCATGCCAATATGAATGCAGGGTGAAGGTGAAGCCTCATTGGAGGGGGTAAAAGATTTGCCTATAAAACAAACAGAATAACCCAACTCTGCTTCATTACTGTACCGGACAGCAGTATTTGCTTTAAAGAGGGCAAGGCTGCTGCCTTCATGTCTTTCTGCTAGAGACATCTCAGTCACCAGTGACAGTAACCGTTTGTCTTGTGTAGCTCAGTAACAGACAGCAGTCTCCTCGGGAAGAGCCAGGGCATATTTTGAGTTTTTGGTCACTCAGTAGACAAAAGTGGCTATGCTGCTTTTTGCACCTGCACCTAGGTCAGTCTCTGTTATTCAGCACCTTCTCTGCTTGGGGACAAACATATGCCACACATGAGGGTGACACTGGAAGGCTGCTGCTCTAGCCTTAAGTGCTATCTCTGCAGACTCAGATGTCAGCAGTACCTGGCGGAGAAACAAACTCTGCTAGAAACATTGGTCTAGATTCCCACCGTGGCATCACACACTCCAAAAGGTTCCATGGAATCTCATCTGAAGAAGAAGCAGAACCCACCTAGCCCACATTTTATGGCTCTGTTCAAACAGATTAGCTGGTGACTCACATGGGAATCAGCACCAAGAAAAAGGAAATGCTGTGGCCAAAGTTCATAGTAATCTGAATGGGAAGGTGCCTCTACTTTGACCTCTGTGACACCAATATTGTCCCTACAGAAAGCAACTTTGCCTCTCAAATCGCTCCAGGCAGCCTCTTGACATGTCTTAGCACCACATTTTCCACTTTTCTTCATGCTTTGGCACTGGTACAATGGCTAACTATTTCTTAGTTAATGATACAGTAATGATTTTAAAGGCTGTATTGGTCTGCATTTCCAACACATCATGATCAGGATGCTGGGCTACCTCTAGATGACAAATTTCATCTGAAATGCCAGTTTTCATATTTTTGTGCATCTTGCACAACTAGAATAATTCCTCCTGTTTGCCTGCATGACTCTCACACTTCAAAGCTTCTCTGAAGACCCGGTGCTATAGTGCAAGGTAGGGAAAGTGGCCAACTTGCTTAACACTGTGGGGTGAAAGAAACTCTGGCTATGATTAAGACACTTTCTAGGAATTTTCAGGGTTATTTCTCAATTTGAGCAAGACCAGTCATTTGAACCAACCTCCCACTGCAGTTCTCTTCCTTTTAGTGATACCTGGTGTTTAGTTACTGACCCAATTTCACTGTAGGTTTTTGGGTGTACACACAAATATGTCATAAAGGCAGCTCAGATTTTGAAAAAAGCTCACAATGAAATGGAAATGTCCACATGGAACAAGTCTACGTGTTTTAAAGGGCATTCAAAACTTCTTGCCGCTCTGTACAAGACTAGAAGACACATCAATGGTCAGACAGGTAAGCAAGCTGTAACTATGCGCCCTGGTTTCATCTGGGATAGAGCTAATTTTCCTCCCAGTAGCTGCTGTGTTTTGGATTTAGTATGAGAGGAATGTTGATAGCATTGATGTTTTCAGTTGTTGCTAAGAAATCAAGGACTTTTTCAAGTTTCCCATGTTTGGCTAATGGGCAGGTGTGCAGGAGCTGGGAGGGAGCACAGCCAGGCAGCGAGCCCAAGCTGGCTAATGGAAATATTCCATACCATAGATGTCATGCTCAGTTTATGAATGGGGGCTGGCCGTGAATTGGTCATTGGGAGGTGAGAAAAAATTCTGTTGAATATTGCTTGGTTTGCATATTCTGTTATTATTAGTAGTAGTATTTCCTTTGTTGTCTTATTTAAAATAATGAAAAAGTTCCGATACATTGTACTTACATGAGAAGCTTGGTTTACTGCCCCCCAATGAATATTTTTAGAAATTATTGGCCAAATATTTCCTCTCAAACAAATAAATACTGCTGTAATTTTGAAAAGCAGATGTTGCCACATGATATCTATTGTTTCATCGGAAAAGCAATTTTCCAGAAAACAAACCTTAGTGAAGTCTGAAGGACACCAAGCAATCGAGGTAACTTCTTGAGAGTGACCAAAGAGTATCCATGGAGGAAGACTGGGCTCAGAAACCTTTAAAATTGCATAGAAAAACAGGCACAAAATTAGAAGACCCGCAGCCTAATACGCACCATTAAGAAAAAAGCCCACAGCCCACCTGTGAAGCACGCAAACATTTTCCATCTTTCCTACATGACATGGATAAATCCAATGCTCTCAGCCTGTCATCATGCGCCAACGACTGATGGAGCTCTAAGAATAAGTTCATGTTTCATTTCTAGAGGTGAAGCAGCTGGTCAGCACTGAGATGTACTGACTTGCCTGAAAACACTTGTTCAGTTCCTGGTACACACAGGATTTCTGCCTCCAGAGTTGTCAGCCCAGCACACGACACAAGCATATTATTACATTAAGTACCTCTACCTGTTCTAGGCAAGACACTTAAAAGTCTGGGAAGCTCATACTTTGAATGAGGAAAATATATTCTGCTACCATTTTATAAATGTCCCAATCACAGGTCAATGGTTTATTAAAAAAATAAAACCGCCACCATAGAAGAACATAGAAGAACATTCACTGGAATCAGAACTGGCATTTGCGTGACTGCCAAGCACCTGTACCTCCTCCACCCAACCAACTAGACCAGAGACGCTCTTAAGAGTTTGTAAAAAAGCTCCCTAAATCATTCATGCTCAATAAACTGATCTCCATTTGTCTTACACCCTTCATAAAAATCTTTGCCCTGTTCTACAGTATTATTATTCATCTTCAGTTACAGCTCATGTAAGTGACAGATACAGCTGAAGCTATTAAGTGGTCCAAGGCAGAAAACACATATACGTACACACACACACACACACACACACAGAGATTATATCCAAGTTTTGCATGCTTTGAGCTGGCAATCCTTTCTGGAGCTATGAGTCACCATTATTGATGTGACATTATAAGGGGGATTTATCAAGGGGATTTGCATAAATGACTAAGTGAATGAACAGATCCTTTACTGTGTGGGCAAGGGAGTAGACATTACACACAGATTCCTAAGGAAGATGCAAGACATCAGGAAAGGCTTCTGATTTACACACAAGTTTTTGTCTGGTGGATCACCTACAACAGCCTGCAAAACCGCAATTGATTATCCAGCTTCAGATCTTAAGGTTGTTCTGATACAAACAGGTTCATCTTAACAGGCTGCTTTTTTGTCCTGGCATAGCAGAGGCAATCACTTGACTAAATATCCACTGAATGCCTGGGTCAGAGTATTCACTTCTCTGCCAAAACATGCAATACCATGGAAACTAAATCTCTATTTAGGGAATAAACAACAGGAGATCTCGGTGCAGAGAACACCTTTGTTTACATTTACCAGCGATCTTGCTAGACACACATAACAGACACAATAGCGGTCCAGTAGCCGCTGATTGCTGAAAGAAGAGCAGAGGAAGAGAATCATTCTTGCTAGTACTCACTGGTTTTACACTTACTAGTGTAAATTAAGCCAATTACACCCAACTTATATTACTGTGAACTAAAGGAGGATGCATAGTTGTAGCTGTGTCCACTGGGTTTGGCAGAAGACAGTCAGCCAACCTGCACGTGTTAAGTCAGGATTAGCAAGAGCACATGCTGCTTTTTGCCTGATTTGACAGGATATTGGTGGGGAAGTTGGAGCTATTGTGGAAAGGTTAAAAAGAGAAACCCAGGAAATGAGACTTTCTTAGTTACTCTACTCACTGAAACAGCTGTTGTATCCATCTTCAAGATTCAGCATAAAATGGCGTATGTAGTTTTATGCACCATACAACACAGAAGCACTTAAATTCCAATGCTGGGACAGACCAAAAGGTAACTTAGTATGGTCACCTCAGAGTGGCCTGTACCAGAGGATTCAGAGAACCATGGAACTATGGAACCATACATCTATAAAAGAGATTTTTTTATTACCAGGAAGGTAGCTCAGCTAGGTACCATCTTTGTAGAGAGAAACCTCTCTGCTTTCTGGCTTTTATAATCTTAGGGCTGTTCAAGAGTCAGTTCATTAATCAACGAACTAGTAATTAAAAAAAAACACCAACACAATAAAGTGAGTGTTCATTGCCTGGAAGTGATTTATACATGGAAAAGAGACTGAAACAGCATCCTCGTCAGCAATAACAGCTAGCCACAGTATTCCTTGGGAATTGCTGACCCAGGCACAACTTAGCACTGCTGCAAAAGTTTCTCAAAGAAATAATCTGGGTGGACAAGGTCTTACTCTGCCTTTCATTCCTATCTAGATACGGAAAGCTAGTGCTCTTCATTAAGTTATTTCCAACATTACCTGTTAATTGCTCATGCAATATCTAACTATGTTTTTTTTCACAGCATAGTAAGTCCTCATCCCAGGAAAAGATAGATGTGCTTCAGAATCAGTAAAATCTGCCAGCATTTAAAACAAATCAAGAACCCGCTGGATATGACAGACCTTGAGAAAGACAGTTTCGTTCGAAGTCCCACTTTCTAACATGACTATGGGATTAAAATAAAAGTAATCACCTGATGATTTATTTGATAAATATGCAATACGATCTGCCACCCATATGCGATAGCAACAGAAGCCTTCTGTACATTAATGCTTTTTAAATGTGCTTAAATGCTTAATTTCTGAGATGTAGTGACATCCTCAAATGCTCTCGACCCAGTCCCAGTCTGTGTTCCAGGAAAGTATCAAAACACATGAACACAGGACGCGCAACCCGACTTTGCACAGGTGTTTTCGCTGCACTTGCACGGGACATGAGGAAGGTTAAAATTACACCACTTGGCATGGGAGCAGCCATGTTCCTGCACTCCTTCTGCTTCTGACTAAGCAACCTAGCTGCTTACAAGTGTTCTCCAAATGAAAGAGAATACATGCTCAAACCACAACCACAGCAGGCTGGCCCTCTGCTCTCAAAGGTTTCTATTCTACTTTCGAACTCATCATGAAAGGGGTAAACAAGTCAGCATTCCCTAAAAATTACCCCAAACCTGAAATAAACAGTCACCTGTGGTTTCTGTCTCTTCTATATCAGAGAAGAAGTCCCGTATGGCTGTCAAGTATGGAGAGCAGAACTTCAAGCCCACCTTATTCTGAGGTCCCTGCTATTAACTTGGTGACACTGGCATTTCCTACACATCAGCACAAGACGCCAAGTGATGAAGCCTCTCGGCTGTCAGAGGGTGCTTTGGAATTTTGCTGAAGGCTCTGGCTGAGCCCTTGCTGTATTGCAAAGGCCTTAACTACTGTAAATTAAGCATAAGAAAAAGCTATATCTGAAGCAAGAGCTGCAAAAAGAGGAAGTGGGGGAAAGAGTGTCCTTTAAAACAGTTAAATTGTTATGTTTCTGTTAACGTGCTCCACTGCTAAATATGAACCGAGAACTGTTTGTCTGCTTGTCATAGCTGGCTGAATCACCAGAACTGAAAGAGGATTTTAATGCCCATTAAACCCAGATTAAGATCAGCAACTTGCAATAAGCAGCAGTGATGAGAGACATATTGATGGCAGGAGGTTAGCTCTGTTTTACATCTAGCCTTGACAGCAACAGACTCTGGGCACAACACGCCAGGAGCTAACCCTGTGCTGCCGTACGTAGGAGTGGGAGGCAGGGAGTGTCTTACGTGAACACGAAAAGCAAACGAAACAGAAGAGCGGAGCTGCTCTGGGTTGCAAACTTGGGTCTCTCCCAGTCGCCTCACCTTCCAGATGTACGCGTTGCAGTCACTCGAGCCACTGACCAAGAACTGGTCGTCTGGGCTGGTGCTGGATTTGATGTAAAAGGTTGAATTCTGGTGCCCGCTGAAAACCGCCACTGTGAGAAGAAAAAAAAAAGAAAATAAAATCCCACTGCGTGCACAGCCGTGGAGTCGGTTGCGCAAGCAGGGCTGATCTTACAGGCTTTTCCTGCCTAGCCAGCCACAGATCCTCCGGAGAAAGTGGTTGCACTGCTCCCTCGCTCTGGGGATTGGGGGCAGCACGTCTTTATTATTCAACCCCAACCGGAGCCCTTCAGGCTTCCCAAACGGAGCAGGTTTAGCTGAGCAGCTCTCTCCACAGCATTAGGAAGCAGTGGCAGTTTCGTTCAAGCTTTAGCTTCATCCATGTCACAAGCAGGCTGAGACATCATTGCCTGGGCTGCCCCACTACTCTGGTTCAGGTTCCTCACCCCTTCGTCTCTCAGCCGCCACCACCAACCCCGCTACGTTAACAGAAAGCACAGCATGGGCCTTCTTCCACCCAGGTGGCAACGAAGGCGCTTGCTGCTCCTTCCTCCCGCTGCCAGCATCTTTATTTCGTCAACAAAACTTGCATTGTGTCAGCCCTGCTCACTGGTTGCCTATACTTAAAGCCTCAGCAGTGTTTGCTAAAGCCTCGAAACCATCACCCCAAAGAGCTGCCATTTCCCCCACGGCGAGGACTGGAGGAGCCAGCGCAGGAGCCGTGTGGCTCTCGAGCACTCGGCCGCACTACGTCCAGCCCTCTCATCGGGGCAGAAGGGGTGCGTTTCTCGACACGGTGCCAGGTGGGGCTGGCACCCCCTTCACCAGCCCTGGTTTAATAGTGGTTTTGGTGGAGGAGAGGACCCACAGACTGGAGGACAGGTGACCTCCTTTGGCGGGCTTCGAAAAGCGGCGAGACCCCAAAGGAACTCTTGTTTTTCACCCGCAGCGCTCTCAGCGCAGCGGTTACGGGGCAGCGAGCTCTCTCCTAAGCCAGACCTACTGGCAAGTCCTGTTACGGTGAGGATTTCCTCACTTCCCCCGTGACCTGCAGCCGCCTCGGCAGCGGATCGGCTGGGAGGGAAGCCAAGCCAGGAGCAGGGAGCGAGGCACGGACCCGCGGGCAGGCGCTGCCCTCTGCGGGAACAGTGGCACGACTAGAGGCTGCACGCCTTCCATCCTGCTGGATGAACGGCAGCTGCTCGCTCGGCTTCGTCGGCAGAAGGTGAGGGGAGCGTGAGAAGGCTGAAGGCGGGATGCCCTGTGCTCCAGAGAGACCCCACACCAGCGAGGGGACAGGCCGGCGAGGCTATTTCCACAGCTCACCCATGGCACCCGGGGTTAACCTCAACGACTGGCATTAATGATTACCACTTGCACCAATTCTCGACTTTGGAAGCAATCCCACCCAACAGCCTGCCTTCCTGAAGAGCAGACAGAAGGACACATTGTTCATTTAATTTCAATTAACTGAGGGACTGAGAAAGGCAATGGAAACTAAATCACGTGTCTGGCTGGAATGCATCGGACAAGTTTTGCCGCTTTCTGAGAAGCCACTGGCCTATGACAGAGCAGCTGAGTGCACCGAAGTCTGTGGACCGTCTCGTGAACGTAAAGGTCACAGATGCAGAGCTGAAGGAATCTAAACAGCTGAAGCATCTCCATAATATTCCTAGGATGCTTTCTCCCAGAAACTGCGGTAGAAGCTAGATTTAAAAGACAGCTTAAAATTTCTGAATAGAACCATTTCACATGGATTCATAACTCAGAGCTTGAAAAATCAGTGATGGCCAGTAAGCAGAAGATTCAAACTTGCTTCAGGTGGGTAGCAGCTGGACACTAGCCATTCCTCCCCAGATAACATGCAGACTATCCTTAGTCTCAGTCCAGGTGGACCAGTATCTGCACTTATGTAAGGTTTTGTACTATTAGTGTTATGCGGATAGCTGAACACAAAACATGAACAGCCCTTGTTACAAGTGCCTACTCTCCCAGGTAGCTTTAGACATATGAGCATGGAGTAGGTTTCCTAAGCATACAGGTTAGTCTCTCTAAGTCACGGGGAGGAACTCGCCTTTCTGTGTTCTGTAACATCTATTTTTTGCAGCTATTTCCACAGATATCATGCTTACCTGGAGTGGTCCTTAAACTCGTCATATTGAACATGTAGATATTGTCATCAGTGCAGTTAGCAAACAGATTAGCACCAGTGGAATCCAAAACTAGGCTAGAATATCCTACAGAAAAGAGAAAGTTCTTCATAAGAAATAACTCCACAAAAAACATTTTGGAAAACAGGCGTTCAGGAAATTTGGAAAGGATCTCTATCACTTATGAGGTTGTCATTGGAAGTTTTATTTGTTTCACAGAGCACTTGCTGGAGAAGGTACGTTTCTAGAATAACAGCTGCTTTTTCTCACGAGGATTCAGGGTGATATTTAGAGAGGAATCTCACCTAAAGTGCAGACAAGTGCTTTATTTGATAGTTTCAAATGGATAACAGGAACAACCAATTGTAGAAGCAGAGATGAAAAATAAATAGAAACCCTCATGCTTTGGTAGAATAAGCCATACTCTGATTTGCTAGTGATTTAGGTTCAAGAAAAATCTTTCCCCGCAAGCAAATTCTTTCCCAACCAGCGACTCGAGGAATTCGCTCACGTTCTTGGGACTGACACTGACCATTTACCATGTCAAGACAGTTGATAAGTCATCAGGAATTACTGTGTTGCATCAGAGCATTGTAAGGCGTTAAGATGCAGAGAAGCACAGAGCAACACAAACAAGAGCTCTATTGTTTTTGATGACAAACAGCTTCAAGTATTGTTCGACTCTGGAAGGTTATAATGTAAAAACCCAGTCTGCTCTGTTGTCTTTGCATGATACAATGCAAAGAAAGAGTTCAATCTGATTTCTACTTATGCATCAAAACAACTAGCTAAATTCTACCTCAGGAGCTCCATTATTCCCTCACCTCCATTTCTGAAAATGCACTGCTGAAGCTTATGCAAGTTTTTATCATTGGTGCAATGATACAGAAGTGGGGCACTTTCACTGTTCTACTTGAAAATTTGGTTTTGGCAATCAAAATACCCTGCTGAGCTTGTCAGTCTGATCGATAATTGGCTAAAAAGATAAGAGGTGGCACAGTCAGCACTTTTTAAATTCACTTTGCACTTTATAAAATACATCCTCCAATAATTTACCAAGTTTGCGAGTACTGGTCCCAGGATAGCAAAAACACTTGAAAGGCACCGGGTCCTGACGGTAAGCAGCATAGTTCTTGCGCAAGTCCCATACTTTAATCACACTGAAATACAAAAGCACAAGCGATTTCAACTTCAAAATTTCTTCTGCAATGCTGATAGCGCCTTCTAAGAGCACAGGAAGACAGGTTGCTTGTTACTGAGGGGTGTCCAGTGCTAAGGGACAACTGCTCACAACTGAGCAGAAGTAGAGCAGAGATGTGCTGAAAGCAAAACAAATTGTTCTGCTGGGTATGGATGAGGAAGCAGCACCATCTTCTGTAACCAACACAAGATACATGGGCCTGCAAGTCAGCTTTATCCAACTAGTAAAAGGAAATACAAGGATGCCTTTACACTTCTGACTTGTAATTTTAAAAACGAAGTCCTTCGAAGTTTTTCTTGCTCTCCAGAAGCAAGCCTCTCTCATGAGCCATAGGCAGGAGTCAATCTTATCTGCCTTAGAAAGGCTCTGACCACATGGAGGCTGCTAAAGAATCGAGTCCTGAGAGGGTGATCTCCATGCTAATCAGAGACAGAGCTCCAAAATGCTGGCACCTAAAAGAATGCATCTTTTGTAACTCAAGGCAACATTTTCTCAAGCATGCCTACACATATCCAGGCACCAACCACCCACTTGCATCCCAAATCAGCTCACTGTCCAACAATAGTCTGTTTATGTGTGGTCCCATAGGCCCATGAGAATAGATGACGAGAGAGATGATAAGAACCGCTCTCGTTCTGCCACATAGCTAAGACACTACAACGAGCATTTACCACATATGCACAATTTGTACCAGCGCTGCAATCTCCAGTAAGGAAAAAAAGTGGCATTCAGCTTAGCCAATGCAAGCTGGCAGCGTAGCTTTGCTGATTCTACCTAATAGTAACTCTAGCCTGGTGGGCCACTGAGTGATCTTAGAAAGAAAATCTCCCAATCTTTCTGTGCCACTAAGAAGAACACACAGAACAGACAGAAAAGCAGGCATTCTCCCTCCTTACCCATCAACAGCTCCTGCAGAGATAAGAGTATGCTCATCCTGAAGCACCACCACAGTTACACTCTGCTGGAAATCCTTAAAAATAAAATTAAAAAAAAAATTATTTTCTTTCAAGGTCAGCAAGATCTTGCTGCTTAGTTCAAGGCCAAGTGAATACTGAGAAAACCTCCAGGCCAGGCAGGAGAACCTGGAAATACCAGATGTCGTTTAGGGCACAACACTCCTTCGAACACTCCCACCAGTGAAACTGCCACTGAGCGGCAAGTGTTTGGGCAGTAGTTCGAGATTGTACCTTTCAGGTACAGAGCTGCCTTCATCACAAGGTTTAATAGATTAAATAAGACCAGGTCCTACTGCAGTAAGACAGTAATTTGTGTGGTCAAATTAGGTGGGAAAAAAAGAAAGAAAAAAAAGATTACAAGGTTCCCTATCTCTCCCCTCAAAAAAAGGAATGCTGGCCAACTCCTTACTTCTCTGGGGAAAAAAAAAAAAAAAAAGATGTATTTTCACACAGCATTTGCACAAAGATGGCTTTGATGGCATGTGGGTTGTTAGACAACTAAACAGTGCCTAAAATTAGCCATAGCAAGTGACCACGACAGAAAAACCTACCTCTGCAAAGATAAATGGATGCATTTACCACATTCGAGCCAAATGCTTCTCACGATAATTACTTAGGAAGACTTCTATGAATAACGTTGTCCTCAGAAGAGAGTCCTACATATAACTTGTTTCCCAGATACCTACCACCAAGGGAGCAAGTCCTCTTAGGTTCTGCCTCTTCTTTGGTTTGGAAGGAGTCTGCTTGTCAACCACGTTGTGTGCGCCACTGATTTGATTCACCTGCCTATAAAATCCATCTGAAAGATATCAAAGACATCTCAATTGATAGTTTCATGCGGTTTTGCTATCACTTTAATAACACAGGCATGAGCTTGGAATAAGTCCTAAAAAGTGGCTGAGACTAACCTTTAAAAATCATTAATGTATTCTGAAAATAAAAATTATTAGTTACACACAAAACCGATGAGAAGAACATAGTAGAAAACAGGAGCATACGTTGCAAAAAATCAGAGGTCAATGTATCATTGACATTGAAACTAAAACTGGTCTAGGCAGGCTGCCTTTGGTCTGGTCTTTAGCATGCATCCTGGTCTGGAGCATTCAGCCCATCTCAGCTGCACTCACAGGAAGATTTCCAGTGCTTTTCCACTCTATTTTACTATTTTCTATTTATCCTTTTGTTTGCTACTTCTCACTTTATGAAACTTACTGCTTTACTAGAGTAAAGCAACTTTTCTACTTTTTTTCCCACACCTTCCGCTTCAGCCACGCGGAGCCCCCCCCTTCCCCCACCTGCCAGTTTGAAGAGCCAGGAAACTTGGGACAGATGAAAGAGTGAGACACGTTCTGGCAGCACAGGCCAGGAAACTGCTGAGACAGAGCAGGGGACTGAGAAGAGGCATAAGGGCGTGACCTGACCAGGGAAGGAAAAGCTCCAGGAAACAGAAAGAGAGGAGCAGAATGAGCTCACTCTGCATTTAGTGGGTGTTCCCACAATATAATCAGTCGCTCCCAGCACTCACAAGCTCCTTTGGTCCTGCACTTTCTGCCTTCCTTCCTACTCTGGCAGGAGCCTTCCCAGCTTTGCTTCATCCCTCTGGATGGATCTGACCTAAGCACTCTCACCCAGCCCATCTATCTCCGTGCTGTCCCACGCAGGGATGTATTCTGTACCCCCTTACCAATACACAGGATATTACCAGGCCAGCACGTATCTCATGCTGAAAATCTGAGACTGTTACAAAGTGTAAAAATGTATTATACATAGAAGAAATACTTATTCCATCCTGTTACTGTACTAAAGCAGTACACTATTATCCGACAATCCTCCTTCTCTTACTACAGCGTTGCCCATATTGTAATTGAAAGCATTAGTCCAACAAATACATCCGAGCACTATTTTTACATGAGACACTGAGCTTTTCTGATACGTATCTGAAAGTTCAGTTACCTTTCTTGTTGCATCTGGTATCCCAAACCATGATGTTTCCATCTCTGCCTCCAGTACAGAAGACAGCTGAGAGAGAGAAAAACAGTGCTATTAGCTTCCAAAAGCGTTAATTTAATTAACTGAATGCAGTACAGTGCCATCTACGTGCCTCTGGCTCTTTTGCCCCAACGCTCAGTACACCAGTCCTAGAAATACAAAAATCAGGCCATGGTTTTGCCATGCTTTTTGACTAGTTTGCTTACTCTTCCTAGTCTTTTTTTACTACTAGTCTAGAGAAACCTGCTTATGAAAAGAGTACTTATACACTTATGTATGGAAGTAGGTATCATATCTTAAACTTGCACAAGATCAGAAATGCGCAGATGTTCGCATCAGGTCACAGTGAAGTTCTATCAAGTCAGTTTTGCTTCACTGGCTGGGTTGCTGCTCAGCTGGCCTGTGCTGTTTGTCAGTTTCCAAAGCCCTTTTTTAGCCCCAGAAGTACCAATGTGCCAGAGGGAGAGCAGAAGGAAAAAACAGACAACAGGGAATATCAACATTTACCTTTCTCAAACCTAGAAAAAGCAACTGACTTGAGGCTACACTGGTGACCTTTGCATACGCCAAGAAGCTCGCCGGTTCTCACATCCCACACCTTGGCTGTCTGATCTCCTGAAGCAGTGACCTTCAGATGAAAAAATAAAGCTTTAGTCATTTTCTGCACACGGTTGACAAAGCATTCAAAAAAAAGTTAAATGGCAAAAGACTGCTTACAATTCTGTGTTCCCCTGGTACCCAGGCAAGGTCAAATACAGCATTTGAGTGAGCCTGCCATTCTAACAAGAAAACAAAAGCCAAGATTAGTTCAGTGCATTGCAGCATGATGTTTTGCAGAATACTAAAGAACATCAGACACTGAAACCAGAAAACTTGTCAACAGCTTGCCTTAGGCAACACAGAACAATTCACCTACTGCTGCACACCCATGCTGCTGCTTTGTAAAGAAGACCCAGCAAGGTAAACGAAAGGATTCAAGTACTGCCCACATTTATGTTTAAACGACTTGCAAAAAGCTTTCTTTGATTCCAGTAAATCACATGCTTGTCACATCAAATGAAGATACCATCCTATACAATATTTACCCTTAAAGATGAGTTTGCTGGTAGTTTGAGCTTCAGTATCATAGAGTCTAACAAATCCTTCCTCATTTGCAACTGCCAGTACGTGCTCCAAACTCGGGGCTGAAAAGAAATTGAACAGAATTTCTGTATTATGTAGCTGATCCATAATCATGCCCCTCCTCTTCGTTAAGGGCCACAGACACTTTAAATACGGTATCCAGCAAACAGATAGCTGTGAAATAAACAGTATTTACACAGCAATCCAAATGTTCAAAATGCAGAAATATTGGCAAGCACTTTTTCTAGGTGTTCCATTTAGCAACCACTATATGTGGGCAATAAAATGGCTCCAGGAGCAACTTTTGAGGTAGCGGCCTCTTTCACCAGCTATAGCAGTTCTCTGGTTACGGTTTTCCGTGTCGATGCTACCCATCCTCTGCAACCTCCAGCACTTTCTCTGGATCTGAGCTGGAAAAGCAGGAAACTGCCTTGGAGAAACGTACAAGCTCACACCACAACCAGAGTGCCACAGATGAAAGCGTTTTGCCCTAAAGATCCAGGAGCTGACTTCACTCCTCAGGTGTTTATCAGGGGCAAATGCCCAGGGACATCCATCCACCTCTTCGATTTCTACACGCTGCTCTCCATCCTGTTGTAACTTTTATCTTTTGAACAAAGCCCAATGTTTCAACCACGCAGCCTAGCACTGTCACCAAGAGGACATACCTTGAAACACACAATGCTGAAGTAAAGAGACACTAAAATAAACACTCTGTAGTCGCTTCTTTAAGGGAATGCTTTCCACCAGTGTATCTAGGAGCACCACCACCCGATTTATACCACGTCTAGCTGCAAGTACGCTATTACCAGCTCGCTTTAAAACAAGAAACTCTGAAACCAAAGCATGAGACATATGAAATAAAAAAAAAAAATAACTAAAAGCAAGCTGACAGTGGTGCCCGCAGCCTGGCCCCGAAAAGGGCCTTTCGAAGCCGGCTTTACCTGCAGAAAAGGCGCAGCCGAAGGGAGGGACCGGCATTCCCGTTTCCCCGTGAGAGAGGTGGTCATCTTCCCGGCTGCACTGGTAGCTGCCCAAGAGATGCTGCAGGGGAGGCGGCGAGGACCGACCTACAAGGAGACAGACGGGCCGTAGCCGCGCCGGACACCACAGGCCCGGCCGCCAGGAGCCCCGAGCCCCCCGCAGCGGCCGAACCCCCACTCCGACGCCGTGGGGGTTGGGGAGGGGGGTGTCCCGCCGCCGCGGTCCCTCCTCCCGGTACTCACGAGGCGGCGCGGCCGAGGAGCGGCGGAGCAGCGCGCGGCACAGCATGGCCAAGAACACCCGGCGGGCGCGGACCCGACTTGTGGCGCTAACTCCCGCCACCGACCGACCCGCCAAAAGCGCCTCGGCCCCTCATTGGGCAGCGGGAGCCCGCTGAGCCGCGCCCTCTTCCTCTGATTGGGTGACGCAGAGGGACAGGCGGCTGCAGGCCTCACCCACCCGCC
>Ga0065711_1040669_pt1 | contig 16780 bp, 9 predicted proteins | sample Hoacrofraction12_FD_59098 | JGI IMG/M metagenome (GOLD analysis project Ga0065711, IMG submission 59098) | Hoatzin crop microbial communities from Cojedes, Venezuela - Epithelial fraction 12 v2 (version 2) | ecosystem: Host-associated > Birds > Digestive system > Esophagus > Crop | place... | reverse complement strand
ACGAGGGAGGTTCTCCTTCCCCTCTACACTGCCCTAGGGAGGCCTCATCTGGAGTACTCTGTCCAGTTCTGGGCTCCCCAGTTCAAGAAAGATGAAGAGCTACTGGAGAGAGTCCAGCGGAGGGCTGCGAGGATGGTGAGGGGACTGGAACATCACTCCTACGAGGAGAGGCTGAGGGAGCTGGGTTTGTTAGCCTGAAGAAGAGAAGGCTGACAGGGGACCTTATAAATGCTTACAAATACCTGAAGGGTGGGTGTCAGGAGGATGGGGCCAAGCTCTTTTCAGTGGTGTCCAGTGACAGGACAAGGGGCAATGGGCACAAGCTGAAGCACAGGAAGTTCCATCTGAATATGAGGAAGAATTTCTTCCCTCTGAGGGTGACAGAGCACTGGAACAGGCTGCCCAGGGAGGTTGTAGAGTCTCCTTCTCTGGAGATATTCAAGACCCACCTGGACAGGGTCCTCTGCAGCCTACTGTAGGTGACCCTGCTTTGGTGGGGGGCTTGGACTAGATGACCCACAGAGGTCCCTTCCAACCCCTACCATTCTGTGATTCTGTGATTCCCTCCATTCTAGTTTCCATCCCACTCTCTCTTCAAAGAATCATTATCACAAATAAACTCTGTATGTGACCAGGCAAAATTACATTATTTGAAAGTCAGAAGAGTTCCCAAGTGTGAAGGGAAAGTAAGTAGGAAACCAACTACAGGCCTTCACTTGCAAAAAAAAAATCCAACCACAGATTCACAATGGCACACAGGTGACAGAATTGGGTGTTTCATGCTCTGATCCCATTCTCTTCCTACTACAACTGTGAAAGATGCTTCTATAGGTATGTTGGTGATAAAAGGAAAACTAGGGAAAATGTGGGCCCTCTCTGAAAGGAAACGGGAGACCTGGTTATCCAGGACATGGAGAAGGCTGAGGTACTCAATGACTTTTTTGGCTCAGTCTTCACCAGCAAGTGCTCCAGCCACACTGCCCAAGCTGCAGAAGGCAAAGGAAAGGACTGGGAGAATGAAGAAGTGCCCACTATAGGAGAAGATCAGGTTCGAGACCATCAAAGGAACCTGAAGGTGCAAAAGTCCATGGGACCTGATGAGGTGCATCCGCGGGGTCCTGAGGGAACTGGTGGATGAAGTTGCTAAGCCGCTATCCATCATATTTGAGAGGTCATGGCAGTCCAGTAAAGTTCCCACTGACTGGAAAAGGAGAAACATAACCTCCATTTTTAAAAAGGGTAAAAATGAAAACCCAGGGAACTAAAGGCCTTTCAGTCTGTGCCCAGCAAGATCATGGAGCAGATCCTCCTGGAAACTATGCTTAAGGCATGTGGAAAATAAGCAGGTGACTGGTGACAGCCAACATGGCTTCACGGAGGGCAAATCATGCCTGACAAATCTGGTGGCCTTCTGCAACAGGGTTACTGCATTGGTAGACAAGGGAAGAGCAACTGATGTCATCTACCTGGACTTGAGCAAAGCATGTGATACTGTCCTACACGACATCCTTGTCTCTAAATCTCTCTCTGGTGAGACCCCACCTGGAGTACTGCATCCAGCTCTAGAGCCCTCAGAACAGGAAAGACATGGACCTGTTGGAGCGGGTCCAGAGGACGGCCACAAAGATGCTCAGAGGGCTGGAACCCCTCTGCTATGAGGAAAGGCTTAGAGAGTTGGGGCTGTTCAGCCTGGAGAAGAGAAGGCTCCCGGGAGACCTTATAGCAGCCTTCCAGTACCTGAAGATGGCCTACAAGAAAGCTGGAGAGGAACTTATTACAATGGCCTGTAGTGATAGGACAAGGGGTAATGGCTTCAAGCTGAAAGTGGGCAGGTTTACATTAGATATAAGGAAGAAATTCTTTCCTGCGAGGGTGGTGAGGAGGCACTGGAACAGGCTTCCCTGAGAAGGTGTGGAGGCCCCCTCCCTGGAAGTGTTCAAGGCCAGGCTGGATGGGGCTTTGAGCAACCTGGTCTAGTGGAAGGTGTCCCTGCCCATGGCAGAGGGGTTGGAACTGGATGGTCTGTAAGATCCCTTTCAACCCAAACCATCCTATGATTCTATCTTATGTATTATTGCTCAGCTGTTGTAACTGCAACAAGACTAAGTCTGGAACCCCACTATATGTTTCAAATAAAAATGAAAAGCTAATCTACACACGAACAAGAGTTCAGTCATTTGGCAATCTGTGCATTCACATTTTAATTCTAAAAGAACAAAGAAAAATATTTCAAATGCTGAAGACCAATATTATTAAATTACTGCACCAATCCTGCACTTTCTCAAAATATATTTTATTTGTATACCATTCCTGACCTATTCATACCATTCATTCAGGAATCGTAATATTTAGTCTCTGATTATTTTTATTTCTCTTTTGAATATCTGCTATTTCATCTGCATATTATTATCATGCCTATTAGAGAATGCAAGAGGGAAAAAAAAGGCGGCTTTGCTTAGAGGGAAATTAATTATCCACTTGAGAAAGATGTAATTTTCAGAAGACTATTGATCAAGCATCCCTGAAAATATATGAAACAATTTCTATGCTACTACTACTGTTCTAACATTTCTAGGTATTAAGGACTGTAACACTGAAAACAGCACTACTCAAGTACAGTAAACAATATTTGCTCAGCAAATCAACACTACATTCATTTTTTGCCTATGATGTCTTTATCAACCACATCATTCTCTGGGAGAAAGCCCACCCTGACTTCTGACTCATTAAAGCCATGAAGTAATCTCTACTATGTTGGCTCCTGCCAAAATTAAATGTGCAAGCAGCAAGTCACCACACAACTGCAAAATATTTTTTCGCAATGGTGCAAGGTATTTACTATGATAACATGAGGTCACTACCAACACAATCAATTTTAAGTGATCATTTTAAATTAAATGTTTTAATATTTTTAAATTATTGTAGGCATGACTGTAATTCACATTGTAAATACTAGTAATTCAACTTTATTCAATAAATAAATAGGATGGAAATACACCCCAGGGTCAAAATTAGTAGGTTTCTTTTGTAATATACCATCATGTCTTCTAAGATAAATGGAACCAGACACGGAGAAAACTTTACACTCACAGCGAATTCCATGTTCCTTAAGCTTCACTTGCATTTCTTTAACAACTTATCTGAAGAACAAACATGCCTGGAGATCAACATAGCATGTCTCCATACATGATTATGACACATTTAGGCAATCCTTTATTTGAGGATCTTTAAAATGATTGCAGTGAATGTCTATACCCTTGCTGAGCAAATGCAGACTTATTTGCTTTTCTTGGTTATCTCTCAAAGTCTCTGTGAAAGTACTCTATTAAGCATTTCTGACAACTTGTAAGATTCCTGTTTAGAACCTGTGGCTTATAATTGTGCATTTGGACTTCATTCTTTTGGGATAAAACCTTCAGCAAGTGTTGAACTTAAGTGCAGCCACCATAAAACAACACACTCTTGGGTAGTGTGGTCAAGCTCCTTGCTTCAAGAATAGTAAGAATCTGGAATTTCAAACATGAAAATCTGTTCCCTTGATAAAACGGGATTTTATGCCAGATTTTTAGTCTATTTCAGTCTTCAAAATATAGTTAATTGGGATAAGAATGTGTGGCAAAAGCTAATTCTACACTTACCTAACGCAAACAATCACTTGTTCAAAGTTTGTTACATTTCTTAAAAGTTCTGGTACTGTCATCTGAATAGATTTAATGCAATTTTAACAAAGTGAAGTTGTTGGTAAAATTAATGGACAAGTATTTCAGAGGATATTTAATGTCCATGGAGAGTATTCAGTAGTTAAAGGTACACTGAAAAACAACAGAACACAATAACCAAGCATTACATACCTTAGTTCCTTCTAGAAGTAATGAATTCTGAGTAATTGTGATGTCTAAAGAGATGCCAGTTCCAGCTGAAGCTTTTCTTAGAGTTGGGATATTACTAAGGACATTTTCCTACACGGACTCTCCACTAACATGTAAACTCTGAGAACATCACGTTCACAGCCAGAATGATTTACAGAACTTCTCTTCTGTACCTGAGTAACATGTGTATCAAATTTGTTGAGTCTTTTATCATCTTTGAGATCTGCACTTTTGTAACAAACCTGATCGCAACAGGCCAAGTTAAAAGTTGGAAGAAAAGATGCACAGACACCTAGTGTGACTTTGCAAAGTTGTTTCCATAAGAAACCAGGCTAAGAAATGCAGTCATAATTTGGAAAAGGACACTTCCTTCTCTGGAACACCCTTTTTTATTTTGACATAAGCAGCAATATGTGCCAGAGACTCTGCTAGTATCCAAACAACCCTGCTTCATTAAAATCTGAAAATGATACTAGGGAATCTTGTTGGGGTTTTTTCGCCCTAAATTACATATGCGTACATTCCAATATTCATATGTCTCAGTAATAACATATTATGTAAAAATGAGCATTACATATATAGGCTACACTTTCTCAGTTAAGCGGGAAGATTAGTTTGCATCCATTTGATTGTGCATTCCTGCTGCTATCACATTACTTAACATCCTTACATTTAGCTCAAAACGGTCCTAGAAGGGAGGAGGCATATGCCTGACGTACACCCTAAGATCGAGTAGAGGAGAACAGAAAGCACCAGAGAGGAAACAGTCAGTGTCACAGTTAAACAAGCCAAGGAACCCAACCGCAAAAGGACTGCAAAAGACAACAAACCGGCAAACGCAATCTGAAATGCTCAAGGTTATTTCTGCTGTAACAGTTAACGAAGATGAAACTACTCCATTTTCTGTAACGTAATTGGGCATGATAACGACAAGCCAATGCTGCAACTAGCACAATGATACGCGGTGTTAACCCAGGACAGGATCATCGCAGATGTCTGTCAGAGGGAAAGTCAGGGCCCCGAGGACACCAAGTCCTTCAATGCCATAACCGGCCCCACCTGCGATGCTCGCCAACGGGTCCAGGACCCATGCCAGCTCAGGCTTGTGCCCCCAGTCCTGGGCTGAGCTACGCTGCTGGCAGCTCTGTCCTCGGCTGCTCCTGACCTTTCGACCAGACTCGCCAGACCAACGTTGCGCCCAGCTCCTCTGCTGGTGCCGGCCTCGGGGTGACCAGGCTGCAGCAGCCTCAGCCCCGGCACGCCCTCCCGCTGCCCCTCCTGCGGCTCCCCGATGAGGGAGATCGTGGGCCTCACTGCCAGCCATGATCACGATCTCACCGCAAATGATAAAAAGAGGTTGAGGAAATTTAATGATCAAGTAACACCCGAACAGCACAACGAATACAGACTTTTGCACGTCGCCAGCAAGGCCGAGCGGGAATGAGGAGGTTACACATGCTACCAGGCTGGTATGGAGGCAGCAAACTGACAGATAAGGAGCCGCCCAAGGCCCCGTAATCAGGCTGCTCTCGGGCAAGATGACAACACCGACCTCATCCCGCTAAGGGGAAAAACCTGTGGACTAGATGGAGGAGGCTCACCTGCAGCACCGATCGTTCAGTGACGACCTTAGCAGGCAGCCGAGTGCCTTATGAAGTCGTAACTGGCACGAGAAAAGATCCCTGAGGGGAGGCAAAGCACCAACGAAAACTAATGGTCTGTGCAACTTACACAGTTTTGAACAAAACAGTGCTCTGCGTACAACAAAAACCTACATAATGTTTCAAAACAGTGTAAAAACAAAAAAACTTTTCAAGACTGTTTGTAAGGTGATGTGTATCAGTGGCTTTCCACAACTGAAGTGCATGATAGCCAGATAAAGTGTTTTTAAATGGTAACTCAGTGAGGGTATCATCACCTGTACCAGCACTCACACGGTACAAGAGGCAGTACCTATACATCTAGAATAAAGTTCATGGATAACAGTAGACGGCCTATGAAGAAACAACATATAAAACCAGCATAGGTAAATGAAAGCCGACTAACGTGTCCTTTGAGATTTCAAATTAAATATTGTTCATCTGTCTTCTTAGGCATGCTACTGCCACACCTCAAAGCAGTTACCTCCTGCCCCTTCAAATCGTTTTTATTTCCGTCTTTTCCAAATCAATTGGCATCCCTTAAGTTCTAAGGCTTTTTTTTTTTTTTAATCAGTAATCCTCTTGGTTTATACGAATTTATCTTGCAAACTGTTATGTGCCTCCTCAGACCTGCTCTTTTGCTCCTGTTGATTTAACAGGGACTCTGTCACACTCAGACCCCCTACATATTCAAAATGTCTTTTTATTGACTTCCAAAGCTATCCAAAATTATTTACTGAATACTTCTTTCTGTTTCTACCTACCTTTAAGAAAAATTAAATCAGTAGAATTGAATTCAGTTTAGGAAAGGCAAGCTCTACCTTCAAACCCAAAATCTTCTGTAGACATCTCAAAATATTCGACAAACTTAGAACATTTCATGAGCGTAATCTGAGAACAGGTTAAATTAGAAACAGACAGTGCACTCCCCATGCTAATGTCTTCATGGATTCTGTATAGTATTTCAGCTTTATTAACTGTTCATTAATGTTGGCTGTTTTTATTTTAGCATTCTAATGCTGTCATAAAAGCAGAAACAGCCATGGAAGTAATAACGCTAATAGTACTATAACATTTCAACGTATTTTTAAAAATACAATGTATGCATTTCATCACTTATTTTACATGTGACCTCTCGGAAAAATAAAAACTATACCCACTACAGAAAATACGCCATAACTATAGAGCAAAAGCCAAGTCAGGTGTACATTATTTATATAACTGCATAACAGTTGTACATAATTCAGGTGTGCATAATTATTGCCTATAATAACAACAAAAACCAAAACACTTGGTATTCATTATCCATTCACCAGAAAAAAATTACACTGCAACTTCTATATAGTCTTAGCTACAGTTACGGTAAGAAGAATGTGCAAGAGGTATTATTACTGTACTACTTATAAACTCAAGATTCTGATTTTTAATGCTTTAAATTCAAATATTTGACAATGATAAATTAAGTATTTTAAAACTGTACCAGTACATACTACTAATAAGCCTAAATTTTGCTGATAATTTCCTTCGTAACTTAATATTCTAATTTTATTTTATATATTTGCACACCATTCAATGGATTGTCAGATTATCTTAATACTGAAAGTTTTAAAGCCCTGTATGGGAGAGGACCAGGTACTGGAAATGCCTACACACAAACACACAATGAATAGTAAGATTCTAGATGACAGTATTATCTATGCTCTTTTAATTATACACTTACACATCCATCAAATATTTTAAAAAAATGAAACAAGTAGGTCTTTAGATTTAGTCGAAAGAAGAACAGAGACAAGCCACATGCACAAAAACTGTATTACTGTAGAGATGCGATTTTTTGGTTGATATTTAAGAATGTAACGCGGGGAAAAAAAAAGTGCAATTAAACTGATAATCAGAGGAAAAAACCCAGGTTGATCTATACAAGTTCATTGTAGATTAGATATCTTTTCTTGGGGGCTTTGTGCCACATCTAGCAAGCAAGAGACAGACAAGTCCTACCAAGAATAGGTCAGGGATTCAATACTTGCAAACGTCTGCATGCAGAAAGATCAGGGCTTCCCTTTTTGCTGGACAGAGGAAGGGCCCCAGCTTTCATAATTTTCTGGCAAGTAGAGGGAGCATGGCCAACTTTCTTTGCATTCACTGGCCAAGAGCCGAGACAGTCTCTGTCTCAGTTCGAACTTTAAAACCTTTATTGGGGTGCATATGGCTGCTAACAAACTACAGCTTTACTGTACGCAAGATGGGTAGGGCGAGAAAACTGGGAGACAGAGGTCATTGGTTTTTTTAAAATTATCTGTTGATTTCATCGACTCAAATGCACCTGAAATGTTTGGGAGAGTTTTGGTAAGTGTAAATTCAAGCAAGAACAACAAGTGAAGGGTTTTTTTTATTTTTTGTTTGGGACTTTCTGCTCTTCTCCATAGTGTCCTCAGAGCTCAAGCGAACAGAGGAAAGCTGGTAAAAGACTGAGAATGGCATTATAAAGCAAAAGAAAAATAATCAGAGCACCATGTCAAGTCAGAGAAAGGCACATGAGTTTAGAGCAGAGTGACTCATGTACAGATTACACACTTTATTGGCCATCATAGCTCCAATGTTGTTATACCAAACAATTTTGCCTTGCTTTAAAACTGTGCACACACCTTCCTCAAATATTTTTACAGCTCTCCCACTAACTCTTAAGTCAACTCTATGCAGCTTTCAATAAAGCACACGGTTGAGATGAAGTTCAGGGGTGCACAGAAGCTGTTATACAGGATAATACTGTGCCATACCATTATAACTGTGGTACATCATCTTCTGCCCTCAGAAATTTTAGCCTCACTAACAACTTTTATGTACCTAGCAAATGGTACAACTGACTGTTAAGGATCAACTTGCACAATATAATAAAGAGTATATGAAACAAAATGAGGGGATGACACAAACATGGAGGTTACCTTTTTGCAAAGCAGAATGATACTTGCAAATTTTAAGAGAACACGCAAACTTGCCTCTTCTGGAAGGGCAGACGTGAAGACCTCCTGAAAACCTTTTACTTGTCTACTCATCTCTACCATTCCTGTGCCTATCAGGTAACAAAACTCCAACAGATGTTATGATCTGAATCTTGAAAGAGAATTCAGGCAGGCGTAGTAGTCTAATACTATACAGCCATTTGAAAGATGTTACTGCATATTTTAACGCTGACCTATTTTATAGCCTACTGTCTAGGGAACTGTTTATTTCTACAAAGCACTACCGAACCTGGCTTGCAAATCTAGAATCACAGTTCAAATAGTATGGAGAACTAATTTCTAAACAGACTTCACTGCTAATTCTTACAGTCGTGTACTCAGAAAAGGCACCACTTTTCTAGAAGCACCCAGTCATACCATTATATAATTACTCCTAATCTCAGCTTTAAAACCAAATCAGTTTTTAGTTATAAAAACAAGAGGAAAATGGGAACAATAAAGGCTTAAGAACTTTAAGACAAAAAAAGAAGGTTCCACATTTACCACTTTTAAGCCGAACTAATCATAGAAGGGGAAAGATAATGAGGATTTGGAACTTCATGCACTGAACAGCTGGTGCTGACAACACAGTTTTCATAATAAAATCAGTTTGTTGGTATGCCCCCTGAATGGATTTGATTGGAGGGACTAGAAAAATGCATTAAAATAGATTTCAGTTGCAGATATTCTCCATTTATTAATATCACAAATTACCGATTCTTTTTTCTGATTCTACCAAAGCTATCTAAAATTTTAGTACTTCTTTATCTTGGAAAAGTAGGATGGACCATTTACATCCCAAATGTTGCTGATTTCCAAGAAATTCCTATTCCTTTGTACAAATGAATCTACAAAAATTTAATGAAGGCTTCCTATTTTCCCTGATCTCCTCAAGTCACTGTGTCTCCCATAACACAGAAATAAGTTTTAAGACAGAGTTCCAGAACGTGCTGCACGAACATAATCACAAGCAAAACATTCTTCCAAAAAATGTTCATAATTGAGTGACACAAATTCAGTTAAAAATACAACATTTTCCATAGCTCCAAATTTGTTAGAACAAGAAAAATTTCAGCTGACCACTAAAAAAAGAAAATACATTTAATAATTTAAGAGACTCATAAACCCCTCTTACTCATGGCCCTAAACTAACATTTTAAAAGAATATTCTTTCTTTATAGCAAGTCCAAAATGTTTCCATAAGTATATATAAACAAATTTAGTCTGTGGAACTAGACTGGTAGTTGACAATATCTGCTTAACACAAACAAGAATGAACAATATTAACATTATATTCTTTCTTTATAGCACAATTGGCCACCAACAACAGATTTGTACTGACCACAACTTTCTGCTAGCAGGGTACTGTGTATATACTTCACTTTCATTTTATTTCAGGAAAGCTAGATGAGAATGGAAACAACTGAATACTGCACTTTGGGATTCAACTGTATTCCCAAACATGTTTTAACTCTCAATCTTCATATACAAATGTTTTCTGGTTAAGTAACAAGGAAGCTACTTTGTCTTAGGAAAAAAAAAAAAGAAAAACAAAACAAACCATCAAACCTTCTCCTTCAACTTCACACATCTTAAAAAAAAAAAAAATACATCAATAAACCTTTCTGTTTCATGCTGCAAGTTAGTTCAACCATGTAGTAGAATCCTGTAATACACTCTCTGAAATCTGTTTTAATAGGGGACCAAAAGGCAATTGGATAGCAAAAACTGTAATTTTACACATCACATTTCTGCCAACACAGAATAAGTAATACAATAAAAACAGCAGCATCCAATGTTACATGGATTTGGGCTAAGCTAATATAATTTTCAATAGAGGCAAGAAGAATCTATCCAGAAACACTCCGACAGATATACTACAGATCCAAGGTTTACTGTTCCTCAACAAAGAAGAATTATGTAAAGTTAACATCATGACTTTTCCAAAGTTAAGAAACTTCTCAACTTTTCAAGTATGAGGTAACACTATACATGCAGCGGGCATTTTTAAATCTCTGCATAATTAGGTGCATGGTAACATCTTTACGTCAACTATTCCATAATTTTATCTGAAACAGAGGTATATTACATAAAATATATATCCAAAGTGTAGGAAAGGTATATAGGTTTCTATGACATGCTATTCTCAGAAGAGCCTGTATTTTCAAAGACATAGAAGGCAAAGAACTGCTTTTAGCTATCTATCCATCAGGAGTACAGACAGAACAGTTTTAATGCTTAGGAAAAAAAGACTTGCACTTTTCCCCTCTCAGCAAACAATAATTCTCCTTTTTCATAAACACTGCAGACTTCACATAACACTGAGGGGGAAGGCACGACTGAGCTGTTCTGCTAGGCACCAGCTCACCGAGAGGTCTTGCGGGGGAGAAAGCAATACATTTGTTGATGAGTAGCCTTTGACATGCATGAAGACACAGTCAACCTTTTATTTGACTTGACCCTTTCAGCTGATACGTAGCTTCTGTAAGTGTCCAGTCTGCACGAATACAAGGGTATTCTCACTGAGACAAGTAACTCCAATAGGAACACACCCTGAAGACATAGGTATTTCTTGCTTTCTTTCACATAAACTCACACTGCAGGAACTGAAAGCATGCAACCATTGAATTTTCCCTTGTGGAAAGCAATGTGTAACTCCACACACTACAGTATCAGGTAACAACTGGCAATACGCTAATACCATACGGCAGTTATGTCAAACCAAAAGTATCAAAGACAGAGAAGAATGAAATGGTATCACCCTCCCCGAGTACACCCACTCCCTGCTACAGCCTAATTCTGGGTAACAGGACACAAGACTCAACCCTACGGAGAAGCAGGTGAAACTGGAAAACATCTAGAGTAAGAGCAAAATTCGAAACTGGATGAACTACTGGTGGGCAGGGAGCACTAAGCAGTAATTACCGCTCTCCAGCAGTGCCCTCCAACAGCTGTATCTTACAAGAAGATCGTTTTTAAAACAAATGAAACAAAAGCAAATACACAGAACAGAACCATTGTGTACCTACTACATATTGGTAAACACACCAAGACTATTCAAAGGAACAGTACACTTAATTTGGATGGTATAACTTGTTCGAATTGTTATACAGGGACAGATGACAAAACAGTGATAGCTACTTTCCAAATCTGTCCTACAAAAATAAAGAAAGACAAAGCCCTATATTTGGACTTACATATTTAAATTACCCAGGCTAATCATACTGGGAATGCCTCTAAATGGGATTGCCATGGAGGTTTTAGTTAATGACACGTATGAAATCATCCATTTTTATAATAAGTTTCTCCATATTTCATTTCTATGTCTACTGAGTGAACACCACCACCAAAGTGGAATTTCTTGTTTATACTTTGCTGAATTAAAGCACAGAATAAGAGCAGATGCATATTCAAATCAATTAGAACAGCAAACATTTTGAGTGGTTATTAAGATTAAAATATTTCCAACATAAGCAGCTATCCAACCACTTGATTTTATTGTTTCTGGTTTTGTTGTCTCCTCCATAAATTCACTACTAAGAAAATAAGAAAAAAAAAAAAAGGTGCCATCACAACAAAGCAAAGGTAATTATGCAAGATTCTCCCCTTTTTGTATCTCCACTTCGTTCTTTGGGGGAAAAATGCAAACAACAGACCATTCACAAAAGTAACAGCTACACTGAAAAATTTCAAGGGCTCTTTAGAGCCACATTAAGAAATACTTTCAGTCTGAAAAACGCAGAAGTACCATAATAGGAAAGACTTCAAGCAGCGTTATCTACCTGGTACTCTTTGACACCTTTGTCACTCCAGACATTACAGCAAAGCAGCCCATGGTGTAGCTGAAGAGCGAATGTGAATTACAGATCCAAACAGGGAGGCAGGTTTGTCAGCCTCTCTCCCACAGCCAGAAATCTAGAGGGTGGCAGCCTTGGATAGATATTCCTCTGCTTTTACTGCTTCCCACAAGCCTGTTGAACACAGAGCAAGCAGAAACTTGAGGCTTTCACAAGAAACAACTGCAAACCGAGTATTTTTCCACACCTTTTGGTACTCACAGAACATGTGATATATTTGAAAGTCTCAAAAAAAGGGTTTTTTTTCCTAGTAAAAGTTAGAAAAATACTAACCAACTCTTAGAAATATCTGCCCACCAACGAAACAATCTGATTATAAATGCATGTTAACATACTTGTCCAAACTCAACAATAACTAGATGGTTGAAAATAATCTTTGAAAAATGTCAGAGTATGAAAATTACCTAAAATTTGACCACAAGCAGAACACTGTCTTCAGAGGGCAATTCAGCCTGGATACTAAAACAGTGGGTTTTCTTTTTCCTGTGCAATTTGGTACACAGTTGTAATCCAAAACAACTGTAGCAACCCTAAAGGAATTAAAAAGGAGGCATTTGTGTCAAGAAAGCTCAAGAGGAAATCTACAGGTTGTTATTTAATGTGAACTGCTGGTAGTGCACAAAACAGTAGCTACTGTGCTACATGATCCCTTTTTATCTCGCTAAATTCCAAAGGGAAACCAAGTTGGGATTCCCCAAACGCTGCTGAAAGACACTTGCACTGATACAGAAAGAAATTCACCTCTTCGAAGCAAGAGAGCTTTGTACGTGGAGTAAAGGAATGCACTATGGGAATGTTAGAAAGAAGATGCAGTGCAACAAAAACCTCAAATACCAGAGATCACTACAGCAGCATTCTTGCCATATGCTGTAGCACAGACAGAGAAAAATACTGTGGGAGGAGAGGGCTCACATCAGAGCGCTGTCTGAAACAGCAGACAGCAAGGTCCTACTACACAAGGCAAGGTCAATGCAACTGGAGAGTCATCTGTTTAAGAAAACACACTATTATTAGATGCAAGTTATGCAGCACTTGTGCATACTAATAGAATAAAACCATTACCCCAAAAATAAATGTTTTCAAATGGTAGCTTTAACTTTCCACTTTCTGTGTCTCATTTAAAACATTTAAACAAGTAACAAAGAATACGGAAAATACCTATTCTGGTTTTTTATTACTTATTAAATATTCCAACAAAATACAATAATATGTTTAATTTTTTTTATGAGTGGCTCCACTGAAACGTCTTAACAAATTATTAAATTTTACTTACTGATAGCAATATAAAATAAAAAGTATCCCAGAGTGGACAGCCTATTTAAACTATTATGATATCCCTCAGACTACTGCGAGTAAAATATTACGGTAAATATACTGGCCTACAGAATACACTTCCTTCTACAAGACTCAAGCCTACGCTGTCTCCATACTCAAACGTTATGCTGGAGTACGTAAGTGTTTCGGCTGCAAAGAACACAGAAGGCAGCTCTCTGGCGCATGTCACATATTCCACAAGGTGTGTGTCCCTGCTACTTTAAATCATTCACTGAAAGAGCTGGCATTACCTGCGGCACCATCACTGACACTTGATAAATTGGAGAAACGCAGCAGGCTCTGGAGGAATGATAATTCTGGTGAAGCACTGAGATCATTCTTTCAAGCTGTTGCACTTTACCAGTTTTCAGTAAGTGATGGCACATCTAGCTTTTGTTTGAATATGTTGGATTATTTATGAATGACTGGGCAGTAAGAAGAGAGTATTGTGGATGGCATAACTTAAAATCAGTGACATTAATTAAGTTTAGCACAAGAGATGTCAGCATGACAAAGCATACGAAACCACCAAAGGACCAGACTTTGATCCCACAGTGACAGCCTTATAACAGAAGAAAAAGATTAGAGAGCTCCCAATATTGGAAATGCAAAGAAAAGCTGTCACCACTTTATCCTCAGTTCTTAAACATCAGTCTCATTTCAGTAGATGGACATTTTTGTCATTTTGTCAAAGAAAAAAAAAAATCAAAGAGTGAAATATGACCAATATCTGGCAGAACCATGACTATGGAAACCCCACCCACAAGCAGATACACATATAGGTTTGCCAAGACAAATAAAGCGGTATGCAGAGTAAGCTGGACTGCTCTCATATAACACGTACTCAGCCATGTAGGCCCTCAAGTACACGTGCAACAACTCTCTTCTAAATGAGATTAAGGCTCAAGAAGGGACAGAATTAACCTAAGCAAAAACACCAATTTCAGGTTAGCATGCCAACAGCTTTCTAAAACAGAGCCACAAGGAAAAATATTATTTAAAAATTAATCAAACTGCATACTAAAGGTACAGGCAGCCATTAACCTGCTGTCTGCATAACCAAATGATAGCCATTACTCAAATGAAACCATCAATGGCTGCATTGTGAACAGGCGTGAGAATAAGTCTGTCCATGCTGGAGCAGCATGATTCGTTCCAATGTTTCAGTTACTGATATTTTTGAAAAGTATATGCAAAAAAGATGTAAATTACTGCTAATAATACTATCATTGTCATTTATAAAGTTTAGGGCTCATAGCCATAAGCCAATACTCATTCTGTGGTAGGTGCTGTACAAACAGAAAGCAAAACAACCACCCTTGTTCCAAAGTGTGGTCCTTCATAAGAAGAAAATCTTAAAGGAATACTTTTGTAAATATGATGAGAAATTAAGCTGATCACTAAAAAAAAAACCAAACAAAAAACAACTTGGTTTTAATGTTTAACGAAAAATCCCTATGCAAATCATGGACTTCTAATGAAGTAACAGATTAATTGCTTTTTGCCTCCTTTATAACCAAAGTCTTCCTTTAACTAATTCTTGTTTCAAATCCAAGAACTATTGCTAAATTACAGCTGCTGTGCTCCAAAAAAGAAGAGCTGCTAACTTGAGCTAAATGTTTCCAACCATTATGAATTTACCACAAACCTTGAGGAACAGTTACAACTGTCACTTTTCAACATGTGCCTTGCATCTATGCTGGATTTCAGTGCAGGTTCTAGTCAGTGGATCTTAATATTCATCCTTCTCTTAAATAGAACAGCCCTTTGATAAAAGAAATACTCTCTTCTATGGGTACTTCCAGTGTTCAAATCGTTTCACAACATTCTTTTGGATAACCTAAATGTAGACAATTCCTTTTTCTCATTTTACAAATCTCCCAAACCTCAAATTATCTTATTATCTCTTTCATGAACTTATTCTATGATTTCCAGCAAATACAGTTTTCAGAAATTTTTTGTTCTGCAGTAGGGCTTTCTTGTTTCTTCAACCTGAAGGTTTTACTTCGGGGTTTTGGTTTTTTTCCTTATTAGATTGTTGGAGCTCTGGCTTGAACACCACACTTTTATTGGTTAAGATGCACGACATCAAATTAATTTGAACTGAGAGGACAGGAACTGCAGTGTCTGGTCTGCAGTCACAAAGTCTTAATAACAAACTTCTTACCATATGTGAAAATAGGAACGAACGCATTACAGTATACTAGATTAATAATTCAATATGGCAGAGCATGAATAAATTCTATTTAGAGAACTAAGAAAGAAAGACTCTAGTAATCCTCTGCGAATTTATGCATGGCCTGGACACGGTCTTTTATGATTTGGTCATTTCTCTCTGAAGCATTTCCTACTACACAAAATGTCACGTCTGTTTCTGGTTTCACCTCGTTTGTTTCATTGCTCCCAGATTTGTTTAGGTGTTTTTCATTTTGTTTTTGTAACGATCACAAACATCGGTTGCTTGCCATTGACTTTTCACAAGATGATATACCATGGATGAAAGATGATTATCTGTAGTTGGAAACGCATGACTTCTTAAACTACATAATGGTCACTGCTTTGCAGTAATTGCTAAATGACTTTTTCATAATTGGAAGGTTTTCCGATCCCCTTTCAAATACACAAACATATAAAACACACAGGTCTGAAATATTAGCAAACTTTTGTCGCATGAACACAACATTAAGCCCAACCTGCTCCTCACACAAGTGCCTTACTGCAAAACACGAAAGGTTTGACTGTTCCCTTGAAGCACACTGATCTTTCATGCATTTCTCTGCCACTCCGCCCAGCTCTCGGAGTTCCTTTATCGGAAGCCGAGTTCGCAGCCACCTGTAGAGGCTCTTCTCCGTACCACCTGTGCTGGTGGCATCCCAAGAGCGTGCAGCAGAACCGATAAGCATCACGCCCAGCCACTTTTGTCCTGATCCTACAAACACTCCGGTGAAATCACTTCTCCAAGTGTTTGCAGACTTAAGAGTCTTTGTAACTCAACCGCACTCCACTGAGCAGGCCAAAGAGAAGTCTGCAGCTGGAAGGAATGTGTTCGCCCTCAGCGCCTGGGTGCCAAGGCCCGCAGCGTGCCCGCAAGAGGGGCTCGC
>Ga0065711_1006639_pt1 | contig 16780 bp, 12 predicted proteins | sample Hoacrofraction12_FD_59098 | JGI IMG/M metagenome (GOLD analysis project Ga0065711, IMG submission 59098) | Hoatzin crop microbial communities from Cojedes, Venezuela - Epithelial fraction 12 v2 (version 2) | ecosystem: Host-associated > Birds > Digestive system > Esophagus > Crop | place... | reverse complement strand
CTCCGCTTTTTTTTTTTTTTGTAATACATACATCTATGTATGTATGTATTCTATATGTGTATATATTGGTTTTATGAATGGGAAAAAACAGGGCTGCTTATTTAAGAGAGGTGACAAATACAAGGGCGTGTGACACTGATACACATAACAAAGCAAAGAAGGAAAATCAGACAATCCTGGTTACCCTTTTGTATCACAAACCACCAGGTCATTCTTTAACACTGCTATACAAGCAAAATTAAACCACAGGAATATTTATAGCCTAACGCGTAGTAAGCATATGGCGCTCAAGGCCACAGTGCATCATTGGAGTTAAAAGCTAACTGAGTTTCAAAATAGGTTTGAACATTTTGTGGGGCCAAGAACATCTACAGGTTAATTACATACCAAGCGTATACAAATGCNTTGTCAAGGACTTACCTTCTTTTCAGAGCACTGACAGAACATTGACTTAAAAAGTTAGGGAACAATTTTCCCCCGTGTTTAACCTCAAAAGGAGGGGGAGTTTTGCAAGCATTTCACCATGTCAGAGAGCAAGGATGTCGGGCAATACAGAGAAAGGGTCTAAGACTGAGAAGAATTATCTATTATGGCAGTTCATATTTTGGCTTCCTGAAATTGTTAAAAGGCCTGTTACTAGGCTTTATAATGACACATACAAAATAGGACTTTTTAAAGCCCGGTTCAAAACATGTTTGCGGTATCAGCCTCTGCCTTTCATAAATGCATATGCTTATCGCTTCTTTAATTAACTCAATTTATAGTATTCTATGAGCGCATACTTGAAATACAGCTTGAACTGACTTCAGGAACTAATCAATGCAGTGTAAAAAGCTAAATTTTGGTCAGTCAGCGATAAAAATATTTTTAATCATTCAGCTGGAATCCAGAGTGGTTATATCATCAGACGGAGCTTCTTCCCATCCAGGGTAGAAGAATTCAAGACCAAGTAGATCAGACTTTTAGTTGGGGTACATTGATGTAACCAGGTACCGGACTCAGATTTTACATACAGCCAAACTAGGCAAAGATGCTCTTTTTTTACTACAAAGGAACCTGTTAACCTGTTACGTGATACTCTGTCAGATCTTACACTCTATCAGAGCTTAAGAGAAGGGCAAATCCGCTGCACACCGTGCTGCACAGAGGGCTGGAGCGAGATTCAGGGTCCCACAAGTTCTCCTGGAAACTGAAGGCTGAATTTGCTAAATTACTTTCAATTCCACCTAATAATTTATCCACAAGCAGACAGTTAGTACCCTTTTCTTCCCCCGTCTTCCCCCTGCCTCCCACCAAGACTAACAGTAACTCCACCTGTAGACGGACTTTTGCTTATGGCCACTCTGCTTCCTGGGGTCCTGGACATACAGAACATGTGGAGCGCTCCTTGGGAGAAAGGGAGAGGCCAATATCCTTGATTTCCAGAAACCTGAACAGGAAGCCAAAACATTCAGTACCTAAGGACCCATTAAGAGCGCAGAGTAGGCAGCTCTCCCTTTGGGCTTTCGTGTGCAGGTGGGAACACAACGACTTTCTCCGGTGCCAGGAGTTAGCTGCTGGCTTCTACCCATTTGCAAGCCCAGGTAACAAGTGTCTGACTAATTCTCAGCATGTCCGGTTATGCCTTCCCACCACAGCAGGGAGTACAAACTGCTTCTCTCTGTCTGCACTCAGAGCAGTTTCAACATCTATAAACATTTTTAATATATTCCTGCAACTGACTGATGTCTGGAACCAGCTTTGAAGCAGCCTGGCATGCTTACATTATAGCATTACTCCTTCACATGATAACCATTTCGCCAAGAAAAACACCAGTCTGGGGAGCCCCACATGAACATAACTTCGTAGGAATTACTGTTTCCTGTGTGGATTTCCAGGGAAATAACTTTAAAACTGAGATAACTATCACTCTAGCAGACACACTGCTGGAGGAGCTATGCAAAAATCACATCCTGATTATCCAACAGATGAGATACCTTGCAGACACGGGAACTCACGTAAAAGCACAGCATTCCCTCGTCTCGAGATGTGGTGACAGCAACAGAGTTCCCTTATGCCACTTTTTGTGCTATTGGCTTGTCAACAGCAGAAAACAGAATTTAAAAATATCCTGGGACACACAATACAGCATGAGGGAATATCTAATGTTACAGAATAAATAAAAAGCCCAGTTTCCATATGAGGTACAGTGTATCCAATGTATCTAATAAGGTTCCCTCAAGTTTAAAATCATATTTGGACGTTTCAAAGTCTGAATACACCTATTTGAGCTGTGTCTAGGAGTTACAACTCCAGAACTGGTAAGGCGCCTTCTGCAAGTTTAGCATATTGCATGTCAAAGAATCTGAAAAAGAAATTATAAAAAATGTAATCACCACATACAAATAGCTGTATGTGGAAGCAGCAGCTACTTAAACAGCCAAATTACATGCAATACAATTCATTTTTTCCTGCATTCAAAACTATTGCAAGGCTCCCCAGATTAGCGCTCTCATCTCATTTAGCTATTTCTAAGGCAAATTTAGTCTCTGAAAAATAGGTGCCAGAGTCAGGAAGATGTAAAGAGCAGGGCTTAAAACGAAAGATACTCCAAACAGAAGGGAGCACCAAGCCAACATAACGGTAGTGCCATTTTCAAGCAGGTCGTGGGCTGCTGCAGCCTGCAGATGTTGAAGCAGCCAGCAGAGGGAGAGCATAAAGATCCACGAGAGTAATCACCTGAAGGTATAAACACACGGCAGGTTTCAAATGAAATACATCCCGGTTCATGCTAACTTTTACATGTGTGGCACACGCTGAATTGCAACTGTCGCTTCGAATTAGTTCTTTTTATTTCCACAAGACGGGATTTTCTCTCCAGGTCCTGTGCATTACATAATTAGCTCAGGTATGAGAGCATACAGTGCATGTGCAGAAACACACTTGTACAGAAACCAAACATGTCCAAGGGGCATTATCATGGCATCCCCCATAAGGCTTTACTTTTGCTTAAGTAGAGTAGTAATACCCCCTTTCTTATTTCCCATGAGCTTTTGACACCTGGGCAATAACGGATGACACAAAGACAAGTTGTTTTTTATCCTTTGCCTGTTTTCCTGCAGAGTTCATTAGGATGCACTGTACTTCCAACCCGGACTGGTGGATGCCATCCGAAGAGCAAATAAACAAGGTGTTCAGTGACGCAGTAGGACATGCTCGTCAAGGGCGCGCAGTGGGGACTTTCCTTCACAACGGGAACTCGTATTATGAAGGGACTGACCATCCAGGATCACAGGACGAAGTCTTCAATAGAGGTATGCAAGACGGATCTGGTGATTGATGACAGTGAGAGGAACCTCATATAACAGTAGCAACCACTTAATTTAGGAGAGACTATTTGTTAAACATACTTACCCTGCTGTCATTTAAGAGTCCAAAGCATGTTTCAACACATACTGCATACATTTCAGCTTCTCCATCCTACCATGTCCCAGTTAACAGAAAGAAATCCATTTCAAGACCTGCTTTCTGGGATTTCTCAGTGCCTATTATTTGCAGATCCTTCACAGCACCCTCAAAGGGAAATTGCAGTTCATTTCATCTAGTTCTAGAGGAAAGGTCATGTAAAAACTATAAAAATATCAAAAGAAACAGCAGCTAGCATCTCGTCTGCCTTTTGATAACAAGCCCAGGTCTGGACCCAGAACCGCTGGGTACTATTTGCTTTCCCTGAGTAGGAGATGTAAGAACAAGTCTGCACGCTTATAACAAAAAAAAGAAGTGGTCTCCCATTTCCTAACAGCAAATAGCATAATTATAAATGCTACCTTAAAATACCACACAAGATGGAAAATTCAGAGACTTCCTTTAGCCAGCTCTGCCAGGAAATTAATCTTCCCAGGTAAAACAGCAGTGCTCCTCAACAGCAGAATCGTTCAAAGACCCAAGAACAATAACAGGCACTTCTAATAGATAAAAATTACTTTGTATATCAGATAGGCACTATATTTATCTAGATTTCTAAGGGATTAGAGTTGATCATGACAGTTTTCATTAAAATAAGATTGCTAACAACAAATTGCCATTTCAGAAAACAGGTTTTGCTTTGTCTGTTCCTATTCTGCAGCCATATTGTGTAGCTTTAGAGGCTTTAAATTGCCTTTTCTTGGTTTTGTTTTCATTTGTTTTATATCCATTCCTTGGAATAGATGAGGCAACGTGCTGATCTTAACAGTCAGCTGCTCAGCGTTGCATTCAAGGAGGGGTTGGGTAAGAAGAGCCTAGTTTAACCTTCTGTTGTAAATAATACAGGGTCCAGACTAAGTAAGAGCTGTAAGAAAAGATCTGTGCTAGAGCAGAATTCACAACGGTGTACAGCATTGGAAATAGATGCCAACTTTAAAAAAAAAAAAAAATCAGTCCACTGAAAACCTGTAATTTTCAAGGCTTGGGAGTCCGTTTCCCTCCAAATTGATACACTCCAGAAACATGCAATGCCAAAGAAACGACACCCTTTCCCTTCTGCGTCAGGGTGTTCCCATCTCCGTACCCTTGCCCGGTCACTCAGGCCAGTGCTGACATCCTTCACAGCCTAAACCAGCTCTCCTCGAGGCAGGTACAGGGAACTGGTTTTTGGAAAGAAAGTTCACTCCGCTTTTGACCATCCTTAGTGCTACCTCATCAGCGTTGACTCTCCTGAACGTGTATCTCATACTCCTCAGCTTTCCTAACCAACTTCTGCAAGCCACAAGAGAAGCTACTAGCAGCTCCTTCTCCTCTTGACCTGCTCCCCAGGCACCAGGCAGGGCAGGAGGCACCCAGCCCCTTACTCAGAGATGGAGGGGGGGGGGAGTTCTCTGGGGTGAAGCACACTCTTCCAGCTCCAGCCTGGCCTTGGATAGAGGGCTGAGGCAGTCTCTCCAAGGTCAGCTCACCCACCCGGGAGTTTCTTCCCACCATCTGCCTCCTCTTTGCCAGCTGCCATGACCAGTCTCTCATGGCCGGCCTGTGGGGCGTCTTGGGACATGGGCTCCACTGCGCACCCCTGTAGGCGGGACCTTGCTCAGCCAGGACCTACTTTAGACCCTTAAATGCCCAATACCTCTTGATTCATTTTATTTTTTATGATTTTTAAAAGGGGGGTTGAAAAGCACTCATTTGATCCAGAATAGCTCATCAATTTTCTAAAAGTGAATGAGTGGTTTAGTCAAACCGGACCTCACCAGGCCGAGGGGGTTTGGGACAGCGTCCCTCGCTACGGGCAGGAGGTGACTTGCTCTGAGCGGTCAATGGTGGGTGGTGGCCTCTGGAGGAGAAACTCGGTGTATAGAAATGTCACAGAACAGATAATCCTATAGTAGCTTTTCAGTGTTGAACTTACACTTTTTTTTTTTTAAAAAGAACTATAATAGAAGATGTTACATTGCTCAGATGGTGTAAGTCTTGCTGGTCTATGTTTAATGTGGTAACACTTGCCAGAACTACTTGGTAAAACATGTCAGAACGTGTAAGTCAACATCAAACTGTAAATTTGTCCACGGAGATATGTATCATGCTGTATTTTTGTAAACATTGTGATGGTTTCCTTTCAAATGTTTAATCGTATGAGGTTAAAAGTACAAATGCTTCATTTTTAACAGTCACAGAATACTGGACTGAACAGACCTCTCTCACTCAATAACCTAAAGATTTGCTGAAATAACTAGTAAGCCTAGCTTTATTTTTAGTGTAAAAAGTGTAGCCAGCCTCCTGGAACCACTCACAATCCTCTGCTCTCTTATTGTGCAAAATAACCAAATGTATAGTTTCCTCCTGAAAGCCACTTCGGCACTAGAAATGGCTTTGCAGATTTGGACCTTTCTTTACGAACAAAATTTTGCACTCAGTTGCTTCCGTGCACTGGCCAGTGACGTGAATTGTAGTCACAGACAGGCATTAGCAGACACCAGCTCATCTTTTTTTTGTTCATGTTTGGTTTTAAAGTACAACAACTCATACACATGGAAGTGTCTAAGTATACACAAGATCTTAGGTATAATAGTATGGGACCTGAAACAATGGATAGCACATAAGCCCTTGGAGAGCGAGACATCCATATTTAAGCAGCGTGCTGTGTAAGTCAGCACATCCCTCCCCAGCGCTGGATGTAGACAGCAGGCTTGCGACAGAAGGAAACCGCTATCTGTCATGTCACTCCGGAAAGTCCCAGGAGGATAGAGATTCTTGTCTGATCCTTCCATACTCTTTAATCTTACTGTCATTTATGTATCTACCTTCTCTCAAACTTTGTGTAGCAGTGCCACACGCCCATCTGTGCCAACATGCCTTCGCTATATTTTCTATGACAAATATTTGTGGAGAAACTGTGATTAAAAAACCATTAATCCTGATATTTTTATTGTTATGGTGTAGTTAATTCTATGAATACTTTCTAATGATGATTGTACTGTGTAGAGTAAGTACAGGTTAGGGATAGACCTTTACCAGATATTGTACAAAAAAGTGCATAGTGTAATATAGACTAGTAAGGGTTTTGTGACAATTTCATAGGATGTGTGAATTGTTTTCTATGTGGCAACACACATTTCTTTTAAAGAATATAAAATCTTAGAGAATTTTTTAAACAGTCAATATTTTTTGATTATAAAGACATTTGTTACCTACAGTTTACTATTTCAAGTGTTAATTCTAATTTGAATATTTGTTTTATTACTACATACCTCCAGTTCCATTTGTTCTGTTGCATAAAAATGCACAATAAAAAAGTTAGTCTCTGGTTAACCCGTCTCTCTCTTTCTCTATAGGTGTTGTGTCGGTGTGACACCTATCACAACTGGCTCTCACTATAAGTACATATATATATATTTTAGACTTACATTGATGTAAAAGGCTAGAGGGTTGTCTTTTGGAACAAATTCTTATTTGGTATGAAGCAGCAGCAAGCACAATGAAAGATTATGAAGAATTCAGCTGTGGATAGAATGTAAATCATTTTCACCTCAAAAATATAACCACATATATTTATGCGCTGGTTAGATAGAAAGACCGTTCAGAGAAAGTATCCATCTGCAATCCTAAGACCTGGATTTTCAAGCAGTGAAGTTTAAATCCCATTTTAATTCAAAATTTAGTGGTGGCTGAATGTCTCCTGTTCTCTTAAACGCTTTAGAAAATCCCGACTCCAGATAATTCGTAGAGGAATTACGGCGACAAACATTCACCACGGCAATCCCCTTCTGCTGAGCTGTGAAGCAAGACAGGACTCACCGCGGGCTGGTACCATCCATTAGATGTATTTCCATTATAAACCAGTACTTCTGGGTGCCTGCAGTGTTGCAAAACTGGGGTTCGGCTGGTATTTTCTAGATCAGGGGCTTCAGCCTACTGTATTTTTTGTGAAAATCCTCATCAGTGAAAATCCTCACCAAAATAATTTCAGATGATTCTGAGATATGTAGGTTAAAAAAAGTGTTAATCCCTCTGAAAAAAATAAACTAACTTCTCTTTGGAAAGCGCTAACTTCCCAGCCTTTTGGGCAATGAAACGTCAGAGGGTGGATCCCGAGGCTGGAGTGAATGGGGATGGGCTACAGGGAAACCAGTGGGGCGATGGGGCAGTACGGGCAGGAACCGGCAGGGAAAGCTGGCAGGGAAAGCTGGCAGGGAAGGAGAGCTCATAGGTAAGGAACCAGAAGCAGCAACTGGGTTTCTGAAGCTTGGGAAGATCCCCAGAAAGACTGGGTCTGACAGCAGAGTCCCATAAGAAGCTGGTAAGCTGAGAGGTAGTGACTGGGGCTGGACAGGCAGAGAGAAAGGCTAAGGAAGAGGTCCCCAGGGTGGGGGAGAACCAGGCCTGGGAAATAACTGAAGGGGAACAGGCAGCAGAGCTGGGGGGTGTAATTCAGTAATGTCGCATTGTATTGCTCTTCCACTAAATACCTGTTAACCATACTGGTAAGGCAATAGTTAAACCATGCTCCTCCTCTGCCTCCATGCCAGTCTGCTCAGAGAAGCATGGCCCGCTGCTGCTGGCAGTTACGCCTTCACTCAAGTGCCAGGATGTCCCTGAAGAGGATCTGGAGGTCCAAGTCAGCCACTGAATCTCATGCATACAAAGGAATTTAGTTTCTACCTCATTTGCTTAGAACAAGTGCACGTGCAAGCTCATGTTATGAAAGCCTTCATAATTTTAATACGACTACTCAAGTTGCAAACTCTACCCTCAGTTCAGTTAGGCAGGAATGGCTGTTTTCTCTGCCACCTTCCCTCTGATGAGACACCTCTGTGCCTGAAGCCAGTGGACGGAGAAGTGTCAGAATAGGAAGTGCTTCCACCACTCCGAAACATCAGAGTCCCAGGGAACACAGCATGAGGCAGCACGTTTCGATCTTCAGCCTGCTGTGCCCAGAACTGGGAAGCTGGGATGGTTCCTACCTCTTTTCATAAGGGTTTTGTGAAGATCGGTGCTTGAGAACTCAAGGCTTATAGCGATAAGCAAACAAGAAAGCCCTTGAAGAAAGTAACAAGCCTGTCTGCACATGAGTTTTAGTGCGTGCAGTACGTAAAACCAGTCCACAGATTAAATGATGAGGACAAAGCAAAATGCCAGACGACTGCTGATGGAGCAGCAGCACCCTCCCGCAGCTGGCTGGGGTGCTGGGCAACAGCAGCACTGCAGAGAAGCGGGGATACCCCGCTGCAGCCTGGAGCGCCTCGGAATACTGGGCAGGATCTCTCTACATGACCTCACCCTGCCAAGACAAAAACCCTCCTCCAAAGACTCTTCAACATCTGAAGTGTATAAAAGCAGCTTCTACTGCAGATGTATGGTGTTAAGGGGAAAAAAAAAAAAACCCACACACACCACCACACCAGCAGCAGACTAATGACCTCAGTCAAGGAAACAAGTCTGACGTGAACTTACATAACAATGTTGGAAAAAATAAAAAAAACCCTTTGTCCTTAAAATCACTTTAAACTCTCCCACTCATCTGGCAGATATAATTGCCACTACTAAGGAAGTCTGTAGAAAAATGGAAAGAAACAGGTTTGCTAATGACTGAAAGTGGTTTCCCTTTAGAAAATTTAATGTTAAATTTAGTTCCCATTTAGGAACAGGGCCAGTAGTACAGCAGAAAAAGTCTAATTAAACCTTTCAAACATGCTTTGTCATAATCCGAGTGAAAAACTGAAAAGTCTTCTTGAGAAAGGATGTGAACCTGAAAGAGCCCACAACTGAACTATTTATTGAACTCACAGAAAGAGAGATTCTCTTTTTTCTAAAGGACAATCTGAAACGAGAAGCAGAGCAGCAAGCAGTTCTAACACAGTCTCTTGACAAAAGGAAAGTGGAAGGGAAACACCAGGCTCCCTTTCCTGGCCACAGCATCAGGAAGACAGTTCCAGGGCGGGACTAATCTGTAAGAAAAAAAATTAACCTTGGCATGTCCGTAAACCCACTAAACACTAGCCAGAGCTTCACTGCACATCTCCCCTCATGATCTGCAATGTCCAGTTATCTACCAAGCAGACTGAGCTCTTGGAACAGACTCCAGAATTACTCTCCTCCACTCAAAACCTCTGTTTTGAACCACGTGGAGACTGAAGCTGTATACTAAAGTCAGAACCACTCAGCACTGGTGAGGCCACACTTCAAATACTGTGTTCGGTTTTGGGCCCCTCACTACAAGAAGGACATTGAGGTGCTGAGTGTGTCCAGAGAAGAGCAATGAGGCTGGTGAAGGGTCTGGAGAACAAATCTTAGGAAAAGCAGCTGAGGGAACTGGGGTTGTTTAGTCTGCAGAAGAGGAGACCTTCTTGCTCTCTACAACTACCTGAAAGGAGGCTGTAGTGAGGCAGGTGTTGGTCTCTTCTCCCAAGTAACTAGCAATAGGACGAGAGGAAATGGCCTCAAGTTGCGTCAGGGGAGGTTTAGATTGGATATTAGGAAAAATTTCTTTACTGAAAGAGCGGTCAGGCATTGGAACAGGCTGCCCAGGGAAGTGGTGGAGTCACCATCCCTGGAGATGTTCAAAAAACGTGTAGACATGGCATTGCGGATGTGGTTTAGTAGGCATGGTGGAATTGGGTTGAAGGTTGGACTTGATGATCTTAGAACTCTTTTCCAAACTTAATGATTCTATGATTCTGAGACATAAAGGGGAAGAAGCAGAATGGGTCGAAGTCCACATGCATCACATAGGCCCAAAGGCAGCAGTCATGTCCTTTGCTAAGTTCTCTGTGGGTGGCAAATTGCTTTGTTAGCCCAAGAGTCTAAGAAGAACTAAAAGGGAGGGGTAAACCTTCCAGAGGATTCCCTTTTTAAAGTGTAAACTTGAAAGGTTTTTTCTCTCAAGTTCCTCCTTCTTTGTCCTTACACCAAATCCAACTTACCACATGTGTAAAGCCTTTAAAAATTATACAGCAGCTTTTAAGTAACATGTTCAGTTAAGAACTGCTTAATATTTACTACTAAAGTCAGCATCTACAAGACAGCATAGGAAGATAGCAAATCAACAGACAGTTTCATTACATTGTCTTGTAATACGGTATTTTACCTCAGAGCAGCCTTTCAGTGGTATCCAGGCATTCCACAACACCCTACTGTAACTCCTCTTAAGGCAGAGGAACTCTGATCCCGTTCTCCTTTTCACAGGTACTAAACATGCATTTCATGAGTGTCATGCAGAACTGAAAAATGACATTTCAATTCCCAGTTAACGTAAATCGTGAACCTCCCAAAGGCTTCATCCCATTCTCTACTTCATATTTTGAGCTTTACCTCGGATTTCCCAGTCAACATCTGACCATCTTCAAAACTGACAGAAAATGCACGTGAGCAACATATACTTTTCTTTAGCTTAATTAAAGTAGATAAGCAAGGTCAAGGAAGTTAGACAACACCCTCCTGAACACTGTTACCAGCTCCCCTCATTCCCTTAAACAGAAAGGACTTCCTACCTTTGTGAACCAAGATGATGTAATTCCTGTGATCATAACGTAGGCTCTCAGTGGAAGCAATGCATCAGAGCTGTTCAGAGAAGCTGGGGACAGTCAGATTCTAAGAAAGCTTGGCTTTCTTCAATGGCAGAAGAAAGAACAAATACCCTCAATAATTATGCTCGGAAAGAATTAAGAAATGTGAACAGCGTTATCTCTTCAGGAGCTTCCCTCCAGCAGCAGACATTAAGCGTTTGGGGTCTTATCATGGAAATTTTGCACAACCATAACTTGCAAGAGGAATATTTCCTCATTCAACAATTCCCAAAGCAAATATTATTTCATGTCTGTCATCATGGGACCAAATCTTAAAGGCAGAGACCTCATTCAAGATTAACAAAGAAAACAAAATACCGCCACAAACATGGCTCCTTCTCTCTCATCCCTCTCCGATTTTTCTCTTTTTTTTTTGTATTTAATAGACCAGTACCTGCTGAAGGAAGTTATCAAGGCTGCAAAAGGACCTCTCCCATGGGAAACTCATCCCCAGGACTAAACTTGCCACTACTTGTCTTGCTGCTGGTGCCTCTAAGGCTGAAAGACCATGGAAGAGGGAGCTACATGATTTTCATTGTTCTCTGCTCACTTCAGGTCTGCTGCGGATACATCGTTTTGATCCCTTCTCCAGGTGGAGCAGGGCTAGTAAATGGGCTCTTAGGAGAAACTGAGAGCTGCCAAAATAATTCTGCCGCCAAGGAATGCATCTGGGCTCAGCCCCAGATGGCTTGCCTAGGCATCAGCTTTTGGTAAGGATGAGCACCAACATACCTTTAGTTTATCCTTAGCATGTAGAGGTCAAAATTACACATCCCTAGCAGAACAAAAGTGAGCAGAGAACGTGAAAAAAAAAAAATGACACATCTCTATCCAAGTCACTTGAAAACTGTTTCTTTCATGTACATTGGAGATTGAGATGTCAAAGCAATAAACTTTGACATAAAACTTCTCAAACTTCTCCCTGTTGTAAAGAACTTCTCTTCCATTTCTGTTAACTTCTTTACCTTGCACCGTAACACATGATGGTATACCTCAGGTATCCCCTTGTAAGGCATCTTGCTTAATATACTTCTGAAGTTCAGAGTTTCACTGCTCAGTTCTCCTTACCTTCTTCCTCTAGTGTCAGAGTGGCTAAGGACCTAAGTGCAGCCACACACGGTTCAACCACAGGTCTGCTAAACCTCTCTGCTGTCCCTAAAACGACAAAAATGTAGGGCAGAACAACACAAATTGGTCTTCTCAAAGCCACAGCCTCACTGACATGTCTGTCTTTCAGCAAGGTTTCCAAATTGTCCGAAGTCACTAGAATCTTCTTCCACAGTATTTATTTTGGCAATCTGTTCTCTTTCATGAGAAACACAATCAGTGAGGTACAAATCTACAACCAAAGATACCTACATACAATTATAACATGCAGGGACTCAAGTTCACTTATTAATGTATTTGCATGCGCTTCAAGGCAAGATGGATTTTCTTTATTACTGCAGCTTGTTTTGGAAAAAAACATTTCAACCTGTGTACCCACAGTGGCCTGATTGATTTCAGTAGTAAACTGCTGTTCCTTCAGTATTTCTAGGGGAAAATTAAAAAAAAAAAAAAAAATCTCTAAAACACTGAATATCAGTTTACACTACAGCACTGAATAACATTTAAGCCACCTTGTTTGTAGGAAAGAGAGCCTAGAGAAGATCCTGCTAAGACCCAATTCAGCACCAGAAGAACTGACAGAGTCTACATTTAAAAAGAAAAAAAATCATTACAGAACTTGTGTCAGTCAATACAGGTAATTTACTAGAGGCCAAGCTGGCATGGCAGAAATTAGGTCCCTTTCCTGAGGTTTTCAAAACATTTAATTCAAATGGTAGAAAGAAAGGTTTACTTTCCATGACCTTTTAATGAAGTCCCTCATAAAATACTAGGAAAGACAGAAAAAATTGATTGTTGAACAGAACTATTACGATCATCTCCAACCAGCTGACTGCAAGGTCCCACCTCAATTATTTAAGAATGTCCTTCAACAAGTGCCACAAATGGCAAATAAAGGATTTTGAAGTATTCCAGGTTACATTATGTGAAAAGACCGAGCGCTCTCCCTCTTTTGAAGTGGCTGAGACCATCTGCCTGGTTATTCAGACAGCCTAAAAGACAGTCCAGTATTTGGACTTCACCTCAAACAGACAAGGCCCTGAGGTCTGTCACTTCCCTGCTCAGGCAGATTTTGTGCTGCTTGGTTCATTTAAACAAAAAAAAAAACAACAAAAAGCCCAAACCACCACACACAGCGACAACACACCCACACCACCAAAAACCTAACCCAAAACTGTTGGCAATGGTATCACCAGCCAAAAATAAAGTTGCTGAACACAGGAGCTGAGTTTGCGACATGCAACCTTCTGCAATCTGACCACCACACAATCACTGTCCGGTGTCCCTGCAATAAGAATCCCTTGAGAAAGGGACTCTCTTAACTATGAAATGAAACATCTTTAGCAATCAAGACATACGCTGCATATCCAAAATCTTTCCTGAAACATGTTGCTTGACCACCTAATTTCTGATATCTGATACCATACAGACAAAAACTCCACAGTTTTTCAAGTTTCTCTGCTTTATCGCCAAGGCTTATTTCAAGTTTTGTCTCTTCTTTCCAACCACATACAGATTTTTTTTAGCCCAGTTAGAAGTAGTTCTCTCCATAACTGGATAAATCACTCATTTTCATCAGTATTAGTGACAAAAAGTGGCACTTTAATGAACCAGACAGTATGGTAAGTCCTTTCTGACTAATTTCAAGAAAATGATACCTGGCTTTTTCTTAAGTCTTGGACAACTTTGCTGGGATTGTCAAGCTACGGTTATTATGCAAGTCTAACACCTAAACCCAACCTCTTCAAGAAATTTTCCATACCCGTGACCATACAGAGACATGCAACCCATCTCTCTTACTATCTTTCTTCACGTCATCCTCAGATCTGGATCAGGACTAGTAGCCCGAACTGGAAACAGTGCCAGCAGGGCCCCCCGAGCCAGGCAGAAAGAGCTTACTATGTACTGGGGAAGGAACTGCACTCTTTGGGGGTAGGCGTGAACAGGATCAAAGGCACAGTTCCCACCGAAGTACAGAGTATTAATAAATACAGCTTGGCTATCCCTAGGCAGGTCGCTCCCGTACTGGGTGCATGCTACTTAACAGAGCGCATACTGTCAACGTCACAAAGGCACACTGAGTAACTACTACAGATAGATGGCTATGACCTTTGTTTTGCACCCATAAAATACTGTTACATGCATTGTTAATTCAGGAACTTCGCAAATCATCAACTACCTAAAGCCAGTATTATTGCTTGCCTTTACAATAAATGTAAAATTGCTTGAATTAACAGTACACGACCTTTACCAGCTATGTGACATTTTACTGAATAATTATAAATTCCAGACATTTTACAAGATGTACTGAATTCAAGTATAATTACAAAAGAAAAAACATATGCAGAGAAATATTAAATGTCCACACGTCAAATCAAAGTGACTTCCCCATACTAATATGAAGTAACCAAGACACAGACTGAAACAGTCAATACACCAACAAGCATCAGAATGAGGGTGAAAGAGAATACATTTGATTAAAAGGATGTATGGAAAAAACATGTTTCAACTCTAAGATTGCCCTTTGAAAGTTCTACCACCAGTGAAAATCCTCACCGTTGACTTTCAGATTTAATACAACTGTGGCAATAAGCCAAAATGCTTGCGGAATGATTTCTGCATTTTTCAAATGCTTTTTCTCACGTTAAGTTCTTCAACATCTTTAATTTGAAGACAAATTTAACAAAAAAAACTTTATATTACATTATTTATACAACATTGCATATTTTTTCTTCTGTCTTTAGATTTGAAGAAGCTGATCACAATCTCAAAAGCTTTAAATACAGTCTAAATTTCAGTTACAAAAAAATCAAACATATCCTAGAGTGTGGTGCTGTGTTCCACTATTTTAAGAGACATTTACCCCTAACAGTACTATGAATGCTGGCAATACAAAAATTTGACCCGGCTTACTGTTAGTGTAACAACTCTAGAAAGTAACCAAGACCTTTTATTTTAATTGGCGGCTTTGATTTACATAGAAAAGAGACACTGTTGTCAAAAGCCTCATATAATATAGAACAATTTCCTGCCTATCTACTATAATCTATTTTTTATTGTCTGTGGTATTTCAAAAATGTACATCTTTTTCACATTACACTTTGAATGCTCTCTTCAACTCATTTGCAGAATGTGATAACTGAACTAGAAATCTTGTTTATCCACAGACATTTAAGCAACCTGAAAAATATGGAATAACATATTCACCAACGGTTGCAGTCCACTGCAACAAGTCTGTAAGCCTTGGAACACTGCACCTTTTTTTTTCCCCCGTAACATCTTCAGTATGGTGCTTCAATCATTTTCTGGCTGAAAGAATCAGTTCATTTTCTCTTTAATTCACTCCAGCTCCTGGTTCCACAATTAACATCACTCAACCTCCACTCACCAAATACATATCTCGCCAACAAAGCTCCACATTGAGATTCCACCATCACCCTTACCAATAAAACCATGTTTTCAGAGGGCAAATAGGTTTATATCTGCGAGACTGAATACCATACTAGGAAACAGTTAAACTGAGGCACTGATTTTCACTACAGGGAAAAAACAAATAAAAAGATGATTTTTTGCTGAAGGTGGGAGGAATCACCCAATTATCTTAATATTGCTAAAAAAATATCATACTACATTATTTTATGCATTCTAACAAAATATAATTTCTTACTGTTCTTTTCCTTTTCAATCATAATTTCTTATTTCTGACCACATTTTTTAGATTTTGTTTATCTTTTCCTATTCCCAAGGGCTCAACACCTTAGTTTTCTTCCTCCCTTGTATCCTTTTCTTTTTACCACACACCTTGTTATAGTTTCTTTTCTTTTACTTCAGCAAAGCCTGATTGACTGCAGTTTCTATAGTCCATACAACCACTCAGAACTCCTGGCACATTTTATTTTCCTTAAAGGACATGCATTTCAAAAATCTGACTACTGTGCTTTAAAGCCTGGATTCCTATTTCTTTTTATACATAATAAAGCTATAGTCTACTTTTGATCTTAATTGTTTCTGTCTCACTAACAAGAAATGAAAAATTACTTATTTAAGCTACACAACAAAAAAGTCTTTTTGGTACACCTCGATTTCTCATTTACATGAAGCAGGTAAACGGCAGAAGAAATGTTAGTTGTACTCTCTATTCAGAGCTAACAATAAGAACAGAAGCAGCACAATACTTAAGCTAGAAGAAAAAAAAGCACGTTGTCATTTTATATTCACTTCTGCAATGTAAGCCTTCAGGCACGCACAGAAGTTCAGTTTTGTACAAGAGTCTGTGTTAATCAATTGTTCTATTCTACCAAGCCAAAATGCCTTAAGAACATATGACCATAAAATGAAACACTTTTCTTTCAAATCTTAAACAATATGCTTCTGTGTATTCTTTTGTAAGAAAAACATCCAAATCAACTTTAGAAAAAGGATTACTTAATTGAGAATTTTCAAAAATTGCCACACTTTCAATACACAAAATCCTAAAAACTCTTTGCAGGAAGCCTGTATTCGATGCACTCATCATTAGTGGAGGTACTTCCATAAAATGTAATTTCTGCTTTCTTACGGAAAAGGTAAGTCAGCTAAAACAGTAACAAATAAGGAGAACACAGAATTGCAGTCAGTGTATTACTTAGCAAATTGGTAGACACAACACACCTAACACTCTT
>Ga0065711_1040668_pt1 | contig 16781 bp, 5 predicted proteins | sample Hoacrofraction12_FD_59098 | JGI IMG/M metagenome (GOLD analysis project Ga0065711, IMG submission 59098) | Hoatzin crop microbial communities from Cojedes, Venezuela - Epithelial fraction 12 v2 (version 2) | ecosystem: Host-associated > Birds > Digestive system > Esophagus > Crop | place... | reverse complement strand
TGAGGGTGACGGAGCACTGGACCAGGCTGCCCAGGGAGGTTGTGGAGTCTCCTTCTCTGGAGATATTCAAGACCTGCCTGGACAAGGTCCTGTGCAGCCTGCTGTAGGTGACCCTGCTTCGGCAGGGCGGTTGGACCCACAGAGGTCCCTTCCAACCCCTACTATTCTGTGATTCTGTGATTCGGTAAATCACAAAATACACAGAGAAAAGCCCCAGCAAGCCTCTCCAGCAGCACAGTGGTAATACTTTGATGATGCACACTTACAAGTGTATTATGTCCCTGGTTCCCAGGGGCTCCCTTCATTTTCAGTTTCCTTTCACTAAAGCCCACACTGCAGCAGGCGGAGTGGCCTAGCTGTTTGGATGATGCTGTTTAGATGATGCAACTAGCATTGCCACACATCATTCTGTTCTCTAGGGACCAATTTGTTCAGCTCCAGCTTTAAAGCACTGCTTCGTTTAGACAGGCAAGGGCATTAATTAGAAGCATGAGTCACCTGAAGCCACCTGGAGCTGAAGCAAACACAGCTAATAGCAAGGCCACTGCAAGGTTACACAGCTCTAGTGAGCTGCAGCTGGGTTACATTTACACTCTCACCTGAGTTCTGAAATGTTAGAAGCCAAAAAAAAAAAAGAAATACCTAACGTGGAAAAGCTGTGCTTATGCCCTGCCCTTTGTTATCACCTTCCTGAAAGACAAGCCAGAAATGCTTACATAAGAAGTGAGTCTTGGTTATGTTCCCGTCCACTTCAAACAGCGTTCCCGGAAAAGAAGTGAAGCAGTGGAAGAGTAGCATCAATGGTGAGCAAAAATGATGCAGATTCTTTGTGTCTAGTTTGTGATGCTTAAACCTGCCTCTCTTCTAGACACTTTCATCATATGCTTACAATTCATAAGCATATAGAAAGGTTCCCAAATATGATGTCATTCTTTCTGTGTTGCTAGGAGGGCTGTTCTTCACTGTTATTGATTAGGAAGTGTCAAGAAGCGTTGTGTGAAGTCCTGCCTCTTGTTTCATACTAAATCACTTTGATTATGTCTTTCATAGGATATATTTTTTACTATTATTGTGTGTCTGTAGGCTTCAAGTCAGACACTAGCTCCATAGGGTACTAGGCACATATAAAAAGAGATGTGTATCTAAAGAAATGCATAGACTGCGCCTTATTTGTGTTTTAAAAACTCTAACATGTTTAGAAAATAAGTTAGTAAGTGTCTCTTCCAGGAACCTGTAAAGTGCATAGTTCATAGATACATATAGCTGCTATGTGTTTGTGGTTCTTTGAAGATTCAATGGGCCATGGAACAAATCATGGAGGTTTATCAGCCTCTCTTGAAGCCAGGTTGTTGTCTTTTTCCATATTTAAAGCTCATATTCCATGTATGAGCTACAGTAGATCACACTGGCCAAAAATACCTTAAAATCTCACTGAAGCAGCCCACTAATTTAGCCCATTCTGCAGGCACAGTCTGTAAGTGGAGCATGTCTGGAGGTCTCCAACAAACTGGAATGAAGTAAAGAATAGAAAACAGACTTTTACCAGCTCAGCTCACTCCTAATAAAGTATCCAGCCAAGTACAGCATGTACCTCCCTCTGTAAAGCAAGCTTTTCCCCTTTCTTTCTCATGATAAAAGGGCCCATGCACCAAAACAAAACCAAATGCTTCTTTATTTGAGCACTAACAGGCAGCAGGGAATGACCCTCCTGCCTGATTTGTCTGGATCTTTGAATGGGAAGCACAGGGGAACATTTGGGAAGACAGAACTGCATGTGGCTATCCAGGCTTCTCTTCCTAGTCGAGAGATTTCTTGCCCCATGCATGCTGGCAGCCACGAAGTTGGTGGGAGTTTGCCTAAGTCTGCAGTGCGTTGCTGTATGGGGAGGAGACTGGCTGACTTTTCTTATGCAACTGGCAGCTCAGGCTTGAACTAGGGTCCAGGGAGGGCTGAGCACTGGGATAGAGGTTACGTGGTGAAGTCCAGGGTGTGAACAGTTTTTTTTCTTAAAAAAGCAGGATCCTACTCAAAGCCCTGTTTTAGAGATGAGTGTTAAGTGGAGGGTCTAAACCCAATTTAGGAATACCAGAGAAGTCTGCAGAACAGGATAGGCTAGGGAAGCTTCACTTACACTTGCTTGTTCATCTGTTACGTGAACGCTTCAGGGTGAAGCGAAGACCAAACGTGATTGCTGAACTAATGTGAACTGGATCTACTGGAACAGCTGTCTCTGTGTTCACTTGGGGAAAAGAACAAATGTTACTGAACTTTAAAAACAAGCTTGACCAGCTCTGAAGAGAGAGAACTTCACAGGGTACCAGCAGGCAGTGCTGCTCAAACACAAAGCAGAAGACCAGCAAGCTGATTAGTTTCAGGAAAGGGAGCTATTTGAAAGATTCCAAAGTACAGGAAAGAAGCTTCTTCAGTAGTAAATCTTTCTTTGCAGCTACATGCTGATAATGTCCTTTCCTGACACCCATCTGATCCTACATCTCTCTGTAGAGGCTATGTTAGAGCCCCAGCACCCCATTAAAAACACAGCTGATGCAGCAGGACCAGATCAGGAGGGACTCTGAGCAGCTACTGATAGGGTAATAGACTGCACAGTGTGAAGTGATGACCCCTGGTTCTCTCATCCCTCCAGGACAGAAAGCAAAACGGGTGGTTTGCATGGCATCTGTGCTGCTTCTGGTCTGGCAAAATGTTTAGTGGTTCTTACTGTACTTACATCAGGGAAGTGACTGGCAAACTACAGGATTTACAAGTAACTTAGAGGTTCTTTCATCTTTTGTGGAAGTTCATCCACCCTCCCTGAGGCCACCCAGATGAGATGAGCACAAGGCAAAATTCTGCAAACAGTGGCCTTTCTGGCCTGGTCTGAGTGGAAATTACGGCCGTTTTAAAGGCAGTAGTCTGGTAAAGCTACCCTGAGCCAGCAGGGCTTTATCCCTGGCTGAGTCAGCAAGTATGGTCTTCAGCTTCTGTTTTCAGCTTGAACCCATTACTGACAGGGAAAAGTTGATTCAGTTCAGTGGAAGAACAGAAAGGGAATGAAAGCTGTAGCCACTGAACTGGGCTGTGCCCAGAGCCACAGCGTGTGCATAAGAAGTTCCGTCTGTCTTTTGATATCTACACACAGTGTGCGCACAGGCTCCCCTGTGCACATATGTTTTGATCTCAGCTTTGTACTATCAGCTCCAGGAGCTGGTTCAACACACTCTGGCTGTGTTTCCATTCAAAAGCTGTACAAGATACTTTCTAGTACAAAGTTTGTGTTTACAACAGGAAGATGAAAAGCCAGGGGTAGTTTTCATCTTTTTTCTGCCTGTCACTGACATCATTAACTTGGGCTCTAGCCCTAAATAATCCCCCTAATCTGTCAGATCACAGATTATGAAACATGAAAGCGATTGGCTTGAAGATACCCCGAAGCAAATCAATGCTTGGTCTGAAAGATTCCAGAATTAAAGACAGAGAAAAGCTCAGGCATGTCAGGGTTAGGCTGGGACTGACAGCATTGTCAGAAGGTCCTGACTTCAAAGACTGGAAATGAGGGCAAGTGGGCAGTTCCTGCAATGGTTTGTGTTTTTTTCCCCATGGCAGAAGGAAGGATTTGTGCTCGCTCTCAGCAGCAGAGTCATGAGGCCACAAATGGTGTAAAACTAGGGAATGTCTGAAGCAAGGGCCTCACTTAGCAGGACAGAGTTTGGCAGCGCTGGTGTGAGTAGAACTGCTCAGTTAGTCCACCCAGGGTTTAACTTGGTGCTTATTCACAACGGCTGTCACTGTAGTAACACAGAAAGCATGAGACAAGTTGTTTTCAGAACCAGAGGCTTAACAAGTCATTGATACAGAAGAAACATGCACAGCCACAAAGGCATGGGAGTAATTTGGAGAGAGAAGGGCTCTCTTGCAGAGCCAAGAGCTGCCATTCACTGCCCCACCTATACTCTCCTCCTTGAGACATGCTCCAGCTTACTCTTCTTCAAGGAAAGGTTCCCTGAAGGAAATATCTTTGTTTCCCTTTTAGCAGGAGGAACTAGAAAAGAAGCTCTTATTATTAGCACAGTCAGTGAAGCAGATGAGTTGGAATTCACAACAGGTGTAACACCACAGCCCTCACTGGCACTTGGGAAGCCAAGCTGATGTCTGTCTGCAGAGGATCTGGCCAGATACAGCCAGTGCAATTCCTGAAGTTTGTTTCTGGTTCTTGTTTTTTTGTTCAGGGGTCCAAGTTATTCTCTAGCAGGAGAGACTTCCCACTGCTTTCTGGCTCCTTTTCTAGCCCACATTCATATCTGTGTGATTAGCACTCTGCTGTATGTGATTATCAGCTTGTTTTTTGATTAACAAGTTTACTTAAGTTAAATGGGTGCCAGGAAGACTGGTTTTTGTGTCCTAGGGATAAAGATGATGCTATCTGGAAATTTCTGTTCTCTTCGTACCTTGGTTTTACTCTAGTTTTGGATTATGTGCCGGTATTTCTGCACCTTAGTGATGGAAATTAGCGTTCCTCTCCCATGCTACAATGAAGTGGGTTACCACTGGTGTGTTGTGTTCCTGGGATCCCTTTGAGTGTAGGATCTTCTCCCTGCCTGCAACAATCTGACTCTTCTCTGGTGTCTGCAATTCCTTTAGAGCAATCCTGCTGCAGAGATCATCTTCTAATCCAGTCCTGCTTTCCCGCTCTCACAAACTTTGTTTGCAGATTGCAGTAAGATTATCTTCCTTTAAGCCTGAAATAATTGCACAAGTGCAAGCTTCACCGTTATAGCCTTGTATATTCCTTCTTCTTTTTCCTTCCTTTTGTGTAATAACTTCTCATTAGAGAAAACAGAAAACTGGGACAATGGGAGACTTAAGTCCCATGTTAGCCTACTGGTTGCTTGCTTTTCTGACTGTTCTAAAACCTGCTGTCTGGTACCTCTACTGCATCTTGTTTCTCACTGGACTTTGATTTAATCAGGACATGTCACTATTGCTGGGAGTTATTAGCCATTTCACTTTCCTGAAAGCAAGAGCTTACTTGACAAGAACCTAGTAGTACCAAATTTCAAAGGCCTTTCAAACAGTCTTTAGTCCAGATAAGGCTTGAAGGGTGAAGAGGCAACGAAAAGCAGCTAATCCACTTAACTGCCAGTGCAAACTTCACCAGTGAAAAGAGCAAGTTATTTTTTGGAATGACTTCTCTGCAGTCAGATACTGGGGATTTCCAACAGCTGCCTGTGTTTTCTGGTAATGAATACTAATGATCCTTCACTTCTGTTTTAATTGCCTGCCTATCAAGCTTTGTTAACCTTCCCCATTTTCCTTAATCTTTCATCACTTTTTTTCTGTGTTTCTTCTTTGTTGACAAGGCATTTAAACATTTCACTAAGCAGGAAAAAAAAAAAAAATTAAAGGAAGAAAGAAAGAAAGAAAGAAATCTTCCCCTTAGCATCTGGAATGCTCGTTTTCCAGATTAGAAAATAAGTGGCTGTGGTACCTAATTAAAACTAATAGGTTAATTAGAGAATATTTAGATCCCCATCCTTCCAAACCAGAAAGACTGTAGACTGCTTCAAAGTCAGACTGTGTTCATAATCTAAACAATACTTGCAGCTACAACAAGGTTTCTTCCAGAGAGAAGCTAATGGCATTTTAGCCACAAATTCACCAAGTGTTTGATCTGTATTGGGAAAGGTTTTGATTAGCAGAGAGACAGAAGCATGGCAGCAGTGAATGTTGCCTATTTCCCTTGATATTTCTTGAAGCCATTGTTTTTACCCAATAATCAGCCTTTAAGAGTTAGTTCCTCATGGGTGTCCCTTAACCCCTTGAGGCTCTGCAGTAAGGTTGTTCTAGTTGGTGAAAATGCATGTTACCTTGAAAGTGTAAGAAAAGTAGAAATGCAAATATGTTCATTGCAGTAAAACTCAAGATGAGTTCAGGTGATGGAGGTATCTATCAGGAGAGAAATGGCTTCTAGCAGAACTCTTAAATATATTTGATTAATACTGGGAGAGTCGAGGCGGCCCTCAGCTGGCCCTGGAATGAAGCTGAGAAGGCACAGTGACAGACTTTAATCAGTAAAAGTCTGGGCAGCGTGGCCCTCATTGCCCCAGGGCTGGATCCATCATACCCCAAAATAGGGCAATAAGCAAATAAAGTAGTCTTCCAGCAAGAAACCCCAGACCAGGAGCCTGGACCCCACAGATCTTGGGCTTTATATTCCAGGACTCTACAAAGTTGACAAGTGGGGCTGTAAGTCTGGTAGTGGTTTTACTAGAGTTTGAAAGGACCTGTTGAGTCACATGTAATTCATCATGCCAGTCAGCCCTGATTTACCTCCCCTAAAAGCTGTTTTCTGAGAGACTGTAGAGGTCTTTAGGAATGAGGCAAGTGCATCAAGACATACCATACTTCTAAAATGTTCTTAAAAGGCAGTCTGACCTGCCCTCAGCTTGTACAACCCCGTTGTGGGAACTCTTCTGACTACTTTAAGTAGCATTAGAGGCCAATTAGTAACGATAAATTTCTCGCGAGGGCAACATTTGCTTTGGGCTAGACCTAAACTGCATGAGAAGTGCCTGGTGTAGGTCATCAGCCTGTGGAGTCTGGAGATCATGCCATTGTGTGCTACACCTCTGTCCCACAGGCCCTGATTTCATACCAACAGAAAGAGCGAACCTGGTATTGTCTGTGCTTACAGGTCATATTACAGCTACCCCCTACAGGGGACCAAGGAGTTGGGAAGTGCAGATCAGATACTGCCAGTTTCTTATTCTTTGAGGTTGAGACAAACCAAACTCTCATCCCTGCTAGTGACATCAGTGGGAATGGTCAGCCTGCAGCAGCGCTGGCACATGGGCAATGCAGGCTGCATCTAGGCTGCTCTGGGTGTCTCATTCTGGTGTCATGCCCTTGCATCTTATCACAGACACCAGAGGAATGAGAGCCCTGGGGCAGTTTTATCTACAATGGGTGATGTGGGTGTGATTTTTTTTCTTTTGTTTGTTTCTTTTTCTTGTTATTTTGGGCCTGTTTTAGTGAGTACAGCACCATAATCGCACTAAAGCATTCCATGAACCAATTCCGAGCATCTGAGGCCCCCATCAATGCTGGCTAAAGCTGTAAGCATTCACAGGTCCCCATGACACTTGCCTCAGCCCTTTGGAGACAATGGTTCGAGTTTCCAGGTCAGTGCAGTGGATCTGGTCACATAATCCTTACTCATTGTATAGGCAACCAGCCTTCCTGAAGTCTCCATCCTGCCTGGAAAGCTACCAGCTATTAGATGTAGCATGACTTTTTTGTTTACCTGTAACTCTAATGCTGAATATTAGGGCTCGGTTTGGAAAGAGCAGTTCTCGCTTGTTGATTTACTATTCCAATGGACACATCCTAAGGTGTAGCATATGAGAAGGTCAGCTCAATTTGTTTAACCCTGCACTAATTTATTGTTTATTGGGAAAAAGCATGTTAAGCTGAGCATACCTGTCTCTTTTCATGTGATGATTGCTGCATCCCTTCCATCCCTGAACACAGAAGCTTGAAAGTCCATCAAGATAGTGTCTATAGGTAGGATTCTTCTGGACCCAGTCTGTGTGTCTATGTGTACTTGTCATTAGCTTTGAGTTTCTTTCTTTTGCCCTTGAGCATTTTCTCCCATAAGCAGTTTCACCAATGAGATGGTCCCTACTGCCCTCCTTAAGCTATACTTCACTGTTCGCCAGAACATATTCAGACACTGAAAATATGCTTTATCTTTCAAGGGAACTTTTGATGTGTGCTACTTGAGATCTGCATCAGCAAATGAGATAAGGAAGGGAGACTGGGAGGGAGAAAAATAAACAAGGCTACAGAAGAAAAACAACTTTATGTGCAACATCTAATAATGAAGGTTGTCCAATTAAAGAAACTTGAATTCAAAGTCTTAAAATTAAGATCCCATTGTTCCAAACAATTTTTTTCCCCTTCTCAAAAATGTTTCATGGCAGTCTCAATTACTGAGCTATTTTCAAAGCTTTGACAAGTTTGTTATTGGCATATATTGCTACTGTGGAAGAAAACCAACAACAACAAAAACCGATGTGAAGTTCTGGGGTATGTCTCATCCTCTTGTTAGAGCTTCCCAATATGTCTTCACCCTGCTCTTTCCCAAACCATCAAGTGACAGGTTTTAAAGCCTAGGAGAGTATCCTTGTGACTGCTTCCTCTAGCCTGTTCAGAATTTCCCAGATAACAGGCTGTTCCAAGAAACTCAGAGGGAGACATGAACATCTTGGCACAGACCTTGCATAGCACTGAAATTCTGTGATTCTGTGAAATCGGAGAGTGAAGAATGACATCATTCCATATTTGTTATTGTGATTAAAATCATGGCAATGAGTTTCCACAAAAGTGATAGAAGAAATGCAGCTTTTCTTCAAAGTCCTAGAGTTCGTTTCTCAAAAGTTCTTTTTCTGTAACATTTGGATCATGTCAGCTTCCTATTACTAAGAAATGGGATTCTTCTCTCATAATGGGGTAAATCAGGCATGACTGCATTGAAAATAATGGTGCTTCTGGTGTGACAGGCTAATTGATCCCTAAACATTGGCTTTCCACGGGACTGTGCAGAGTGTTCATCACTGATCTTTCAGGCCATGCCATCAGTGTATTTTTTTCCTACCAAAATATAATCTTATTTGAGGCAATAGTAAATTTTTGTTCCAGGGAAAAGGTGGGATGGGGGTCTCAAACAAAAGAACTACTGAAGCCAGCCCAGCCTACGTCCTCTGCTCCTAAGAAAGGTATAAGAATCCTCATTTTAGAAGGATGTGAGATAACAGATGCTGCATGTCAGGTCTGTTCATAATTGCTAGAAGTTAGACAATGTTTTTAAATGGGACACTAAATATCCCTCCTCAAATGTGGGATTATCTCTGACAAGTGCTGATTCTGCTCCCCTCCTGAATCTTGCCATATTCTGGACTTGCTGTGAAGAGTTCCACAGTTTATTTGCATACTGTGTGAAAACAATATTTCCTTCAGCATCTCAGACTTTTTAATTTCTTTGCTGTGCTCTTCCAAAAAGAGCAACAAAGATTCCTGGGACTCTGAGGCTGAGGCACTGTATTGCTGGCCAAGCAACCTTGATTTTGAGCCATAGAGAAACAGAGGGTTACTTTGGAGACAGACATTCAATAGCGATAACTATGTAGATACTGGCAAGAAAGTTACAAAACCTGATTGGAACTGACCCTCTCTTCCCCCTTGTGAAGACTGGCCAAAAAGTCTTTGCAGGGAAAGGAGCAAGCAAGGGAAGGGAGCTGAAGAACACCTAGCGTGCGTTCCCCTGTCAGTAAGCACTGGGAAAACAGCCTAGATGCCCCTTCTCTTCTTCCATCCCCTGCCTCTCTCGGCATTTGAGCTTGCTATAGCAACAGTTGTGACTGACGAATTGCATTTCAGTTAAAACTGAACAACCTGCCTCGTTCAACGTTGAATCATCTGCTGCCTCAGTGTTTACATTGCACATATAGCTCTGTTGCATCAACAGTCAATCTCAACTCCTGCTGTGTGTTTGCATGGATGTGCTCCCTTCTATGCACAAATGCTAAGGATAGCTTAGTTTACCACTTTTTGTGAGGGACTGGGAATTAACCCAAGAAGAAAGAGGCTCACAGAGGAAGTGGGTCAGCAGGCTCTGCATTGGCAGCAGCTGGGAGAGGAGTGAACAAGCACAATGAGAAGTTGTGGGCAACTGCTATTAAGGACTCTCCATGGAGGAATCTGTTGAATGCTGCTAGCAAGGCTGCAAGGAAATTTGCACAGTCCCTCCCCACTCTGGCAGCAGAAGCAAGGAAGCAGCCATGTGAAGGAGGAACTCAGTGCAAAAGTGAGAAACAAGAGCTTTTAAAATACTTCTGCTGCATATTTAGGACAAGACACTTTTTTTCAGAAAAATCTGAGGGAGTGTTTGTGGCCAAATCCCTAGCCTGTGGAGTTTGAGCACACATGACCAGGTCTGCTGTGTATTGATACAGCCCGGACTGAGCACATGGTATGATGCTGACAAGCTGCTGGCTTCTACTCACAAGGAGATCTCAGTAGTGAGAGTGAAGTGTGTGACAAAAACCCCACCACTTCAAGATTCCACGAGCAGGCCTACAGGGAGCAGTGGCTTGTTTATGTGTATCTAGTCTGCCCTGAAGGGCCCTAAGCCCTGCAGGTACCAGGGATGTATTCCTAAAAACATCCACTGCTTGTTTCCAACACCAGCAGCCTTTCTGTAGACAGGCAGCTGATGCTGTCTTGATTAAACCTGCTTTGACTAGCTTTTTAAAGAGGAGTTTAAAGCAACAGCAATTACAAGCTCTTAATCCATTGCAACGTGGGAGTGGAAGACTGTTTGCTAGCAAAAATAGTTCTGCAAACTAGGCCACAAAGCAGTGAAAGGAGAATTATGGGAAGACCAAAGAAACACAATAGCTGATAAGGATGTGGATGGGGCTGAGACTAACACAGCAGAGAGCAGAGCCTTCAGATTGGAGTAGAGTCAGAGGCAGTAGTAACAGCTGGCTCGCATTTTCAGCTGGTGTAGGGCAGCAGAGTCTCAGCCAGTCCAGAAACTGAACTGTAATCATCTATCAGTGAAAGCCTATATTTGTAGCAAGTCGATAATCAGATTTGTGATGCCCCTAAAGAAAGGACTGAATATTTACATGAAAGATGTGGTTGCAGAATTTACTCTTCATGTCTGCTCCCTCTCTAATTTTTGGTAGTCCAGTTTAAATGGTGCTCTTCCACCTTTTTGTCATGTAAGCACAAATACAAAAAAATCTGATGTAAATCATTAACAGAATCCTTGCATTGTCTTTGGGATAATGTGTGATGGCAGCTAGAAGCTTTCACAAGGCTATGAAGGCAGAAAAAAAATATTTGCTCTACAGTTTGTACAATTTGTACTTAAGACTGAAAAATGCAGACACAAGTTAATCTGTCAAACTTCAAACATACCCAGTACTTCAACAATGACCCAATTCTGAGCTGTCAGCAGGACAGACTTCCTAAATTTAAAAAGAAAAGGGGGAGAGAGGGTAGTTTGCCTTGCTTTGGAGGAGGCTTTTCTGAAGTTGTTGCAAGGCCTTAATTGTACAGGAAAGTAAACAGAGGACAGAGTAAGTCTGAAAAGCTCACAGTGAAAGTAAGGCACCTAAAAGAGAGTAATCTTGCCTTGGCTCTCTCTGTTTACCCTTCATCCAGCACCTGGGAACAATGCCTTCAGCATTGCAGACCTCCTTTCTCCCTATAAAACTTTTTCTTCTCCCTCCCCCCCTCCACACATGGAGGTAGCAGTTCTTCATGTACATCTAAGAAAAAAACCCCCAATTTCATTTGGCACAGGAAATATAAAGCAAAGTTCAGTCTCCAGGAAATAACAGAAAAGAAGAAAACCCAAAACCCAAAGAGGCTTTGCTTCTTTCCTAATGCCATCATCCATTACTTCTTACTTCCTGGCCACCAGGCAAAGAGAAACCGGAGAAAAACCCTAAGCAGACAGGAAGATAGGTGATAGGTAAATCCTTTCTGTTGTGACGGACATGAGCATAACCCAGACCTGCATCTCTACCTGCTGTTCATGTCGCCTAGACAAGCTCTTCTGGCAACTGAGGAACACAAATCCATTTTGCCCTTGCTCAATATTTGTATTACTTCTTTTTGCCTTTGACCTCTTGCTCTCCAGTAGCTGTTTCAACAGATCACACTTGGTTCCCATGCAGATGGTCACAGTTCTCGTACTGTGGTCTTTTCTGCCTTTGGAAACAATGCTGATGCAACAAAACTGTGTGGGCTGAGCACACTGAAAGAAGGAAGCTCTATGTCTTGCCTCCTGGAATGCAGGGACAGAATATCTCCACACACACACCCCGCCATACTCTGGGGACTTGGGTCACCAATCAGCAAAGCAATAAAGCACATGTTTAAATTAATGTAGAAGTTCTAAGTTCCAGTGACTTTGTCTTAATCTTCTTGTCTCTCCAAGAACAGGATGAGGGATCTGACAATTTCTCTGGCTTCTTAAGTCATTCCCTCTAGCCTCTGAAGTTTGTTTTGCCTCAAAATACACACCGTGGATTTCTCTACCGGCCTGTCTTCTGGATGATAGCTCTAGCTGCTGCAAGTGGTATCTAAAAGAAATAAAGCCAGAAGTATTTTCCTAGCTAGAGTATTTAGTGGCTATTAATCTATAACTGAGCCATTGAGTCAAGTGTCTCCTTCACAAAACCAAGTCAATATAACATTCAACAGGCGAAGTGTGTTAGTTTCTGGGAGAGGTAAGAAATTCGGAGCAGTTAACGATGATCTTGTGTTTGAGATATTTAGAAAACATCGAGAATGTGTTTGCACCGATATTTAAAGTCTCTACCATAGACTTTCCCAACCTTCCTGGGGCTGGGAGGGAAGAGGATTTGGCTGCATGTTTACCTTTGCTTGCCATAGATAAAACGAAACATTTTTTTTTTCTTGTTGATACTTTGCATTTTAATAGATAAATGCACTCAAAAAGACATGTAAAGCCAGTTCATATAAAACCATAATTGATTAGTCACTGTTGCACCCATGCTGAGAAATAAGAAAAAGTCAATGGCTTAAACCAGAAGGCCTTGTCAGATACCTTCATCTAATCATCTAAAAGGAATGGCACATGATACTGGTCATACACATGCTTCCTTATTTCTGGCTCAGTATATAAGCCAAAACCCAGATTTAATTCAAGATAGGGATCAAGTAGTCACTGTTAGTACAATTTTAATACTAGATATCATGTCTTCTAGCTTTTACTGTTTCAAAGGCTAATTCTGCTACTTCTGCTGAATAGGAAAGTATAAAACAAATGGGAGGGGGGGGCGGGCGGGTGCACATCCTCCCCTAAACTCACATCAAATGTCACATAACATAACACCTGATTAACTCCTTTTCAAAAGGCAGAAAAAATGCAATTTGCTACTGGCCCCTACCAGAGGTAGGAAACTGGGCTAGATGGAGCTTTGCTCTAACTCTGCAAGGGCCCTCTAACATGCAATTATGTACACGTTCTCATCAAAGTCTGCTCTCTGCAAGAATGTTTGGACACAGAAAATGCTTAGGTGGCCTGAGTTAGCGGCTTGGAGTTTAGAATAACTGGAATTAGATATATATAGTAGTGTCTCTGTTTTCCTCAATGCTTGTGTCCAACTGCAGTGTATGAGTTGTTGAACAAACTGTCCTAGCACACATCTTTGCATCTGGCATTGTTTCTGCTTTGGTGCATTTGTTTCAGGGGTTTGTAGTGTCAGCTGTGTCCCTGAATATGTTGCTTCAGGTTATGGAGGTAGCCTCTGGGCCACTCTTCATGGACTTGACTCATAGGATTTGACCCTATGAAGCTAGCAGAACTGGAACTGCACAATTAGACCACCAGTCACATTCTGCAAAGCTAAAGCCAGAAACAATCCACCACCAGAGAACTGCATCAGACATTTTACTTCACTATCCAGCAGGTACTGCAGGGGCTTTGCTTTATAGGATGGAGTTTAAGAGAATTAGCATGGCCATTATTCTAAATATTGCCATTTGATTCATGCTAAAGGTGTCCCATGTCTGCAACAAAGCAGCTTATGGTTCATTCCCTGGGGATCATGAAGAATATAGCAATAGGGAAATCTTCTGCAGTACTGCTGTTATTACTGAGGGTAGATTGATTAACTCCCTGCAATTTAAATCAACCGATGTTACCAAGACAGTCAAAAAGCTTTATGCTTTTAATACTATGAGTACGTTAGAGGTAAAGCTCTCCCACAAAATCCGAAGCTCCGAACAATGAAGGTTAGACCTAAAAGGCAAAAGGTCACCTTTCCGTTTTACAGTTATTCTCACAACAACTGAATGACAGCAAAGGTCTTGAAACACCGTGATACTCACTCTGCTAACCTGCTCCACTTCAGTTCCTAATGTTCTAGTAAAGAAGAGGGGGGCTCTGTACTCCTGGTCTTGGTCTACTGGCATAGGCAGAGACAGGGCTGTTGAGTCCTGGGGCCTGGCACCCTGTGAGTCAGTGATGCTTAACCCAGAAAAAAACATGGCATGGGATATCACTGCCGACCAGGAGGCAAATGACTGTGTGTACAGCAACGATTTTGATTCAGAAGAAGTATTTCCAGTTAAAGGCTACAAGATTAAACCTATAGGCTCATCTCTGCCTCTGAGGAAAGGCCTACCTGAATAGGCCACTAATAAATGTAGTGTTTGTTAGCCTACAGAGGTCCCAGCAGAGTTTAAAGTCCATTGTGCTTATCACTGTGGCTTCATAGAAGATACAGTCTCCACCCTACATACTAAAAAATATGAAAGACAAAACAGGATTGAAGGCTTTGAGGAATCAGCTGAAGTCAGGATATGCAGAAAAAGAGTTGATCTTTCACAAATCTCAGTGCAGCCCCTTGCTGCCTGGGCAGCACAACCTCTCTCCAGCATAGCGCTGGGTAATTTCCACCTATTTGTCCATGTGGAACAATTGTTAGTTTGAATACCACACACAGAATGTATCAGATCATACGCTCCTTCATGTATAGACTAGTATGGAAAGCCTCACTCATATATCGCAATACAAATATGACAGTAACAAATCAAGATGAGATTTTCCAATACAATAAAACACACCCCTTCCCAAATGGAAGACATGCTCTACAAAGCTTATTTCTAGTTCAGAATAAAAAAACCAGAAGTAACTCCCACACTCAAATTTATGAGCCTCTCCTCAATGGGATTTTAAATGGTTTGGATTGCAAATATACTTCAGGAAGGGGCTTCAGCAGTCATTAAGTCTTACTACAGTAGGAAATCATGTGCTGTGATCTGCACTCATGAATTTATGAGCTCCGCAGTAGGGCACACCATGAAATAACAAAAGAAACAACAATGACAAGTTCCCTTCTGACTTCACTTGTATTATGGAGATAAAGCATGGTAAGGTACGCTTTCTGCCTGCCTGATAGCATGCACATGGCACATAGATTGAGAGATATGGGGCTCTGAGTCACTTATACAACTACGTTTGCTTTATCAATCCATGCCAGAGGATGGATTGAGGAGAATTTATAATTGCACAAGCCACATAGGGACACTGGCACTTCATACAGTAAGTGCCGCTTCATTACAGTTGAAGTGCCATGTATTTCTCATGACCGTGATTCCCAGATACAAAAAGGGAAAGGACCTACTGTGTCCATGCAGAGGAGTTCTATCTGCTGTATCGCTTTTCTTGTGTAAAATTATTCTCAACTTTAGCTCCAAAGGTACATTCTGGTAAAGACAGAAGCCAAATTCCTTAGTGATAGGATAATTTCCACCCAGCTTGGGTAATGTGAATATTGCTCCATCCAGCCTTGAAAAAGATTGGACTAGAGTCCTTCAGAGATTTCTTCAAACCAATAGACGAAACTGTGGCTCTGTAATTTCTTTGCTGCAACTGATAATGAAGAAAGTGCTAAGCATTGTACAGTAGGCATTGCTGGTAGCCAGGTGCACGGAGAAATGCCTGGCACTGTCATGGGTTTGAAATTCTTGTACCCATGTTAACTTTCAAAAGACAGTTCTGCTCTTTTCCCATGATAACTATTCCCCAGACATTAGAAAATAAAGCTTTACCAAATCAGCATCTCCCTGTGCAGATGAAAAAACCCCAAGCCTTAAAGGTGTGGGGACTCATTCATCAAATATTTGAAATATTTAAGATGTGGCAGATTAACTGGGTCATCAACACAAGGCTGAGAACTCCCATCTCCCTGTCTTCTCCACTGATCTTTCTCCCTCTTTCACAGGTTGGCACTAGTAAGCATCTTCCAGTTCAATAATGTCCATACTAGTGCCTACAGGTTCAGGGATATTGTCCAACAAATTATTCTCTGAGAGGGGACAAGTGGGATGAATATTCTTCTAGGTCCTATATAGCTAGCTACTTCTATGTTTAGTTGCTTGTAAACAAAGAGTTGCATTTCTTGGCTTCTTTAAAGCAATAATAATTTCTAACCATCTAGTTTGCCAACAGCATTATTCTCACTGTTATAAAACTCCCAGATACCTTTCTACCTCCTTCACTGCTACTGCAGCCTTTGCAGATCTTGAAATGACATTTTAGCTCTGGCTTGGGCAGGATTTCAATGCACCAGCAGATTTTGAAGAGTGGACTAATCCTTGCAACACCTACAGTGAGGAATGCATCATCTGAGACTGCAAAGAACAGTTAAACCTCCAGCCTGACAGAAATGACCCTGCAAGCCAGGATGAGAGTGGAGGTGAGACAATTTTCAACACCTGTCATCCCATCACATGTATGTAAACAATAGTGTTCCCTTTGGAACTGTATCTTGATCTCAGTAAGCTCTACTTCTTACGTAAGCCCTGCCATTTTTCTTGCTCCAAAACAGCAAAAACTTTTCATTCCCTCCACTCTTACTTGTGTTTCATTTTAAAATGTGTTCAGCCCATTCTTGTTGCAGTGGCCACATCGTTTCAGCAGGCATTTGTCTGTTTCTGATCCTCTGTGAGTTACAAATGCTCTGCAGTAAGAAATAGAGACACTTTTGTACAAGCTGTCGCCTCCCTGGTAGCAACTGCAGATAGGTAGCTCCAGAGGGAGCCTGCTGCACTTCAGGTATGTTTTCGCAGAATCACAGAATAGTAGGGGTTGGAAGGGACCTCTGTGGGTCATCTAGTCCAACCCCCCTGCCGAAGCAGGGTCACCTACAGTAGGCTGCACAGGATCTTGTCCAGGC
>Ga0065711_1040660_pt1 | contig 16781 bp, 9 predicted proteins | sample Hoacrofraction12_FD_59098 | JGI IMG/M metagenome (GOLD analysis project Ga0065711, IMG submission 59098) | Hoatzin crop microbial communities from Cojedes, Venezuela - Epithelial fraction 12 v2 (version 2) | ecosystem: Host-associated > Birds > Digestive system > Esophagus > Crop | place... | reverse complement strand
TTTTTTTTTTTTTTTTTTTTTTCCCTGCTGCTGACATGCTATTTTCGTTATCTTTTATCGCAGAAGCGTTTTATCAAGGGGTTGAGGCAGTACGGCAAGAACTTCTTCAGGATCCGAAAGGAGTTGCTTCCGAATAAGGAGACCGTAAGTACATTTGCGCGTTCTGTAATTTGCTTTTCCTCTTGCTGCTTCAGCCTCTGAGCTTACGAAACTGCTTCCTTTTCCCCCCGAACTGAATTCTCCGCAGATAAATGGAAGAGAAATCCCCAGCCAGCAAAGGTAGCTGGAATTTTTAGGGCAGTTTTCAGCTCTCAGTGGGTGAAAGGTGTTACATAAAATAGTCGTCATTGCCGGACGGAGTCACCGAGGTTGGATGAAGTGTATTATTTATGGAGACCAAATCTAATTTTAAATTCTGACATGATGATGGGATAATACATTTATGTCACCCAGTTGGGCTCAAATGGCAGTGGGTAATTAAAGAAAGCCTAAACCAAAACAAAATCTAATTGAATCTGGAAGACTGAGGTATGCGCTGGCTGCTCCTGCGACCTGCAGAATTCGCTGGTTGTGTTTAACTCTTCACGTGCCTGAAGCGTGGACGGCAAAGCCTGGAACTTCGGTTTCTGAATCGAGGCGCGGCTGATTACTCTGCTGAACTTCACAGAGCTTACCCAGCTGTCATTCTGCTGAAAATCCTGGCAAGTGCTTGGGAGGAGGATGGACAGGGAGGAGGGGTTGACTTCTTCAGAGGGAAGAGGGTTTGGGAAGCCTTGGGAATCCAGTTACTTTTCCATTAGTCCTAATTGCTGAGCTTCTGTAGAAGCTTCAGTTTCTGTTCTGCAGGTGTTGTTTTAACTGCTGGGAGGGTGGTTTTGGAAGGTGGTTTGCATGTTTGTTCTGAATTTAGAAGGGAGATAAATCAATGAAAACTGAGTTAGGCTGTTTTCCAGCAAGGTGTTCGTGATCAGCAAAATATTTATTTAAAGCGTAACTGGTTGTTTAGACTTCTGTGTGTGTGGAATTTGGATGTTCAGTGGGAAAGAACATTACTGTAAAAATACTTTAAAACCTATCACGTACTGTAGGACACTTCCATTCTCTTCCGAGATGTTCTTGGGAGACGATGCTGTGCCATCGCAATCTGTCATTGGTGCGGAGTGACACCGCGTAAGTCAGCTGGAAAGGGGAGGATGGAGTGGTGCCTGGAGTGCCTCCGTCGGAGTGTGTGCTCGCTGGTTCTGTTGAGCATGATGGGAAAACTTAATTACCGATCAAGTGTGGGTAGACTTTGCTTTAGTATTCGGTTGGATTTTGAGGCATGAAGGACCGGTGTAGGAAAGCTGACAGCCGAGAAGGAATGCCAAAATAGTATGCTTCTTAGCAACATCTGAGAAATCCAGCACATAGCCAGCTTAAGCAGTCCTGCCGCTTTTCTGTAGAATATCTCCTAGCAATGTATTCAGAAGAAATCGGAGTTTACTTTAGAAATTATTTCTGCTGATGGTAAAACTTGCTGAGAGGCAAAAGGACTCTTCTGAAGTTTGAATTACAGCCAGTATGAATTTTGCTTGTGAATACAAAATGTCTCTTTTTGATAGAGAACAATAGTTTGCAGGAGAAAGGAAAAAAAAAAGCTGACGAACTGAGAGCTGGGGGCGGGTGTCTGACCCTGTCTGTACTGCTTGACTTCGATGTTTGAACTTGGATGTCAGGCCCGAGGCTTTCTGTAAAAGTTTTGCAAGCTTGCAAGTGGTGTGAAACTTTAGGTAAGCTGTTATTTTTCAGGTGTTACATTTTTGTATCGTTAGGTCAAAATTTTTAGTGTAGAGAGGACTGAAAATGAAGGTTGAGCGCCTGGGAAGCAGCGTGTGGACGGCGTTGAGCGGGCTGGTTTAGCCCCTAGTGGTAACTGATCTACAAACAAACTCTGACCTACAACGGGTTGTTTAATCTCAGTTTCCTATTTTTGCCCACAGGTCTCACTTCTGCTTTCTTTTAATTCCCGATCTTTTTCAGGCAAAATTCACAGCAGTTTTGCTGTAGTAAGGCATGCAGAGTAAAGGCTGCAGTAAATAATATTTGACTATCCAGGATTGCTTTTCCTCCTTAAAGTGGAATAATGAATAATGTAAATTACAAGGCTGTGGAATTAATTTGTCTGTATTTTTTCGTCACCAGAATAATTTCAGATTCTTTGCCTGCCATTTTTCTATTGCGGTGTGAAGTAACCCTCTAGCAATTCCAGAAACACTAGAAAAAAGGCCTTATTTTCTTGTTTTGCCACCGTATTAACATGAGGTGAAACTCTTAAAAATTATTGTGCAGACGCAGAAGCACTACGGCAACTCCCAAGTTCTGCAAAAGCTGCTTGAAAATGAGTCAGGGGCATTCGTGAAGTGACTCGCCCTAAATGGAAGCCAGGCTGTAGGTCAATACACCCTGCATGTTTCTAATTTATTAGTTTACCTTACCAGTCACTGAGGCCTGTGGGGAGGGGAGCATGGGTTTTTGCCTCTCTGCAAAACCCACTTAAAGTTAAATCTCCTTCGTATCGTGCTTCTTGTATAATGCCTTTTCTAGGCACTGAGCTGGGGGTGGACCCTTCCCAATTTCGCCTTAAGTCCGGAGGTTGGAGCACTGCAGTAGTGGAAGAGAAGTAAGAGAACAGACACCCAAAATTCTTGTAGAGACTAGGCCTATTTTATATTAAATCAAGCTGATGCTGCTGTCCAGGAAGTCAGAATATAGAGGTGAATGTGACATTGTATTTCTTTTATAATATTGGAAGGTGTAAAGTGGCTGTGGGTGAGAGATGAGAATTAGGCCACGCTGTACTAAGTTTTCTCGAGCGTGTTAAGGAATGTCCTACTTGAGCTGTGCCTTTTTTTTTTTCTCTCCACAGTTAATGTACTGTGTGTTTTAAGAAAACCCTGTGTTTGTCAATGTGTGTTGTAATTAGCTTAACATAGTTTTCCAACTTTTTTTTAATTGCTTCTTCTAAATGAATAACCAGCAAGGAAAAAAAAAAAATCTTTATGAAAGAAAATACTCACTGCGTAACAAAGCTGGGTGTGTGTTTAGGTCTTTTCTCTTCCAGTTTATTTCAAAATTGATGTCTGAGTGGCATTCCCCATGGGTATGAGTGTAACTAGATGCGGTGTTCTCCTCAAGCTGGTGTAAGCCAGAGGGGCAGGAGCTGAAATCAGCTCCTACCTGAACATCCCCTCTGCTGAAACGGGAATGCCAGAATGGGCTGAGGAAGGCCAGTTGTTGTAAGGCTGGGTCAGTAGGTGTTAACCCTGTGATACAATGGAGAAAAAGTGCCTCCAGGTAGATGAGCTTAAATAAAACTTCTGAAACTTCCTTGGGTTTCTGTTGAACTCTGCCATAAATCCCCCTTCTCCTCTGTTCCCATGCATCTGTCTTCCTTTCCCTTCTCCGAGCAGTTTTCCCTTGGTCAGCTGGAGCAGCAGCTGAATGGCACCGCTGGTGAAGCAGCCTGCTCTGCCTTGGTTCCTGCTTAGCAGCAGTTTTGATTCTTCTGTGTGGTTAAGCCGAGAAAAAAAATTTGGAGGCACCTATGTGACATGCACAGTTGTCATTAATAACTTTCATTTAAATTCCTGTGTTGTGAGAATGCAAGGTACGCAGCTGACAGGTTTTCTTATATGTCTGATTTGGTTTTAAATGTGATTTATTTTTTTTTTTCCCCTGTTTTGGCTCAATTTGCTAGAACTTTGTGATAATACGGGATTTTCAAAGTATTTGAAATTCTCCTGCTCTGAATTCTTTCAGTGATTATGCTGAGCTACTTGAATTTGAGAGTTTTAGGAACACCAGTGCTGTGTTAGGCCTTGGGATAGAAGTACTTAAACACCGACAAGGTCGGGAAATGACTTACCCTGTTCTTGTAAATGCTTAACTCTGTGTTAGTGACGTGCAAAGGGTAAACAGAAACGTGGAATGGACGTGAGGTTGTGCAGAGCAATCATGTCCAGCCAGAGGAGGAGGAGGAGGATGCCAGGTCGTGGTGTCGGCTGGCTCAGGTTCAGCGCTGGGTCCTGTTCCGCTCCACCTCGCCTTGCGCCGGTCGCTCACCAGCGCTTCTGAAAGCTTCACTCGGGGTGCAGCTGCAGTTTGCTTGAACTATTTAAGGCTGTGGGCCCGGTCAAAAACAGATTTGTTTTCCTCTGGCCGGAGTTCTGCAGCCTGCTTTGTCAGGTGAGTTGTCTGACCGGCAGAATTCACCCGTCCTGTGCCGGGTGGTTCGCCTCTCGAAAGGGAGGGGGTTGTAGGTGACCGTGCCTTTGGCACCTTGCGTGTGGGTTTGAGGATAATACCGTGTTGTATCAGTCGGTAGCTGTGACATAGGCTGCAACGGCCTTGAGGCTTTGGAAGCACTGAGTCTGCCACCGGAATAGGCCCCAGTGCTTTTTGACCGCTTCCGTCTATTTTTAAAACTGGGTATGACACCTATCTGAATGTTTTGCCGTTCTCAGCTGACTCCTGCTGTGTTCTGCAGGGAAGGTTTAATGGTACAGTGATTGTGCCCGTGGTCTCGTTGCCTGCTTGTTTTATCTGGTGGGCCAAAGCTCCTTCGTGAGCCTTGTGGAGCTGCTTGCTTAGTCAGAAGTCTAAAAAGAGGACAGTGAATCTTTGTGGAGGCATGCAGACCTTGGTCTAATTTTGTTTTGAATTTCCCCGTTGCCCCCATAGGTATCTTTGGTGTGTGATTTTTGGTTTGGCTGCTTAGCGAGAGACGGCGGGGTGCGATCGAAAGGTCTTGCCCCTGGGTGGGTGCTTCTGTATTTAGCTTTAAAACACAGTCTGAACAGAAATCGTGAATATCAGCTGTCTTCCTTAGATCAGATACCTGCAATGTGCTGTATTTATGCACATAAGAACTAAATATGCATCACTTCCTGCTTTAGCAAAAATATTCTCTCTTCAGATAGTAAAATCCTTCTCTCCAAATTAAATGCTGTTGGGACTTGGAGACTAAATAAGCTGTGCTCTGTTAATGTTAGGAGACAAAATGAGTGCAGTGTGAGCTTTCAGCATCAGCTTCTGTTTAATTTTAGATTGGGGCTTAGATAAACAATTTTATTCGTGCCTCATTAATGCTTAATCTTGTGTTACATAATATACAATATTGGCTTCCTGAGTAGCTCTTAAATATAGTGCAAATGTGTAGTAGCTGAAAGGTCACTGCAGCTGCCATATGTGCAGGCTGGCAAGGTGTTTGTCCTCGCTGAGGACAGACCGTAGACTATTCATGTCAGCAAACAGCCTTAGTAATATTTGTGCAAAATTCTCGTGAGCGTACAAAAGGTAAAGATTCTCCCTCGACGTAGTTGTTCAAATAGCAGTTTTCCTTTGATCGAAAGAGGGGGATAATTAGGCGCATGTATTTTGGTCTGTTAGTATAAAGTGATTAGTTAGCCCTACATTTGCTTTGTGATGTTTGCATTTAGTGGTAGAACTGATTTGTAGCAGTAGTTGTGTTTGTGTCTGTGGCGTGGGCATTGCCACTGTTCTGCTTCCCCACCAGAATCATTTCTTATTTGGTGATATTCCCCTAATGATGGGATATTAATACATCGCGTAGTCAAGGCGTATGATTTCCTGATGTGCCTTTGCTGCAGGAGTGTTCAGAAAGGGACGAGCTATGTAAGCCTTTTCTGTTTGAAAGCTGAACCTTTTTCCTTAATAACTTGCTCTAGCCTAGATGCAGTCAGAGCTGAAATTTTCCATTAGAGTTTGAAGCAGCTGCCAACATAAACAGCCACTGCTTCTTTTCATTTCATCTCTGCTCGCTGCTTATAGTGCTTCCATTGCACGGGTATTACAGTTGGAGGGGTTTGTTCCTGGTAAAACAGGGACTGTAGGCTTCTCATTTTAAAAATGATAGCCTAAGACTTTTTTTTTCTTCCGTCATAGCAGATACCCTACTGAGCTGCAGTCCATTTTGAAACGCGGGCAGCGGCATCGGGTAGTTGCTTTTCCTGTGTAAGTGAAACCAGTGATTCATTTGCAGAACAAACTTCTGCAGGGAACGGGCTGCCTTTTTTTTTTCTTTTTTTTTTTCTTTTTTTTTTTCAAGTGTGGCTATCTTAGCTGGTTGAGGGAGAACGCTAAAATAGTGTGTTTGGCTTTAAGGTGAAGCAGCAGACTGAGGAGGCAGGCAGTAATTCAGTTCACGCTTCTCACCAGGAGCAGAATAAGTAAGCCAACGAATTTTGTGAAATGCTGAGCTCAGATGGAGATACTCCTGAATTCAAGTGGCACTGAGCTGAAAGCTGTTCACAAAGACCACATATCTGTAAGGGTTGTTCAATATATGTGTTTACTGCGATTTGTCTTGGTTCTAAAAGTTTAACCGTGAAACCTATTGCAAATGTCATCATTTTATTGGAGAATGGAACAGAAGGTTTGGGAAGGCCTTTAAAGAGACAGAAAGGTTTAACTCTAGTACACACCATGTCCTCATCTCTAAAAGTGATTTGGGGTCTTGCTGGTGAGCAGAGCTGCCGACTTGGTACGCTTGGTAGGATGAGCTTGGGCCACAGTTCCAGCTTCATGGTTCATGTTCCCTGTGTGTTGCTTTTGGTGCAGTTTCCCGAGTTTCTTGTTCCGACGTAGTGTGTGCTGGAGGTACATATTTTTCAGCTCTCCAGTCCTTGCTCTGTCAGCTGCCTTTTTACAGCGACTGTTGGCTTTCAGGGCCCAGTGCCACTAGTGTGTGGTCATCTGATGAACGACTATGGTTACAGCTTCCAAAATACCCTCGCGCATACCTGCGTGTCTCGATCTCAGCTGAAGCAAGTAAAACCAAAGAAAGAAAGTACCTCATGTGCTTTGGATTTACTTGTTTCAAATCTCTTAAGAAGAGAATTCACTTTCAATTGTATTGTTTTACTTTTGTACTCTAAAGGTAATTTATAATGTCATCAGCTCAAAATCTGGGCTGCGCATTTGAGCTTCTTACGAAGAAACCTTCCTAGGTGAAGAGCATAAAACCAGAAGGCATATTCACTGTGCCAACTGGACTCCAGAATTGCGTTTAGCATGGGTAATAAATCAACTCTGCACTCTGGTGTTTTGGGTTTTTTTAATTTTACATTACAAGATTGAAACTCATTGTTTATTTTTCTCTGAAGGTTTAGAGGTAGGTAGGAGTAAAATATTGTTGCGAGCAAAGGAGGGCCATTAAGCAATTGCATTGAGTGCTGTCAGAGTGCCAGAAAGGACGATTTCTGCTGTGTAGTGCAAGGTCTGTAGTTGGAGTTGTAAGCCAAGTTTATTTGGTGAATTGATACAATATTGTTTGAGTCTTCCTCCACAACTGGGAGAACACAGCGCTTCTGTGACTCCTCACAGTTCTGTTACACTGCGTTTTCCTTACCTTCTTTTTATAATTCACGTTTGTAAGGCATTTTGTTTGTTTCCTTATTGTGAACTCTCTTTTTTGCATCTGTGCTGAAGGGTACGTGTGACTCTGGTTAAAATGGTTTTGTTCATCAGCAGCTGTGTACATTTCAGTCTGTTTTTTTCTTTCCCTAGGATATAAGACATTAGCTTTTCCTCTTTTGTTGCAGTTGTCAGATGGTATCAAATACTCAGATGTCAATCCTAAGGTCCTGTGAATCTCCAATGCATAAATAGGTATCTGTTTGAGAATTTGTGCAGTTTATTTTCATGGCTGAGTCTCTTATCCTGGCAAGATTCTCTCCCCGTGGATGCCGTGCACCAAACCCTTCGTGTTGTTTGTTTTCTATCCAGTTAGTGGCTGACGATCTGCTTTAAAACTTGAAGATAGCTTTCAGAAAGGCAAGAATAAAAAGTCAAATAAGCCACCGTGGTGTTTGTGGGACACGCTGGCCTGGTACAGCACTAATGTTATAAAGTTTGAGTAACTCCTTGGCTAAATTAATCTGTATAATCCTGCCTGGTGTCTGATTTTTGAAATGGCTTAACAGAGAAACACTCTTCACATCCTCTCTCTGGTCCTAAATCACAGACCCACAACTGATATCTGAGGATCTCGTGATCTTTAACCTAACGTTCAGCATTGTTGGGTGTGGAATTGAAGCTTTTGCAAGTTAAGAGTTGAGTCAGAAGCAAACCTAGTGACGTCCTCAGGGAAACCGAAAACTTTGGTGGCAAAGCAGGAAAGTCAGCCCTGGTGTCTTGGAATGGCTGCGCTGGTGTAAAAGTGGCTGTGCCCAAGTCTCATCCTACAAGTACTTGATTTAATCTGTGAAAGATACATGGCTCGATGGCTTTGTTTCATGGCAAGCTAAAGACTTCTGTGATGCGTGGACGTGGCATTGGAAGATGGTATTGTCTGGTTGGGGGGGACAGGAGCCAAGGGGACAACGCAACGCAAGGCTCTTGGGAAGAGCAGTGCTGAGTACGCGCTTCAGCTGGTGCCTGCCTGGGGCTGGTTAGTCCCGCTTTCTTATCTAGGCAGTGGGAATGCTGACTTTTAAAAATTCCTGCACGGAGCAGACAAAGGATTTCTTTTGAAAAAAGAGGTTTTAGAAAGGGAGGGAGGTGTGGAGACAAGTCGTTTGGTTGGCAAGGGGTGATTTTATGGCAGTTGATCCAGTCTGAGATACTGAAAAACAAACTGCAGTGAAACTCAAGAAGTTTTTGCTGCTAATTCAACGTCTGTGTTTAACCTTGATGTTTATGGCCTATACGTAACTGATTTTTTGGTTGTGTGTGTGTATTTGGGCCAGATTTTAAGCTTTGTTACCCACTGGAAGCCAGCACAGACTGCTCACGGACAGTTTTTGCCAGACAGCTGGCTTGCTTACATTTGAGGAACAAGCAGTCTGTCTTGCTACTTGATTTTTCTCCTCGGCACCCACACTGCTTTCTTATCCTAGTCAGGAATAATGAAGATAAATTGCAAATGTACCACTGAGGGGAAAATAATGAGAGAGGGGCAGCTAGATTGTAGCTAACATGACTGAGGTTGTTAGCTTGGTGTTGTCCCACGTGGTGCCATTTCGGGTGTGTATTTGCGTCGTGTGAGAGGATGGCAATTTCAAAAGGTATTGCAGTGGTTTTCTGTGAATTTTCAAGTTCAAGAAGTAAATAAATATAAACAGCTTTGACCTGCTGAGAGAATCACGTTACGGGAGAGTCTGGGTGCTTTGGGTGCTTAGCAGTGCAAAGCAGTTTTCAGTTCCTTAGCACAGACATTGATAAAATCGGTGTCAGGGTTGTGTGGGGTTCAACACAGCAAGGCCTTTGGGGGCAAAATATTGTGTGGCAGGAAAAAGAAAATCATCTGTTGGGAGAGAGTGAGCTATACTTTTAATGTGTCTTGCCTGCCACACTGAGCATGAAATGAGCTTTCTTCTTACAGAGCAGAGCTTTGGCCTCACTGGTTGCTTCCTGCCCCAGGTGGCACGGTGAGAGTGAGAGCTACGGTGTTCTTCTGGCGCAGAATCAACCCCCGAATACATTATTGAGTCCTAAATATCCTGTAATATGCTGCCGTAACGGTGCTGCGAGAACAAGACAATAACAGCTTCAGGAGACAGATGCACTCCCTTTGTCATTTTTGTTTCAAACCAGCTGTAAAAAAGCAGTGCTTCATTGCTGGGGTGTTTTGTTTTTCTTTTTTCTTTTTTTTTTTTTCTAACCAAGGATAACTCCCAGGAATTACACAGATTGTGGAGTAAACTGAGAAGGGGGAGTTAAAAATAGTGACTTTTGTTTAAAGGGGCTGTGCCATAGGGGAAACTAAGGCAGCTTGTGAATGTAACAGGCCCTGTAGGCCTTGTGCTTTAAGAAACATTTAACATCACAAGCTGAAATTCACTGTGTTTTCTTTTGTTTTGTTTCCCCTGTTTTGTATTGGAAAGAAAAATGCTTGGGAATATGACAGAATTCAAACTCTCAGGGCAGAAAAATGCTGAAGATTACTGGTAGGTGATGGTGGTCTGGGTAAACACCTAGGGCTTTGCTGACAGCAGCACGTCAGGGACGAGGCCTGTGCCGCAGGGCGTTCGCTGGGTGGGAGGAAGGCGGCGAATCTGAACCGTAGCCCTGTATACCCGTGTAGGACGGTGGATTTCGAGTGGGGGATTGATTCCTTTCCAGGCCAAGAGGTAGAAAGCATTTTTGGGCAGCTTAACGTCTTCTGGTATGTGGAAAACAAAGATAATGAAGGTGTGAGCCACGTGAAATGCTTGGGCTTTGCGTTTCCCATTACTGCTTGTGAGCAGGAGGTGTTTTGCAAGACTAGAGGCCACCGTTTGTGCTGGTTTGTGCCTTCTGCTTGGAGCGAAAGGGGCTCCGTCTGCTGCCTGTGCCTCTGCCGTCGTCCCGGCAGGACTGCGTTTGTGCTGCAGGGTCGCACGGTCTGCGTTAAAGAAACGCCCCGCACTGCTGCGCTGCTTGCCTCTGATCCAGCTGGGGTACAGGTGGTGTTGCATCAAACATGGAGTAATCAGAGCAGGGTCCACGGAAAACCTTTGCTTTTTATATCTCTTATTTTTAAAAAATGTTAGAATGTTGACGGGTGTGTTTCTTTCTCATGTAGATCTTTCAAGATGAAATTTTTCAATTCCCCTTTTCTTTGTCAACTTGAACTTAGAAACTTTCTGTTTTGGGGAGATGTAAATGAAAGAGGTGGTTACCTAAGTAGTCACTGTATTTGAGAACTTGAAAGTGTTAGGAGATTAATGACAAAATCAAAAATGCTGACAGTATTGATGGATGGGAAATCCTTACTGGCTCTGCTCATCAGGTATATAGAAAATTGGCAGGGAATATTGTGACTTTTGATGCTACCTAACACCTGTACAGCTGTAAGAAATCTGGCATTAAGAAGGTGCTGGTGAGTACTTTTATGGCCATGGTGAAACAGATTGTTCTTGCTGGACGGAGCAGTGGAGCCGATTCCTCTCCTTTCCCTCCCCCAAGCATACTTTCTGTGCTCGCTGTTCCTTTCCTCCCAGTGCCCCTGACACGAAGGGAGTTATTTTGTACAATGCCTCTAGACCCTAACCCTTAAAGAAAGGGAGAGTACAGTCCAGGTTATAAACCAGCTCTTTCCTCGTGCAATTTGAGAAGTCCTCCCTGTTGTTCAGTTCTGAGCCTGCTTTGTGCCTGGTGCCTCTTGTTGTGTAAAGCCCTAGGACGTCCCGCAGGAACCCTAGATTTATTTTGCTAACTCTGCCCTGCTCTGTGGTTCAGGAACCTCTAATGATCTGTGAAGCTCCAAGATTTTGGAGTTGAACAGTAGTAGTTTTAAGAACCTCCTCTACTACATGAAAGTCTTAACACTTTCCACATGCTGGGTTTTTGGCCTCGTGAAAAGCTGACCTCCTACAAATATGGTTTGTGAAGCTAGGCGTCCTGGGCCAGGGCTCGTTAATGCTATTGTGAAATGGGGCTGAGGGGGGGAGAAAAAATGTAATGAAAACTCTGGGCTCTTGGCCAGCAAGGAAGATGTGATACAGTGAGCATGCTTCTGTTGCCCTTTGTTACTGTTGTAGTTTGATTAGCTTTGTTTCCAGTAAGCTTAATTACGGTTCTTTTCTTCTATTATTTTTTTTTTTTTATGGCTAAGGAGAGGATCTTTGCCAAAGCTCAAGCCTTTCATTACCTGAATTGCAGTGGGATGGAACTGGAGAAATAAATCATACCACCTCCTTAACAAATAAACAACAAAACCCCACCAGAAACCCCGCTAAACTATAAAGCCAGCCCTTTTCTCTCTGCTTGCCTTGCTCCTGCAGCCTCTTACTTTCCATCCATTAGTTTCTCTTCCCTGAAGTTACTTTTAGGCCCTTAGGGTTAAGAGTGAGTTCAGACAAGTGTGCGATGCTGTGTTGCTTGTGTGTATCTTATCTCTTCAGCAGCACAGGGTAAGGGAAAGAGGGATTTTGCCGTTCTAAACACTTGCATATTTCCAAAAGCCCAAACCCCACATTTTCCGCCTGTCTCTGCAGGAGAAGAGGGCATCGCAGAAGCATCGAGACCTCTGTAGAGGCGGCGTGCTGGCTGGGTGGCGTGGCAAGGGCTTGTGCCTGGGCAGTGTTCTTCGTGCTGGGTGGTTGTGCTGCGCTGGAGCTTGACCGGCTTCTCCGCGGCTTTGGTGTCGCACAGCCTGCGCTGTCTGCGGAGGTTTCCTTGCGCTGGGGTAGAGTAGCGCAGCTGCGGTGCGTCAGGGCTTAAATACTGGCAGAACATCATGTACAGAAGTTGGTGGGTTTTGGTATGAACCCTGATTCTGCGGAATTTCATACCTTGCGGATTCAGATGCGATTAAAAATACGTGCCATAAACCTCGCGCTCTCTGGGTGCTTACAGAGCATACAGAAAAAAGCATTTATCCTAATTCCCACCGTTAAATCAGACCCAGTATGCAGAATAGCTCTGTGGGTTGTATAACTGGACTTTCACCTTGTTAGGATGAAGTGGCGTGGACAAAGGCCTTCCAAGTTGTATTGATTTAACAATCCCAGCTCGTGTTCTGGTTCTGTGCCATTTGATGTGATGGATTTTTGTTGTTGTTGTAGCCTGGCTTTAAAAGAACATTCTTTTGTTGTGAGCGCAAGAGCTTCTAAAAAGAACTTGTCTGCTCACTGTGGTCATAAAGCTCTCCTTCCTACCTTTCGCTTACTTTTATTCTTTTAAGGCAAGTAGTGTTTTTGTTTCAGAGAAGTCTGCATGTTTCTTAAACTTGTAAGCCTTTCAAGAGTGATTCAAATGATTTTCAGCTGAAGGATGAAAAGGAGGAAGCTAAAGTCTTGTTCAATTTGAACAACCAGAGTATTTTAACCCCTAGCTGTCCAAGATCTATTTGGAAATAATGCATATACACAGCTATTAAATAAAACTTTCTAAAAGTATCTACTGTAGAGAGACAAATGGAGGTTGCACCCTGTTGTTTGGGGTTGTTATGAATGACCCCGCTTGCCCTGCTCTTATCTGCTGAATATTTTTCCATGGAGCATATTAATAGTGCTGCTGAAGACACATCAGTGGGATCGCTAAGAGTTTTAAGTGAAAACTGCCCTACCGTTTTCCCAGCTCACCCGATGGCTCTTTCATGGTCCTTATCCCATGTTTACGTGGTCTGAAGTCATGACTCTAAAAAAACATGCTGACATTTAGAAACTGCAACTGTAGGAGTTCTCATTGCTTCAGCAGTGAAGTAGCATGTAACAAATTTATGTGAATCACCACTGAATAGCTGGTTTTATATATTTATGTCTCTGCCAAACCAGTGTTAAGTTTTCGGGTTTTTTTGGATTACTGAAATTTCGCTTTGACCTTTTCAAGTGAACTTACGTAGAAAAGATATGGGAAATCTTTAAAACTTGAGTTTTACATTACGTTTGATTGCTTCAGTTGTCATCTCGGAGCTGAAAATGTGGGTGGAATCCTGCAGGCTGTAGATAAACAGCCCTTCTGGCACACTGTTCAGTCTTGGTTTGTCATTCCATAAAGGTCACGTTAAAATGAGGGGAAAAAAACCCCAAACAAAACAACAAAAAACCACAGGCTACCAGGGGCTTCTTATCTGGGGAGTAAGAGGTTCTTTGGGCTACTGATTTTTTTGAATATTCTTAATTCAGTGTCTCTCCAGGAATGTATCGTTTCTCCTTCAGCGCTGAGAAGAGCCCGCTGTGTAACTTCCCAAATCCTCGGTTAGTCAGCCTCCAGCTTTTGCAGCTTCATTGTAGCTGTAACACTCTGTTGGCAAGAGGAAGGCTAATGAGGAGAGGTAGTTTCTGTAGTTGGGTTAATGCCTGTAGTTGAAGTCTTTGCAGATGGAGCAGCGCAGGGGAAAAACCCAGCTGGTAGGAACCTGATGCCTGGATGCCGAGAGATTCGGTTTGCTCCGACGCTTCGACCTGCCCGCTCCCGAAGGGCTGATACAAGGTGGCTGGGGGCAGCTGGTCTGCTGGCTACCAGGCAGTCTCCTAAGATCACCCATCGGCTTTTATTCCTCTTCTCCCCTACTTCCCAAGGTCACCTTCATCTGCGGCGTATAGTGGGGATTTCCATTTTATTTCATCAGACGTGGTTTGGAAAGCCAGTAGGAAAGTAAGTTAGATGCTGCCAGAGCTTTGTTGCCTCTGTATTATTTTGCTTTGTCTCTGTAATAATTAGTGTTGGCGTTGCTTGCTCGAAGGCTGCCGGGTTCCTGGCAGCGCTGTGTTCTTCCTCCCCGAGGGATCTGCTAGCCGTGGGAGACAGCCCCGCTGAGATGCAGGCGCTGAAGAAAGCGGTTGCGGGTACCTGCATCTTCTCTGAACAGAAACAATACGCGCCTGTTAATTAAATCCTTTAAGAGGTTAAAAGCGCTGTTGTGGGAGTCTTACACTTCCTCTGTTGGCTTTGAAGCGTTTCCGAGGAATTCTGCGAAGCGGTGCCTTCGGAGCGGCGGGAGCGCTGCGTGCCATGCCTTGGGGAGCTTGCGGGCGATGCACCTGGTCGGGGCCCGCCGGGGGTCCCGGTCACGCCGCTGCAGATATTTCGAAGCTTAGTGAGTAACCAAACCACAGTAACAAATGGCTGGTGAACCACAGAAAAAGCTTTGTTCGTATATTTGACAATTAGAATGGTTTCAATTAGGAGAACGCTTTGCAGTAGCGTGTGTTTGATGGATGAGGGAAACCTGAGTAACAGAAAACCCGGCCTGCTGCTTTGTCTCTCCAGTCTGTTCGGAGGGGGGGAAGAAGTGCGTGCCATGGGGGTCAGCAGCAGCTTGCTTCCAAGTCAGGAAATACAAGTTAAGAAGGCCTGCATGGTTGTAAATATTTAAAAAAAACCAAACCAAAACAAAAACCCGAAAAAACAAAAACCAAAACCCCAAGCGAATACACACAGGCACTGCAAGAGCTTACTGTTTGCATTCAGAGCTGTGTGTGATACTTGCTTCTATGCTTTTTTGCACTCATAAGACACTTTTGAAAATGGGAGTTTTCAAGGGTGCCATGGGGATTTATGCCCAGGTGAGCTCTCACTGTTGGATGTTACTCTGCTCAAGATCATGGTCTGCTGTGATTGACTGTAGGGAAATAATTTGTGTTAATTGTGGGTTTGTTAGGTTTTGTAGTTGGGTGTTGTGTTTTTAATTGCCAGAGCGCCAAGTATGGAACAGGTACTCTGCTAACACAGAGACCAGCAAAGGACACAGGTAAATGGCTGTAGCTTGTGATGCTTTCACCTTATCCCACAAGTTTTATCTGCTTAAAAGTTCAGATGTTCTTAGAAGTCTGTGTATCTGTACAGTAAATAGTGGTTCTTTTTCTCAGATTAGTACCTCTGTGCAAGGCCAAAAGGAAATAGGTGTTTTCCTACACTGTTGAATGTAATTCTTTGTGTTAAACAAATAGTTTCCTTCACAGTAAATTAAAATATGCATCCATCCATAACTACAGTACCTGGAGAACATCTGAAGTCAAAAGGCAACCCGGTTTGTTATCCCTTCCACAGTTCAAGTCTTGTTAGCTGGGTTGTTCCTCTTGGGTGAGAACCATAAGACAATATAGTAGCGAAGTAGCAAGGCTGGTGGTTAGACTATATCGCTTTCCCATGCCATGCCGGTGACACGGTGCGCTCTGCTGACCTGTTACCTTCTTTACTACAGTTCATGGTTAATTATTTTTTCCGCTTGACTGTCTGTTGAACTCTTCTGTATGGATAATTATCACAGGTTTGGAAACTAACACAGTGATTTTGAACTTTTATTAATCTTATCTGGACTTGTTAAACTTTAATTTGAATTTATTCCAAGGAGTGCAGCATGTGCAGCAGACAAAATGACTGACAGACTCGTTACTGATCAACATACTCCCGAAAACATATTAACAGTTTCCTCCCTCCCCGTTAACCAGCTGTTCGAAGCTAGCTCAGTGCTACTGAAAGCCTCACACTTCTCTTACTGGGCTGCCATGAAGGACAGCTATAGCCAGTGGTAGTCAGGTCCCTGATGATAGAGTTGCCTGCCCTTTGAAAACGGAGTTAATGTTAACAAGGAAATCTCGTTAATGACTTGGGATAGGGGGAGGGCACATGTTTCAAGTTACTCTTGATATTTGGTTTTGAGGTGATAACACCAGTAAGTGTGGAAAGCAATAATATGTATAGGTATCTACTGCAGGATGTAAATTGCGACTAATTTGGGTTTTGTGTGATCTAGTCGCACTCTCAGCTTGTTCACATAGCAAAATTGACTCCCGCAGTTGTACAGAAGCAACGTGATTTGACTGGAAGAAGTTAACCCGCTTCCAGGGGAACATGACTATACTTTGATACGAGCCGTTATATTGTTGGTGTGCCCCCGCCGTTCCTTGGTTCACTTTCCTTGGGACGCAGAAGCTATGAAAGGTGATGGGAAGGGACAAGAATGGTATCAGATTGTAGCATTGCTTTTTAAAGGAAAACCAAAACCAAACAAATTACAACAGTCAATACCCACGCAAAAACCCCATCGTACCAAATTCATGGCCTAAATCTAATAAAACTACAGGCTTGCGTCGGGGCCGAGTTTTCATACTCAAAGGGTCTCTCAGCCTCGTGACCGCACCGTCTGCTCCCGAAGGTTGGTTTTCAAGCGCGCGGTTAACGTCAGCCTGCTGGTGGTGACACACTAACGCACTACGGGCAGCCGAGCGCCTTTTATCTTGACAGGGGCTGCTCTTAATGTTGGAAGTATGGAGCCAATTATTTCAGGGTTACCTGGCGGTTGTTGGGGTTTTTTCTCTGGCATGCTCCACGAGAGTCTTACGCCATGGTTC
>Ga0065711_1040667_pt1 | contig 16782 bp, 8 predicted proteins | sample Hoacrofraction12_FD_59098 | JGI IMG/M metagenome (GOLD analysis project Ga0065711, IMG submission 59098) | Hoatzin crop microbial communities from Cojedes, Venezuela - Epithelial fraction 12 v2 (version 2) | ecosystem: Host-associated > Birds > Digestive system > Esophagus > Crop | place... | reverse complement strand
TTCTTCCACTTGCTTCATGATGGCCTCCAGGATAAGCTGCTCCATCACCTTTCCCGGGATGGAGGTGAGGCTGACCGGCCTGTAGTTCCCTGGGTCCTCCTTCTTGCCCTTTTTGAAGATTGGAGTGACAATCTTCATGAACAAAGTGTCATGAAAATGTACTCTAGAAGGCCCCAGAAATGTCCTTACTTAGTCATTATTTATTCATTAATAAAAATCCACTGTGCATTGCAAATTGTTTCAGTTACTTATAAATATACACACACACATATGTCTGTCTATGCAAAGTTATTAAGTCTGTCTATGCAAAGTTATTAAGAGTCTTGCTCTAGAACCTGTGTGTCAGCTAACAAGGATGAAGCATTTGTACACAACTAAATTAATTTAAAATGAACAAAGAAAATAGTTAGGAAGATGCACCTTTGAGAAAGCAAAGGGAAGTTTTTTGTTATTTATAAACAATAAATGTTTTATTAAAAACTTGACTATATCAATTTAAGGAATGCATTCTGACAACGATGATTAATTTTTAGAGAGTTCCCAGTAAGCCAAACAAATTATACTTTGGACACTTGCCAGAACAGTTTCTACAAAAGGTTACTGTCCCTTTAGAATAACTCATTCATAATTGTCATTATCATCCCACTAATACCAAATTGACAGTCTCCTGACCATTCCACTCTTAATTCTCCAAGGTTTTTGTGCAATTTCGACACTATAATCCATTTACTTGAAACGGATTTTTCTGTCTAAGGCCTGTCCAAAAGCTTGTGAAAATAAGGTCACAAGAATAAACACTGTCTAAGCTCGCTAACAAAATCATACTTCCATTTGTTCTCATGATAGCCTATAGAAGGACTGTATTAAAATTTAACCTATCAAGTTTCCAGTGAGGTTTACCAAAGAAAACAGACATTATCATCATGTGCTAACTGCAAACCACTCTTCCCTTCTTGTAAAACTAATGAGACAAAGGCTCAGTGGCTCTCCTCTCTCCCCTTACCTTGATGGAAAGCAATTTTCTTCATGTTTCTGGATCTGATAAACATCTAATAATGAAAACATTCATTTGTTCTGAGCTGCTTTTAGCTGGGCAGGAATACACACAACCAGCCCAATTAGAATAAAAAAGCCTGTGTGAAAATCTCAATGTGAGTGCAACATTAATAATAAGCACATTCTCACAAAACGCAGAGTAGCAGTTCCCATGGCAACCATAAGTCTCACTGCACATCTATTAAAGTAGGGCCTTTCTTCATGTAAGTGCCAAAAGCACAGATAACTTGCCAACAATTTGCATGGTATGTATTTATATGGGTGTATATGTATCCTCTATTGCATTAGCATGAATCTTACTAACTGCAATTAATGCCACAGTTCTTCTCTCCCCCACGATCAATGAAAAAAGCCACTATGGAAAATTGCTTATCATATTATACACCATTTCTCAAATATTTTGACACGCCTGTCATGACTGTGTGACCTTCAAACCACAGACACTCTTTAAACATCCCCTGATGCCAGTTAAAAGGGTCAGAGTCAAGATTTCAGAGTAGCTGCTAATACCGCGTGTCCTGTCCTCTTTGCAAATACAGCTTCATGGTTCATACTCCACTAATATTGTTTTTGGTTCCTAAGAACCTTCCTGCTTTCTCCTGTCAACTTATTTTCCCTTTGATAAAACAGTACTCCAATTAATATTTAATCGAAAAACATAAGTCTCTCAAGTCTCTCACCATCACTCTGACAGCCCAGACTTCACTCTTGGAGCAAAAACTCTTTAGTTTTGCTACTTCTACCCTCATTTCACAGCTAAATTTTTGCTTTTTCTTTTCTCGTTGCCCCCTCCTTGCCTTATCCAGACTGCTACAGAAAGCAGAAGAAATATTCATGCTACTGTCTAAAATATATTTTGTGATCTCCATCATGCAGCAGAAAATGCTTGAAAAAGCTTCAAGAGTGAACAACACACGTCTGGGTCATGTTCAAAACCCAAAGCGTCAGCCTGGACCAACTGTCTCAAATGCTTTCCCACTCGTGACTAAATCTCTCCTTTGGCAGCCTCTTAATTCATCCAAGAGAGAAATCTGTCTGTGAGATTATCTAGACTAGGTATAAGATACATCATTATAATCTCAGCGCTCTCATCCGAGTTTGCATCTGTTACAAATACTGATGCTACAGGAAAATCTTGAGTTATACGCTGCATGAGCAAATTTTGAGAAGTTTTAGTATGCAGTTACGTTTCAGTGCTTTTCCAATCAAAGTCTATACAAAAACATGACCCTTACCTGACCTTAAATCTTACAACCCCTTTCTAGAAGTAAGAAGTAAAACAAAGATGGCTGTTCTTCAGGACATCTGGAAAATCTCACTATAGGATTCATTTAAAGCAGTAACAGCAATGATGCTTGGTACCAGAAAAATCACTTTTTAAGCCTGTTCCCAAATAAAAAGTCTAAGAAGCAAACAAAACTCCTCCATTCAGAATGACATACAGACCAAATCTGACTCCCTAGACATTCTGAAGTGCTAACTCAACTATTTAGTTATAATGTTGAAAACATGCTGGGATGTACTCTGTAAGTCTGACCCTGAAGTCAATTATCTGCATTGTGTATATGAGTAAAGTTAGTTTACCACATATTTCTCAGAAGTATATTTCACCAGCAATGTCTTAAACAAAGAGTAAATAACTTGGTGACGTTCACATTGCCTAATCATTGTAACAATAGCTGAAACACAGTGCACTGAAACTTCTTTAAACTAGTAAAACACAGTTAATTTCAAGATAGCCATACGCAAAAAAGCTCTTCAAAACAACTTTCATTCCCAGCTTGAAGGTTATCACAACACAAGTTCACTATTTAATAAAAATAATCCAGAAACTCAAAGCAGTTAGCAACAGTTGAGATTTATCAGGCAGGCCCTATGGTACAGTAATATGATACTAAAAGGGAAATAACAAGATTTGCTTTCCGTGTTTTGCTTCTCTAAGTCTTATTTTTCCTAACAGTGAAAGGAAGCAAATTTGAAAAAGGTAGATGAAGTTCTCTGAGAGAGGGCATCATGAACAAGGAGTGTGCTGCTACTGTGACAGACTGAGTAGCCCGCAACCAGTCATTGTCACCTGTGCAGTGCTCCCTTCACTTGCTGTTTACCAGTTAAGTAGGCTCTTTCTTCACTGCCAAACTTCTCACACATAGTATTTCTCAACTCACCTCCACAGCTGGCTTTCTGTCTATTGCCCTGTACACCCATGCAGACCTTCACAGATCATCTTCTCACCTTATGAAGAAACATGAACAGAGCTAGCATGCTTGATACCTAGTTTAACCCAGGAATCTCTGGCGCCCATTTTCAGTTTCGATTCATTTCCGAGTTCTTCTTTTAGACAACGGAAACAATAATGTGCACATGTTCTCTTGAGCAACATGTAAGACATTTTGATGAGTAGAAAGAACTATTTGAACATGTTTTAAAGTCTGAAGTACCCTTACTGATCCAGTCTGCGCTCACAGCTACACAAGGACTTGAGCAGTGTATTGTGGATGACCAGCAAATCCCAAGCATTTCAGAACTCAGAAATGAACACTTCCATCATAACCTCTCCTGTCTACAAGCCCAACCTAGAACGCAGAATTAAAGTGCTTTAGACCTGTCAAGAACAGAAAATATTGAATCATCAGAAAATAAACAGCTGCAAAAAAAACAGTGGAGCAATTTCCTCCATAAGTATAAAGTCAAACAAATTTGTTCCCATGGGCAAAAATTCAAAACTTATTCCATCCACTGGCCTGAAAATAAACAGCAACAACACTAGCACTTCAGATAACAGCATGCTGTGGATCCTCACACCTCTGCACACCCATTAATGCATTCTCTAAAAGCATTCAGATACGGAAGTACAACTAACCTTCTTACTGGATTAGGGAACAAGTATATGGTGAATTTCTGACCTTCAAAACTGTTTATTGTTAGAATCATAGCATTAGTCAACAGAGATGGAAGAATGCTTTTAGGAGATGTTAGAACCAGATTTCATACAAAAAAAAAAAGTGCAAGCCATCACTCCTAACATCTGTGCTCTTCAGAAGTTGAAAACGACAATTTATAAACCGTATCATATCCTACAAAGCTTACAAAAAAAAAAGAAAGAAAAATTATCAAGGAGTGAGCTTCACTCAAAGACTTTCAAGAATGAATTGTGCAAGTTATCAACACAACATACAAAGCATGATAAAAATCTTACTGTGTTTCTGAAACAGATAACAAAGGAAGTGATTCCAAACAAGGAGAAGTAACAGAAATAGGAAAATTAACCTTAGGAAAAAAAACGCAAAATATTTTCCATTTACTGTTAATAGAGCTTCAAATACGGCAGATAAAAGATAATATATGTATAATGCAGTTGTGCTCATATTTAATCTGTATTTCTAATATAGCAGAATATGTATACTAGGCATATATTCAGACATATTGCTGAACAAATACGCTGCATAAAAGAATGCTCAGACACAGATCTTCTCATCACCATCTTTACTTTTTTTTTGTAAGCTATTCTCCCAATTTCCAGTTTTTTATCTCATTTACTTCTTTCTTACCATTCTTCTCTGTGTATTTTCCCCCAGTTACTGACCATCATTTTTTTCCTTCTGTATAGTTATTTGCTTACCTTCTCCCCCATTAACCAGGCAAAAACATTTGGAAAATAAATAATGATACAAGATGTTCCTGTACTGAAAGTCATATCAGGATTACAAAGCTGTTCATTAAATTTAATTAAACTTAAACAATGTTCCTCTGCCTGCTGGAAAGGATTACAATAACGAGTTTGAAGATGGAAAATATGAAACCCAGAGAAGGTAGGGTCTGTCCATAGCTCCTGAAAGAGAAAAAAACTATTTGATGTGTTGATTTGAGCTGCTGATGCTTCAGATTTTCCACTGGTTTGCAAATTCATTGCTTGCTTCCCTCCTATACACTCTGTTGAGCACCAGTATGTTTGTAATGTAGTGGCCACACGGAAGGATGCTATGCAACACCAGACTACAAACCAAAGGCACATACTGCTGGAACTAATTCCGAGTTAGAGAGTCCCAATTCTCTAACATAATTGACAAAGCTATAGGATATATCACGCATTAAAGCTAATGCTCTCTGCTTAGGAGAGTTGTAAGAGCATCATACCCTAAGGGCTGCCAGTCAGGCTTTGCAGGGGTGGAGTACGTGAGGCCAGAGCCCAATATAGAAACTTCTGCTACCTAATTCACACTTGGTCATACCTGCATAGTCACAAGGACCTGAACAACAGCCCGGCTGGAACATAGCAGTCTAGAAAGCTGAGAACCTATCATTGTAGAAAAAATTAGAAGTGGAAATAAGATTCTACTAAAGGTTCAAATATGTTTGATCCGAACATTTGATCTGGGATTTGCTCCATGTTCTGTTGTATTTCATTTCGTATCAATTCAGCTAAAAAAAAAAAAAAAAAGTCCGTAAAACCTACAGATGCAGCAACTGGGCACACACATTTTGCATTAACTGAGTGGTAAGTTTTCAAACAGGAAAGTGAAGAGCTATTGAAGCTACGCAAACTGATGAAGAGTTACGGAAATCTTTATGAGCTGTGCTGTGAAACTTCAAATAATTATACATTTAATACTCAGTGACACTAGCCTCGTGCAACACATCAAGTAAATCTCATTAAAAGGGGGACAATGTTCACTTTATATATAATCAGTATTGACACTTGGTCAGAAGAAACTCACAACAATGGGAAGCTTTACCAAAAGAAGGAATACAATCAGATAGACATTGTTTCTAAAACGAAACCAATGGACAAAAAAAGGAAAAATCCATACTTTTTTTATGGATTTAAAAGCAAAAAAAAAGGTAAAGCTTTCTGCATGAGGCACAAAAGATTGTTTACCTCTGAATATTCTAATATTCTTCTGTAAAATTAGCAATTAATTTTGACTCATCCAGAAAACACAAAGGATTCAAATAAGAACCATGACTGAACCCATGGCCGATTTCAAAATCAGAAAAGCGATGTCTTCTTTCCCCGACCTTTGTATTCTGTTGCCATGTCTTATAATGTCTTGATGTCATGCATATATGAAGGAAGGAACCACATATATAAGCAAGAGTCATATCTTGTAAGGGCACTATGTTTGACTTTCAAGCTAAAGTGAAATGGAGATTTGCTTTCTCTGTATAATTAGCCCATTGATTTTCCACAAAATATCATTCATCTAATTCCATCCTGTCCGTGTCCTCTTAGCCAGAAGTGTAATTAAAAAGCCAGTTCCCTCAGGTACTGGTAAAATTTAATGGAACATGGGATCTCACAACACAGGACATTTCCCAAAGCTAGCAGATAGCAAAGAGAGGTTAAATCTTTTTAATGCTCTGAATATTACAGGCCAAATTAATTCCTAAGGTAGCTGTATGGAAGTCACTGTAATCTGCCCCAAGGGGGGACTTCCAAAATATACAAGACTGTCTTAGTGTTTACGATGAGGCAAAGCAATGGCTGACATACTGCAGAGGTTTAAAAATCTGAAATTTTGAAATGGATATTTGTTGCTCTGGAAGAAGAAAACAACACTTGTTACTCCAATAAATACATCCCTGCTATGGCCTCTAAGAAGTCACTCATTAATATACAATAAAAACAATGCCCAATCTGAAGTACAGCTGTTTGATTGTGGTACTTAAAATTTCTTAACAGAACTGAGGATAGACAGGAGTACAGATAAAAAAAATAGCTAATATTTTTAAAACCAAGGGAAAATACATAATGTAGACAGGGCAAAAAGCTGCCTAAATCCACATCTTAAGTGTTCAGTCAACTTGAAAGTGACACAGTACCTGAAGCGAATGACACCAAGTTACAGTGAGAGTGTAAGTAGCTCATGTTCAGCATTGACTCTGTCAATTTTATAAGGTCAATGTTTTCTGAAATCCAACTGATGTTTCATTGCAAGGCTTTCTTCTTGGAAACTGTGATTTTGATACTAAATATTAATGCATTCAGTCTCTCTCACAGTTTGCATTCAAGGGCAGAGAGACTTAATCTCTTTTAATAAGCTGTGATGTTTGCTAAGCAAAAACTAAGAGCATTTCGTAGATTTCCATCACCTGTAAGCCATGTCCCTTATACGCTTACACTATCTAAGTTTGCCTGAAACGGGGCAGAAAAAGTGAACACTATGTTCCATAAAATACTGCACCACTGATGTACACAACTGCTTTATAATATTTTCAGAATTTGTCTCTATTCCTTTCTTAATGCAGCCTAATGTTTTTATGGTTGCTGAACACTAAGCAGATGTTTTTACTGGAGTAGTGACAATGATGTGTAACTTCTGGGGAATGCAGGAGGTCCCTGACTTATCTTTGATTAAATCTTCTTAATGCAGCAGAGATCTTGCATTGTTATTTTGGAGCTATTTAAAGTATATTAGTAAAACAAGTTATTTTCCAGATACTATAGTTCTTTCCCCAAATTTATGTCCATTTACCAGTATTCAAGATACAGCATGAATAAAAAAAAAAAAGTGTTTCGGGAAGTTTTTCCAGACATATAACTATCACCATATTTTTAAGAGCTGTTTAAAATTTCGTTTTCAGTTCTCAGAAACTGAATAAGGACACAATCATTCAGTTATGAAGAGATAAGAATGTTCCAATTAAATATCATTCCAACAGCTTTTTGCGTAGATTTGGTGTAGTGTCTAACACATCTCACTTTGACCACACTCTGTGTTACACCTCACTGATGCCTCTCCCTCCAGCTGATTTTTAGTAATACGCTATGTACTGCAATTAGATGCCTGAATTCATATGTCCATCTGTTTTCTGGTGCTCTGCCTTCCATTTCTGCGATTCCTTTTCTCCATCGGTACAAGCTGCCCACTCATCTAGAGACTAGAAATATTTAATGCCACATTCTTTCCAATTTGCATCAGGATTTCTCATAGTGTATTTTTGTATCGTCTTCATAGGATATGTCACATTTGTGCCGGATATGAACTAGATGCACATTACACAGCATTACGCTACAAAGCAGATGCTTCTAGCTGCTTGCTTGTGTGTTCCACCGTCAAAATTTTAATCAGTATAACCCAGACTAAGCACACAGAAATATGGCCCTATTCAACATTCAGTCCACTTCACAGAATCACAGAATCACAGAATAGTAGGGGTTGGAAGGGACCATATAAATGAATAGCAGAAAAGGTAAGTATCCTCCTGTTAGCTGCAGGACATCTGTGCAGAATCTGTAGCAGTTTTTATGGTACTTTAGTGCTTTGTATATAGGATGTATACAAAATTTGGTACAAATATTTATAGAGGCTTCTACCAGTCTAAAAAACCAAAATTGGTAACCTATGTCATTCCTGAAATGAGTTTAAGGTATAGTTTTAGATGCTTCTGCTCTAAAATATTTCTGCCAAACACGATAAAAAACTGAGTAACACTATAGGCACTGGTTAACTGAACTATGAAATAAATAAAGAAAATACTTGTACAGAATCTGTCTCTCTGTATTTAGACTTCAGTAAGATAAGAATTTGTTCCTGCTTATCTAATTTAGAAGTCCCTATATTAAAAGTAAGGGTTTAAATGTGGTACAAGCTGCCTGTGTAAGTGACAGGCATCGTTGGACTGCATCCAGAGGCAGCAGACACATCTAGAAAAGTGGAAATAAAAGAGTATTAGTTATGTTAGAAGATTTTTAAAATAAACTGACTTAGAAATCTCAGTGGGTTTCTATTTCAGATTGCTATTCAAAAAAGCAGGAAAGTATTTCTGAACTGTGCAATTCATGTCAAGTTCTGTCTGGCTGAGATACGTTAATCGGGTATTAGTCAATTGAAGAGTACAAAACAGTTTAACCTAGTCTCGGTAATAGCCAAAGCAGGGTTCCTATGCTTTGCCAGTTAAAGTTCCTACTATGAAATAAATGCAAAGAACACTAATAATCTATGAACACATGTGCTTTCTCTTATGTGTATCTGTATAACACGCCTTGAAGTACCTGCCATGGGACAGAGCAAAACCTTGGCAGGATGAAAGGGTGGAGAGGAGTAGAGGTCCAGGGAAACCTCACACAAGCAAAATTCTGGTCCCAGTGGTGTTAATGTAAATGCTTTTCTGCCTCTAATAGGATAAATTCATTTCACACTAGTAAGTTTGCGAGAGTGAAAGAGTTATCAATTTCTCCCTTCCTAGCTGCTCAGTCTGTTATATACACTTGTATATTTCTCATTTCAGTGATTTTCAATTACAACACTTCACTCTTCTTCTTCCAAAACCTTTCTTTTTCTAAAGCCTGATATATAATACATAGCTTGCAGCTAAATAATTTTCTCGAATGTGATTTGCTAACACAGCCTTTTCAACAGAGCTTTTTCATTGCTATTGCTGAAGGAAAAACATTTTGCCTCAAAATGCCTCTGTTTTTCAGTCTTCTATTGGACTGACCATCATATAAAAGAAATCTGAAATTGAAGAAACTAGAAAGCTTACAATACAAAGCATATTAAGAAATACAGTTGAATATTCGGATATTCTATGAGAAGGCACATCTTAATGTCAGATTTACATAATTTGTCTGAAGACAAAGGTAAGTAAAAGTCATCTTTTATCTGATCTTTTTATTGACCTTCAAGCAGTGATGTAGAAACAATAAAAACTTCATGGCACTCTTTAAATGAAGGTAAACTGAATGCATAAAACCCTATGATAATTAGGTACTGCAAAAAACATTCAATCTCAGGCTTCCTAGTAGTGTTTACTTAAATTTTTTCCCCATCGTAGCATATATAGATTTTTGGGATGAGTTCACTGATGGTTGAATGCCCTTCTGAATAGGACCTTATTTCTTGCTCGGTCCTTAAGCTCTTTAAGAATTGAGGTAAAGAGGTGTTCTGTCACTGCACATGTATACAAAAAGGTTGAACCTGGGAAAGTGAGATACCCTGATTGCAAAATCTGACTATCAGCATTCTGCACCACTCTTAAAGGTACATATGCTAGTCTGCAGCACGTATGGCCACACATTTGTGTGCATAAATCTTCTCTGTTCCAAGAGAAAAGCAAATCTCCCTAACAAATACTTAGGCAAGGACAGACTGAAATTATGGGAAAGACAGATCTGGCTGCTTAATGCAATACAGTTTTTCTAGTGCAAACTTCATTTTATTTGTATGTCTATAAAACCTGTCCTACAGAGAAATGCTCCCAGCATTAGACTATTAGTCTTTTGAAAAACAACTGTCATAAAAATGTAAGAGCGTCAGAAGCATCAGCTCCGAGATACTATAAGTACTACTCTCAGAGTTAGGAATCATTTTATTATAATCAAACAGTACTAGATAAATAAGAACATCATTCAGATACTACTTTGGGCAGGCAGAACACTCAGAGACTGAGGTTTAATTAATTTGAGCTAAATTAGTTCACCAAATACATCTTTTTGTTAAACATTTCTTGTTATGTCAAATCTTTCCTCCTGAAAAGAATAAAACCCAAAAAAAAGCAGATTCTTTTCTTTGCTTATAACAGTACATTTAGCAGAGCAGGAAAGACAATCTTATCCTTCTCAGCCTTATCATGCTTTCACTAGTAACTTCTAAGCTTGCAGTACAAAATATGCCCATTGATAATGCTTCGTTGGGCTCCTTAAGTTAATAAGTCTATTGTTTATAAATTGTCTAAAACAGCTTAATCAATTAACTGATCACCAGTGAGCACTTAGTCTGCAAAACTATGTCTCTTTGTGATCATATATGTGGTCACAGTGAAAATATCTGGACTAGTCAATACTGAAAGGATGTTCTACCACTACCACTATCATCTAATTCTGAAGACACAGGAGGATGTTCTCCACTCATGATCATGATAACACCTATATAGTCCCTTGGGCTGCTTTTGCATTCTTACACAATGCACGTCATGGATCCCTGATCACCTGGGATGGCATCTGTGCAAAGTGACATGTGAATCATACCCTTAGGTTCTCTGTGAAAAGCAACCAGTATGCACAGCAGCAGGGGCGGGAAGGGAGGGCTTGCGCATATTGTGGAATCAGGAGACTGCTGGATGCACATCTGGACTCTCTCTCTGGTGTGAAATAATTTGTGAAATGCTCTGAAATACACAGTAGGAAGGTCTGACAACTTCTCTTTCTTTCAAGCAAGTATCCCAGAAATATATACTCGCTTAACAACAAAAATCGTCTGACAGCTATGTTACACACCAAACCACTTTAATAAGCACTTGTGAAGATAGTCCAGATATGAGAGGTTGACTGGGAAGATCATGAAAAAAGCATAGAAACAAACAAGCAAAGTAACTTTGATATCACATTATTGCTGCATTTTAAGGATACTGTAGACAGACACACCAATAGAACTGTGTTCTCTTTTCAGCTAAACAACCACCTCAGCTAAATTGTCAGGCATTTGGATTGTACAGTAATACAGTATGCTTGTTTGCTTTCTGATACCTATGGAGGTAAAATAACCAACCAGGTGAGAACCACCATAGTAACTCATTTGATCGAGGTCATAAACTGCTAGCGTTTTAAATATAAACCTACAGGTACAATTGTTAGCTGGCCTCGAATTAAACTGTGTATACATTCAGAAACTGAGCTGTTAAACCAGATGTGATGATGTTAAGAGCGCTAACTAGTTTCTAACTCTAAAATAACACACAAATAGTAAGAGAAGAAAATGTGTTAATTGTATTGTTCTTAATGAACCTGTAGCAAAAGTTGAAAATGCAAAACTTGAGGTGTAATTGCATATAAGAGATGGAGACACTAGCTCAGCTAAAATAAGGGACATCACAGTCTATAAATTACCCATTTTTCTGAAAGTTAAGAAGTTCAGCTTTAGAGTTTTCATATTCTTGCCTCATCTTCCCAAGTGAATTAAAATTTGAAGAGAGAAAATTGTAAATGTGATCAAAAAATGCCACAACTCAACATTTTTCTGCTCCATTTGTGATTTTAAGGATCTCTCAGAAAGCTTTTCCCCCAGGAGACTGCTCATCATTTTTCCAAGAATCAAAAGCCTCAGAAGGATAAAATTTGAGATTAAAAAAATCCCTGAGTATGTTATCAAGTGCCAAAATCATCGTTGTTATACACATAAAAGTTGACTCTTTTTTAAGAGGAGAGGGATAAAAAATGAAGTTTAATGCCATACAGTCCAAAGTCAATTAAGAGTAAAACCACACAAAAATTGTTCTCGTATATCATTTGTCTCCTCAAAAGAGCTGAGGCAGCAGGTGCAATACAAACACTATTTGTATTAGCCAGCCTCTGGCATTCAGGACAGGGGCATCACATCAAAAGGCAGCATTTAAGAAGGAGGAAGGGGAACCAAAGCCACACTTTGGTGTACACATCTTAACCAGATTTAAACAACTTACTTAGATGCCTAAGACTTAGTTGTTTAAATCTAAGCCACTAGCACAGACACTCTTTTTAGTCAATGGAAGGAAAGAGGAAGCTCCAAAGGGCTCCTGAGTTCATCTATTTTTAGTAGGATGAATTACCCTTGGAAGGTATCTACTTATACATTTATTTTAGAAGGACCTGGACAACTACCTTACATGCTGAATTTAATATAAAAACCTTTGTATCATCTCTGAAGGGGAACAGTCGCCCCCAGCTATTGTTGTATGTTTCAGGCAAAGGTGTGTCTGCAAATATTATCAACATCTGATCTGTAGCACATACACTTCAACTTTGCAAAGCCACCTGTGGGCTACTGAACTTCCCTTTACGCTGTTAAATGGTAGAAAGCCTTTTTTTCTGGTCTTCTTAATGACAAAGAATTTCACTCCACACAAAAGAGAGTGAAAAGAATCCATCAAGAAATGCTGCAATTTGGAACTGTGGGTCTGTCAGCCTGTAGCCATGAATCTACAATGTGAGGCTGGGCAGATCAAAAATAGAAACTGGAAGCACCTGAAACTGTTTTGGACACTTTTAATTTGATCTGGTGCTGAGAATAGGCAGCTTTTGAAGGGGCTGTGTAATTTCCCACGTAAAAGGATAGAGAATGAGCAAAATGAGAAGTGTACAGTCTTTAATAAGTTTTTCCTCCCCAGCCTTTAAAATGTTGCAGCCGTTGCAGACATTTGGAAATACCCTGCTTAAAAGGAAAGTAGTAAACAGCACTGATCTCTGCCAACTGAGCAGTACCAAGAAAGAAACGAAAAAGCATCTCAAAACGCACAAGGGAGACAGAAAAATAAGGCTAGAAGGGTCTTTGTGGACCAGACTGTAGGTTATAAACTAATCTTTGAAGATTAAAATGCATATAGATTATCATTATCTACTCTAGATATTTGCTTCTTATTGAGAAGCTCCATTCCTTGCAGCACATTATTTAATCCCTTCCAGCACTGTCTCTTCATGCTTTCATTGGCTTTAGTGAGAGTTACTGTGCATTATGCATGACTTATATGGGAAAAACTCATAACTGAAATGCTTATGGCTACCACTTTTCTGGGATGGCGTCAGCAATATAGACATTTTCTTTCACTTGCTTGTCTTAGGTCTCAGATTAACGTGCCATATTCTATTCGAACAACCACATGCAACCCTCTGGCTACCAAAAAGGGGAAAAGAGCCCAATTTCACTGACTATATTATGATCTGTTAAGGCCATTAAAGCACAGAAATTTCCTAAGATGAACTTTTGATAAAAGCTGACAGAGGGAACTTTATGTTTGGATTGTGAAGTGATGCTACTTTAGCCGTGACCTTGCAAACCCACTTTACTAACAATGTATGCTGGGATAGAGAATATGCCTGACTAGTTTTTCTTCTTTGATTTCTATCATGTTTCTTTTAAACTTGAGTAAGCCACTTGCTGCAGCATACATTACTCCCATTTCCCCACTTGTGTTTTCCCTGAGATAATATTTTTTGGCAAATCAGGCTCCTCCCGTTTCCTTCAAAGTCAGAGTTGCTGTTTATTGGGTGGGAAAGCAGTAAGCGTGACGCCTCAGCATGCCAGCAGCCAAGGCGCTGGCTGCTGTGAGATGCCAGGTAAATCACATGCTCTCTCCCCCGCCTCATGCTTTCCACCCACACAATAGCCATAATTCTCCATACCTTCTTCAAGTGCCGCAGAAATTAAGTAGGTTTTATTGGGGATGGCCTTTTGGTTCCCAGAACAAAATTAGTTCTGCATCTTATGTTGACATTTTGGTTGATTAGGGGGCTTTGTTGTACTACTGTCAGCTGCTATTAAGTAACACATTAATATGATTCTAATGTGAAGTGTACCAAATTTCCTGTCATTACATCAGCAAGAAGCGAGCAACAGCTTCAGCCACTGCCATCCTCCAGCTTCACAGAGCAATTTGGCTATCAGCAGTTCATCGGAAAGCAGGGACAACATTCTCAAGAGTGTTTGAAACAGCTACCTTTTTCGACACTTCCCTGGGGATATGATTTCTGGGACATACACATGCTCCATTGGCCCAACCAACAACAGAGCAAAGTTATTTTTAAATTTAACTTCTGTTTAAAATGGTAAATCTGTTTTTCTATTACATGTAAGAATAATTACATTTTTTACAGAACCTTAAGCATGGTTTTATTTTTCCTGAGCATAAAAAATAGCTCTGCCAAATAAGAGTGTTTACATGAAAAAATATAAGATCAGGAAATATAGAAAAAAAAAATGGAAGGAGAAAAATCCAAGGAATAAACAACAGATAAACAACACCACAAAAAGTGCATCATAAATGCTTTGTTTCCTAAACAAGGAGAGATATAGGCCAAAATGAGAGAAATTTTGCAGGTTTCTCTTCAAAAGAAGTGTATAGGGTTTGGGTTTTTTTGACTGTGTAAGTTAGATTCAGATGGAATCTGCTGATTGGTGATATTAATTCAGAGCATACAGGAGACAAATGACTTGTATCCAAAATAAAACAAAACATTACTTCTTGGCAAAACTGTCACAATGCAGTCTAAAAAAATCATGTTAATTCATTCTCAGAATGATATGTCAGATTACAATAGTTACTTTCTGGTATCATGAGGAGGCGGCAGGAATCTAATGTCTCCATCATACTATGGAACAGTAATAAGTTTTATTCCTAAAGCTTTCAGTGTATTTACTGTAAATTTGTCAGTTTGCTCTTTTCTGGAGATAATAACACAGTTTACGTATGACTCAAAGACAGACAACTTTTGCCCAATAATTTATTGTATTTGGTTTTGGCGAGTTTTTCTCTAAGGAACAGAAAGTGTTGTACACTATCAAGCTTCTCTCTCTCCCCTGCAAGACGATCAGAATAGTTCTCAAAGTGGAAACAAAACTTATACAGTCAAAATATCCTTTTGAATTGCATTATCCAGTTCCAGATACAATACAGGGAGAGAAAGGTGTTAGATGCTCCATAATTCACAATTGCATTGATCAAATTTAAATTGCTTAAATTATTCTGCAGAAAGATGTACTAGCTTATATCATGATCCTTCAAGCCACGGTACGACTTCAAAAAAAACAGTAACAAGAAAAAAGAGCTTCAAGGTAAGTATTGTGTGGAGTAATTAATTATATTATATATAATTTCACTTTCTTTGCATGACTGGCTCTACAAACTTTGTCTAGCACACTTATAGCTGTATTTCTCAAGTTAGTTCTTAATTGCCAAATGGACCTGCTACCAGTCTGTTACTAAGATTTAGTACAGCTAATAAATAAGATCACAAGCTCCTTGGACAGGACTCACCTTATTATTTATGTAAAATCTAAGCACAGTGATAACACTACAGTAAGAAAAGACAATATTATGTATTCATCATGGTCTGTTCCAATGAGCCAGTCAGAACTGTGTTCTCATAGTTTTCTTTTCAAATCTTGAATTATTCCAAAGGTTCAACATGTATTAAACAATACAACTGTAGCTGTTTGATAGTGGATGACATGAGGTTCAGTTATTCATCATGCTAAAAAAACAGGACAATGTGCATATTCCTGGTCAGAGAACTGGTCTGAGGCTAGGGAGTGGAACAGAGGAATAATGAAGAGTTGTGCAGAATTTCTAACTGCAACTTTAAGTGATTTCCAGTGTTTACTGATAACCAGAATCACTACCAAAATCGCACATTATTACAGAGTAATTTAATATGCCTAGATTCTGCTTCACAGTTATTTCAATAGATCTACAAAATATTATGTGAATGTAAATATTTTTCATTCTAAACAGTGAGATGGCTTTTTTGCTATGAAAATCTTACACACAGCCATAAAGTTATTAGGTGCTTTCAAGCACCTTTCCTTTTTCAAACTAAAAACTCATTAAAAATAACAGCAAGATTTGAAATGTCATCATTATTCTTTTTAGTAGCTTTTAGCAGCGTGGCAATATCCAGTCAGAAACTAAGAGTCAGCATTGGTTTATATAAGGATAATAGCTATATACGGCACATGCCTGAAAATACCCCATCACCATAAGGAATCCACCAACAGAGAGGCACGTACACATACATATACAGGCTGGGGATCCAAGAAAATTCTGGCATTCCTGTCTCCAGCTTTCATCAATTTAGATAATCCACGGTAATGTAAGGACAGTGTAACACATCAACAGTTCACGCGAATGTTGGATTATGACTTACACATTAAGAAGCTGTTCAGGCAATGTACACAAAGCACAGCAATTCTCCTCTGTGGGAGGAAAGCTCTCAGACACTGCCAGACTCTGCAAAACAGGAAAGCAGCACCCCCACCC
>Ga0065711_1040666_pt1 | contig 16782 bp, 8 predicted proteins | sample Hoacrofraction12_FD_59098 | JGI IMG/M metagenome (GOLD analysis project Ga0065711, IMG submission 59098) | Hoatzin crop microbial communities from Cojedes, Venezuela - Epithelial fraction 12 v2 (version 2) | ecosystem: Host-associated > Birds > Digestive system > Esophagus > Crop | place... | reverse complement strand
CCCCCCCTTTTTTAAAAGAGAGAAATAAAGACTAAGGTGAATTTCTTTTACACAGTTTTTTTCAGTTGTAACTTCTACTGTAATGCTAATAGTCACACACACAAATTGGCACGGGAACTGGGAACCGGCTTCCTAGAGAGGTGGTCGGTGCCCCAAGCCTGTCAGTGTGTAAGAGGCATTTGGACAGTGCCCTTAATAACGTGCTTTAACTTTTAGTGAGCCCTGAAGTGGTCAGGCAGTCGGACTAGATGATCGTTGTAGGTCCCTTCCAACTGAACTTTTTTATTAATGTTGTTAAAAGATTATTATTTTTTTCTGATGGAGAAGAAAGTACTTCATCTAGAGAAAACTTAACTAATAGCCAGTTTTTAATAGATTATTTAAATTCAGCCATTTCCTTTTTTATAGAAAGAGATAAAGGGAAAGAAGTAAGTCTAAATAAAACCTGTAAGGAAGTGAAGTTTTTTCCCTAGCAGATCTTACAGGGAAATGAAGCTTACCTTTTTATTTTCAGAAGTTTCTTGTGTATGCTTTAGTTTCATACAGGAAAATGAGAGCTGAATGTTGACTGTGTCTGGTTTGTGAAATAGTTTTATAAACTTGCTGGAGCTGAAAAGTGTTTAGATGGCCAGTGTCACTTTTTCTTTTAACCATACAGCTCACTTAGTGTTGTTGAATCGGTTTTGTTAGTGGGCTGGTTGCAAATGCTGTTTAGTAGCGAACAATGATTATTCAGACAAATGCTGCTCAGAAGCATCACAAAACTGCTGTGTAACTTGGCATAAGTAGCTGTTTTCACAAATGGACTTAAATGAGGAGAGAGTATAGTGGGTGTGTAAGCTATCTATTAAAACAAGAGCTTTAATAGGAACGATCAAGAATAATACAAATAGATCTGCATTTCAAAACATCTGCTTTAAAAACTGCAAAAGGAATTGAGCCTACCTAGTTTCTGCTGAAATAAAAAAGTGAACACATGGCTTATGAAAAATCATGAGAAATATGACTCAAGATGTCAGCTAGCTGTGGTTTTGGAACGTGTCAAAGCTGATTTGCTCCATTTGCTTTGGATTTTGTGTATCTGTGAGGATGTGTAAAACTGAAGGGTCTTGAGCAGGATGAAATGACAACTATTGCATGTATAGTTCTAATATTTGTGGTTGAACCAAAAAAATGTCAAATTGTTAATCTTTTACAGTTCAGATTCTGCAGATGTGAAGTCTGGTTTCAGATAGAATTATACAAAGAGCAGTAGTTGTTTTTGCACTCCTTTTGATAGGAGTGAATGAGAACAAAAGCTAAGGAAATGGATCAGGGCTGTTGATGGCAGAAACTGTACTTAGCTTTGTCATTACTTACAGCCATTCTGATATTTTGGGGCTCTCAAGCATGTGTTTTGGCTGTGATTCCTCCTTTAGGTGGGAAAAAGCAAGTTTTATTTGCATGTTACTGATAAGAAAAATTAATCAGAATAGCAAGGTCTGAATTCAGTGGATTTGTTTTTTTTGCCACTCTTCTAACAGGGTGCCTCTCTGAAGACATTAAATTTAGTCATTTGAAATGTATTTATCTGTACAATCAACTGTAATTTTATTAAAAAAATATAATTTATAGTATTTTTTTAAAGAAAAGCCTTTTTTAACTTGTGTGAATTTTGTAAGTAATTTAACTTACAGGCAGTCAAATTCAGGCAGCTTGCAAGGCCTTCTACAAATGTAATATAATTGACAGAAGGAAAGCCCTGCTTTCCTGGAAACAGCTGAACATTTGCCTGCTGATAGGAAATAGTGAATGAATTCCTTATTGTGGTTTGCTTGCCGTCCAGCTTTTGCTTTACCAATTAAACCGTCGTCATTTCAACTCTCAAGTTTTCACTCTTTTTACCCTTCTGATTTTCTCCCCTGTCCCACTGGCGGGGAGCGAGCGAGCAGCTGTGTGAGGCTGAACTGCGAGCCGGGGATAGACCATGGCAGGAGCAAAAGAGCAAACTTCCTCCGTCACTAGAAGGTTGTGGTGTTGGCGGTGGGAATTACCGGTGTAAGGAAGGCTTTTCCACAGCCTCGGTTTCAGACGTCGGCATTCCTTATGTTAACGAACTGCTTGAATATGTGAAGCAGTTACAGTGTGTCAGCAAGATAGGAGCACATTTGATGAAGAATGAGGTATATTCCTGTGAATTGGGTGTTATACAGAGGCGTCATTCTGCCTAAAATGTCAGTCACTGCCTTCTCTAGTTGCAGAATAACAAAACATCACAAGCTTTTAGTGCAGTAATTTTTTCTTTTCCTTTTGTAAAGTCAAACTGTGAAGATGTGTTTCAGGCTGTATGAAGGATAAAGCTGCTATGTGCCAAATGCTGTACAAGAACTGAAGAAAACTGAGTTTCTATCCTCTCATTTTTATTATTTTATATTTTCTTTGTGATACTCTAAGCTGACCATAGTTTATGCATTTTAAAAATGCTATTTCTTAACCAAAAGCTTTATGTTAATAGGCTTTTACTGTTGTCACACATACATTTTGAAGCTTTTCTCCTTTGTTACATAAGATGATCTTCTGATCTAGAATTATAGTAGTTCAAAAGAATGAACTGATTTTGTCCAGGCAGTAATTAATACTGGTTCAACACTGGTATATTCAAGTAGTGAGAAAAGATCTGTTGTTCATTAATAGGAGCTTGTTTTGGTGCTGTGCGGTTGAAAACTATGAGCAGTTACAAAAACTGATCATGTTTGTAGCCTAATAGCATACCACATATACCAATTTTAAGGTGGAATTACTTAAGCCAACATTTTTGTTTAAAAGCTTTGGGTGTAAAAAAAAAAAAATTCCAATTGTGGGGCTTCAGCAAGGTCTTGTGACTTAGGTGAGTTGAGGCAGAATTGTCTTATACAAAGCTATGTTATTTATTTGGTATATGTGAATCTTCCAAAAATTCTGTAAGTGTTGCTGTCCTTACAGTCTTTGTCTCATCATTATCTTACAGTAACTTAAATTGACCAGACCACTATTTAAATACACTATTGAACATATACTTCACATTTTTCACTGTGGTTATATAGGAGCTTATTAGTCTATGACCAACTGTGCCTTGAAGTCAGAAAGTAGTAAATACCAACAGTTCTCTGTACAAAGTGGTGTGTGCTGAATAGAAGAATTAATTAGGACCAGCTGGAATGAATTATTGTACTTAAAGGTCATTATTTGTTTTTATCCTTAATACACTATAATTTTCTTATGAATTTGTGTAACAATCTGGAAGAAAAACCATTAAAGCAGTAATTCTTCAAAAATATTATGTTCTTTGTCAAATGTTTTGTTTGCTTTTTCATATAATAGGTGAAATATTACAGACACTTGGCACCTGATCACTTGCTTCAAATATGCCATCGACTTGGACCGCTTTTAGAGCAAGAAATTCCCCAAAGTGTCCCTGGAGTGCAGACGTTATTAGGAGCTGGCAGACAGTCTTTGCTTCGTACAAACAAAAGTATGAAAATTTTATGAGAATTTTGAGAGTTCTTTCATGTATTTTCTGCATTTTCGCATGAAAAAAAGCTTGCTTACATTTTTTGTATAATTCTTCTAAAACAGGTTGCAAACATGTTGTGTGGAAGGGATCTGCTCTTGCTGCACTACATTGTGGGAGGCCTCCAGAGTCCCCGGTAAATTATGGCAGTCCACCTAGTATAGGTAAGTCAGTTTTATTATGGCAGTGCCATTGTAATACCTAACTCCCAGGGTGATTGATTATTGTAATGAAGAGAGCTAAGTAGTAGTTCTGTTTATATTTGCCCTTGTTTTGTGTCATATACCTTACCTTTAATAGTATTTTTATTAAGATGTTGTGTTGTCATATGTACTGGTTTGTACGTGGGGAAGAAATGGGTATTGTAAATTCCCATACTAGTTCTGCTCTGAAGCTAATTTTGTCTTTGAAGTAGAAATGGAATAAAATGTGTTTCAACAATGAATACATACAAATAAAACTCTTCTTAAAGATGTAATGAAACTGTTGGTAGATAAATAATAGGTACCATATACAACTTAAAACCAGGGCAGCGTGACCTGCACCTGTTGTTGGGGAGAAAAAGTCACGTAGACTGGTAGTGGTTTTCTTTGGTAAGATTTGAGTGTCATGTAGGAGCTATTCTTTCTGCTGTCTGGTCCATTCAGTAATTTTGTAGCTGTGCTTTAGTTTGCTATACTGTATCATGAAGCGTGCACATGCTGTCTGTACTGTTGAAAAACTGAGAAGGTGGAGGTCAGGGGTATTGTATTGTTTTTCTTTGGTTTTTTTTTCCTAGTTGTTATTTTTAAGCTCTCATATAGTCACTAAAACACGTTTGGTAGCTTTCGACCTTTTAGCAAGATGATACGTGGCTTTTTAGTTGCTAGAAGAACCAAGATGTGATATTCTAGGAGATTTTTTTAAGGAGCGTCCTTTTGTCACAGATAGAAAAATGTGCAAAATCACTTGTGTCTTTTTGTCTTTCTCTGTTGATGTCCAGGGAGGGGAAGACAGTGAAGACCAAATTACCAGTTTGGATTATACCAAAACGGTATCGGTTTATACCAAAACAGTAGTTGCAGATAGATACGCAGTGTTGGGTGAGAGTGGGCTGGGAATGTACAAGTGCCTGGCTCCTGAGCAGCTGCAGCTGCTGCAAAGACAAAGGTTTCTGTCTTGGCAAGAAAGAGAAGATGGAAGATACATTGCAGGAACTAATGAGTAACAATGTACAAATACATAGGTAGGTGCTTTTCAGAACAGAGGCATTTTTAACATTGCCATTACAGTTTTTCAGTCTCTAAACTCCTTTTGGAGGCTATTGGTAGCCTGTAAGCTTTCCATGAATTGCGAGATATATATATGTATATAGAAAAAAATAAAATAACTGAGAGAGCGTAATTTGGGCTATTTATTTCTAATGTTGAAGAAACTCAAAATCATGTCTCCAAATGCATACCATTACACTTTACTTAGAGAACTATAGTTCTCTCTAAACAGCTGAAGCAGAAGCATGCTACAGCTAAGAAGCTCTTAGGGGTGAGCACAGCCAATTTTGTCTCGGTCAGACAACGAAATGTGTGGTGTCCTAGTAGCTCTTCCATTTTAAAGCACAAGTTGCATGCTTTCCATGATATTGCTGTTGATGCTTGGAATGTAGGAAGAGTTTTGCTGGGTGTTTAGTGGTAAGTTTTCAGAACCTCCTCACCTTGTATGTGAATTGGTCAGAGCTGATTCGCTTAAACCCTCGTGCAGCACATGCATCCGTTCAGTGTGGCTTTATTTAGAGCTGCTGTTTTGGTATTCATTTAGATTGTTGCTTCTGTGTTGTGCTCTGGCTGTGGGGGAGAAAATGCTTGTTGCTGAGTAGAATAATTCCACTCTTGAGTGGCTGTGCCTTGGCTTGAAGACTGTAAACTTGGAAAACCTTGGGCTATATCAGCAGCTGTTTCTGCAAGGTGGCTGGACAGCTGAGCTTTCTAATAGCTAGGATTTCTTTAGGTGTTTCCTTACCTTTTCCTTTACTTGGGAATACATTTTAAAACAGGTTGGACAAACTGGAGTGGAAGAGGACTGTTTTGCATTGTACTGTAGATTGTTCCATGGTATTTAGATTTAAAGGGGAGAAGGGCCGTCTTGTGAAACTCATGGCAGCAGGATTTCAAAGAAAGTTGTAGAGTTACCGTGGTAGTAGAATTAAATATTAAGAAAAATAACTTTCAGACTCTTTAGGGAAGAACAAGTGAGGCTTTCTAAATAAATGTTATTTTTATTGAACCTTTTGCAGACCACTGAATATTTGCAAAATTACAGTTATTTCAACATACCACTTTTTTTGTGACCAATGATTTCCTTTTCCAAACATTGAGATAAGTGCTGGTAACTGAGTGTTTTCAACTGTGAGGTGTATTTGGAATTTTTTGGGTATCTGTTTCAGAGCTGTGTGTTAAAGCATTTGTCTTTGATTTATCCTATTCTAGTCTGATCCTCTCAATGAAGTAGTGAACTGGAATGACACTTCTTTTAACTAGACAATTTTGTTCTGTTTCCTTAAATAATGTCTCATTTTCCCCCTGGGAAAGCTGTATTTTATGTATTTGCCCGACAAAAAAAAATCGGAACCTGTTACTCTTCAGGCTGTATGTATTTCGGGTGGAGAACCCACTAACGATTGAGGAACAGAGAAGGTACTGAAGTCTTTTTATCTTATGCAGGAAAACTTAATTTACATCTCACTGAACATCTGAACATACAGAAATGTTCATTCGTTAACTGCAGTTAAAATACATTTGTACAAATATGTACTTCTCCAGAAAACCTCAGAATATCTGTAGAACATAATAAAGAGAAAACAAAACTTCAGTACGGAATAGTCTTTGTCCGCTTGCTATCACTTGTGCAACATACCTTATAAAAAGCTGCTGAAATGCCTAATTAAGAACGAAAAGAGCTATGACATATGTTTACTTTGTTAAAGATCCCATTTTCTTGGATACAGAAACAGAAAAACTACTCTTTTCCAGTGGTTTTCAGGTGAGGGTTTTCAGGCTGAAAAGCATAGAACCAAAGCATAAAGCTCTGAGAGCTTTGAGCTCAAAGCCCTTGGGAAAGCGGGTCAGTCAGGTGTGAGGACCTGAATGAGACTGGCTGTTCGCCCCAGACAACAAAGAATGTTTTTCCTGACTGATGAGTGTATCTGCCTTTCAAAAATAGTGTGTCATGGTCTTGCCGAATAGTCCACTTCAAAAAAAGTTCCGAGGCGTTTTGCACTTTTGTCGCAGTTTCTTTATTAAATGATGCTGCTGTTTTGGCTGTAAATAGAATCTGAGGTTCTGAAAGTGGTGTAGATGTCTGTTTTTAGAAATACAATAAATAGGCCTAAAAGCTAACCTAAAAGTATTTCGTGTAACCATATTGCTCTGTTAATTATAGTAAAAAACTAAAATAAAGCAAGCCATGTTGTGTTAAAGGAGCTGTTTAAAAGTAGCATCTTGTTACACATTTATTCAACTCTAAAGTGAATTATACTAAAGTAAATTACTTCTTGTTATGCAAGAAGAAATGAGCTACAGAAGTCTTATGGTACTTATACTTTTGAGTAAAATACGAACTGAATAAATACATAGTGAAAGCAAGTCGGATTACATTGAAGTCAGGGAACAGTTTGGAAATGCTTGAGATTGTATAATTTTCCTTTGTTTTTACCTTCTGCCTTTCCAAACATCTTGCCTCCCACGTCTCTGAATTAGTTAGGTTTGGAAGTTAGTTTCACTGAGAAAATTAATATTTTATGTAAAGTTTTAGATGTATGTAGAATTTTTATGTTTTCAGAGATGCAGCACTGAGGAGCCAGTATACTTTTACTTTTGTGAAATGGTCAGAGACAAGTTCTGGCTTGATCCAATTGCTACCTTAACCATGTTACCTGATTGACAATCATCTGTAAGCCAGGAGACTTGGAGTACTGCCTAGAGTTTAGAAGTTGAACAGAAAAATGGTAGGAAGATAGAAGTCAATTCAAACTGTGTTTTTGACCTGAGACATCTTTACAGAAGGGAGAAAAAGCACCAACACCCCACCACTGGGTGCTCAATACATTTAATCTTACTAGCTTGGAGAGTTGTACTGGCTTTGTGTGGCGAGGTTTTGGTAGCGGGAGAAGCTTCCCCTATGTCCAGTAGAGCAAATGCCACCAGCTCCAAGATGGACCCACTGCTGGCCAAGGCTGAGCCCATCAGTGATGGTGGTAGCGCCTCTGGGATAACATATTTAAGAAGGGGGGAAAAAACCTGCACAGCTGCAGCCAGAGAGAGGAGTGAGAATCTGTGAGAGGAACAATTCTGCAGACACCAGTGAAGGAGGAGAAGGTGCTCAGAGGAGTGCTCCAGGCGCCAGAGCAGAGGTTCCCCTGCAGCCTGTGGAGAAGACTGTGGTGAGGCAGGCTGTGCCCCTGCAGCCTGTGGAGGACCCCATGCTGGACCAGGTGGATGCCCAAAGGAGGCTCTGACCCCCTGGAGAGCCCATGCTGGAGTAGGCTCCTGGCAGGACCTGTGGAGAGAGGAGCCCACACCAGAGCAGGTTTTCTAGCAGGGCTTGTGACTCTGTGGGGGATCCACGCTGGAGCAGCCTGTTCCTGAAGGACTGCACCCCGTGGGGGACCCACACTGGGGAAGTTTGTGAAGAGCTGCAGCCCATGAGAAGTACCCATGTTGGAGCACTTTGTGGAGAACTGTCTCCCATGGGAGGGACTCCACAGTGGAGCAGGGTCAGAGTGTGAGGAGTCCTCCTGCTGAGGAGGAAGGAGCGGCAGAGACAGCGTGTGTGATGAACTGACCGCAGCTCCCAGTCACCGTCCCCTTGTGCTGCTCAGGGGAAGGAGGTAGAGAATTCAGGAGTCAAGTTAACCCAAGGAAGAAGGGAGGGCAGGGAGGAAGGTGTTTTTAAGATTTGGTTTTATTTCTCATTACCTTTCTCTGATTTGATTGGTATTAAAGCAAGCTGATTTCCATGAGTCGAGTCTGTTTTGCCCATGATGGTAACTGGTGAGTGGTCTTTCCCTGTCCTTATCTTGACCTGTGACCATTTTGTTCTATTTTCTCTCCTCTGTCCAGTTAAGGAGGGGGATTGATAGAGCGGTTTTGGTGGGCAGCTGGCGTCCAACCAGGGTCAATCCACCACAGGAGTGAAGGGAGTTGTCTACCAGTCCCTATTATTATTTTTAACAACACTGAATGCCTTGGTATTCATTAGAGGTGTGTCTAGCCTCTCGAGTTATGAAAGTTGATTCAATATGGGTAAGAGTTGTAAGTGAAGTATGTGTCATCCTCAGGTGTCATTCCAGGTTTCTTCTGAATCTGGTTCTATTTTTGTGTGAATTGAAGGAGAACAAAAGTGGATTCTGTCCTTCAGAATATAACTTTCATTAGTTAAATGCACCTCCAGAAAAGAAGAAAATGAAAGATAAGCCATAATGATCTATGATTCTGTGATGTTTGTGCGTGCTTTTTTAAAGGGCAACTTATACTTTGTAGAAAATTATGGGATTTTTTGCTGAGTAGTGGGTAAGGCAAATGACTGTCCCGCATCATTAAGGCATATTTCACATTCCAAGGTAGGACCATGTAAATAAGATGATGGAATTGGTCACTTTGATAACGGAAATAAGAAAGCCCGGGGCGGGGGGGAAATTGTCTTAGCTAATACTGATGTATCTTTCAAACCCCAAAATTTTCTTCCTTTTACAAATTGTTGATTTTTCTCTGAGCTGCTTGTTCTATTTTGGGCAGGGAGTAAGTTAGAAACATTCTGAAACTTTGAAGGCATTCAGCTGAGGCCTATCACATCCCTTCTGGATGGGAGAAAATCTATAACCTTTCGTAAGTTCCGCTGAGAGCTCCCACCATTTTACCTTCATGAGCTTTATATTTGATTTTTGAATTGTTCTGAGGGAAACCAAACACATAAGGTGATCTTTATTCTGAGATGTGTGGTTTTCAGACTAAGGTTGTTGACAGTAGAAGTGAGATTTTAAAAAACAAAGTTCCATTTTACTAACTTGTTTTAAGAGCCCAGCTCTCCACAGTTTCGGTTCCTGAGTGGCCCTTACAAAAACGAGTTTAAACTCCTACCTTTAGAGGTTAAGGTTAGAATCTTTGGGTAAAGAGTCCTGTGTTTCTCACCCTACCCTATTTTCTTTTTTCTTTTTTTTTTTTCCTCTTCTTCTTTCATAAAAGGTCCTGAGCAACTTTTTGTATTTGACTTTGCTTTCAAAGGAGGATTAGACTAGATGATTTTCAGAGGTCCCTTCCAACTTCAGTCATTCTGTGATTCTGCAGTAACAAAAGCCAAAGTTCTTCTAGCGTTAAATCTGGTAAGGGACATGAAGGAACAGAGCTTTTACAGGTCTGTCAGGAGCAGAAGGAACAGTAGGGCCTGCTCGTGAATGGGGCAGGGGACCTGGTGACAAAAGACCTGGAAAAGCTGAGGTATTTGATGTCGTCTTGGCGTGGGTCTTCACTGGTAATACCAGCCTTCAAAAATTTCAGCCCCTCGAGGCCAAGGGGAAGGTCTGGAGCAAGGAAGACTTTCCCTTGGTGGAGGAGGATCAGGTTAGGGAATGCTTAAACAAACTACATACGTAGTCCATGGGCCCTGGATAGGATGCACCCCTGGGTGCTGAGGGTGCTGGCTGATGTCATTGCAAGGCCACTGCTGATTAACTTTGAAATGTTCGTGGTGCTCAGGGGAGCTTCCTGAGGACTGTAAGAGGAGGAATGCCACTCCTGTCTTGAAGCAGGGCAAGAAGACGACTTTGTGGAACTAAAGGTGAATCCTCCTTGCCTCAGTCCTTGGGCAAGTGGTGAAGCAAATGCTCCTGGAAGCCAACATAAGGACAAGAACGTGGCTGAGAGTAGTTGGCATTGATCCACGAAGGAGAAGTCATGCCTGACTAGCCTATTAAATGGGATGAATGGCTTGGAGGATGAAGGTACAACAGTGAACATTGTTTATCCTGACTTCAGCAAGGCTTTCTAAACTGGCTGCCATAACATTCTCACTGATAAAATGGTGAGATACAGGCAGAAGTGTTGGGCTCAAAGGGTTGTGATCAGAATGAATTCCAGTGACTGGTATGGAGGCCAGTCAAGAGTGGTGTACTCCAGCGGTTGATACTAGAGCTGGTATTGTTCAACATCTTCATTAATAACTTGGATGATGAAACACCAAGTTTGCAGACAGTGCAAAAATGAGGAGTGATTTGTGGATCAGATGGTCTGTGCTGCCATTCAGCGGTACTTCGACAGGCTGGAGAAATGGGTCAACGGGAATCTAATGAAGTTCCACAAAGAGAAGTGCGAAAGTCCTGCCCCTGGGGAGGAATAACCTCATGCACCGGTGGACACTGGGGGCTGATCAGCTGGAAAGCAGCTTTGCAGAAAATGAGCTGACTGTCCTGGGATTGAACATGTCAGACGTTGAGTCTATAGTGTGCCCTTGCAAAAAAACAAAAAAAACAAGTGGCATGCTGGGCAGTGCGTTGCGATTATGTCGAGGGTGTTTCTTTACTCAGCATAGGTGAGATCACACGTGAAGTGCTGGGTCCAGCCCTGGGTTCCTCAGGGCAGGAAAGACATGGACAGACTGGAGCTGGCCTGTCAAAGTAGCAGGAAGACGATGAAGGGATTGAGGTATCTGTCATACAAGGAGAAACCAAGAGAGCTGGGATTGTTTAGCCTGGAGAAGAGAAGGTGTGGGGATTGTTGTCAATGGGTATGAATACTTGAATGGGAAGGTGTGAAGAAGATGGAGCCAAGCTCTTCCTGTTGATGCCTCCTGACAGGACAAAGACAATGGATGCTAGCTGAGAGGAAGTTAAACATAAGAAAACACCTTTTGGGGGTGATCAAAGGTCTGGCACAGGTTGCCCAGAGGGAATGCGAAGTCACCATCCTTGGAGATAATTCAAAACCTGACTGGATACAGCCCTGGGCAGCCTGCTCTAGCTGGCCCTGCTTGAGCAGGAGGGTTGGACTGGACAATCTCTAGAGGTTCCTTCCCGCCTCAACCATTCTGTGGTAGACCATCTCAGTCTTGGAGACTGGTCATGTTATGTGAAGATGAGCCCGGTTACCTAAAAACTAGAAGCCAATTCATTTTCTTTGGAACCAAAGGGTAAGCAATTCATAGCAACTTAAACGATAAAATTTGTGGCAAAGTGTTTTTTACATGTTCAAAACATCAACAAAACACATGGCTTTCTCAGGCATTGGTTTCTACTGATCAGTTAACTTCATTATTAGATACGAAGAATCCTGATTTTGAAACCAAAATGTCATTTGGAAGTAAGTGGTGGATTGTTATCCTGCGTTGCACAACAACCACTTAGTAACATCTACTTTTCTGGTTGGTTTGTTTTAAATTTTGTTTATTTGTAAAGTAGATCTTACGTGTGAGTAGTAGACAGGCATGTAAAGCTAAGTTAATATTAATTTTCTTAGTTGTCCAGGCATTAGATGGGAGTTCTTTCTGTGCAGTGTCCACTCCATCAAGAAGCAGGCAATTTCTGTTCTGTTGTTTTCTTCCTTCCTTCCAACCATTCTTACTTCTCTTCATGTTGGTTGACTCGCTGTATGGCCCAGCCAGTGCTCTCTAACCCTTCCCGGGATGAAGCCTCATCCTTCTTTCCTCCCTTACTGCGTACGGTTTGTGGCTCCCACTGCAGCTGTTCATCACTCTTGCTGTGACTAACACCTTTGTTCATACTGACTCACTTGTGTGAGGCCAAGCAAAATTTAAGCAAAGACGGAAAACTGCTAATATGGCTAAAAGGAGAGAGATAGACTTGCTGTCACAGGGGTTTCTGAAATCACTTTTTTCTAAATGCAGTTAAAATCAAGCTAAAATAGATTAGAGACTACATAAGGTCTGACAAGCGTTGGTGCTAGATATGGGTACCAGTTGTAATAAAACCAAAGGCCTGTATTTAGTACAAAGGCATTATTATTAACAGTTGGTAGCCTTTCTCACCTTGGTTAGCACCAGAAAAATCAATTTTGTTGTTCAGCTGCAGGAATTTGTTTTCGAGACACAACAGTTCTTAATTTTTACTTGTACTCTGGAGCAAAAAAAAAAAACCAGCTGTTTTGCTAGTAGAGTGTGCAGGTGACATTGGAGGTGTCAGTGTTTGGAACAAAAAGTGGGAATAGGTCAGTTAGAGAAGACAAGCTGGATTGCTTGGCAAAGTCAGTGAGAGTAAATATAAAGGTAGTTAAATGGAAGGGCATATTGAAGAACAATGGTGGATGTGAGAATTTAGTTTAAAACAACAACAAAAAAACAGTTTGAGAAGTGTTTTAAAAATTAACTGGTTTTGGACAGTGTTCAAGCCTGCCCTGCCAGTTGCATGATCTTGGTAAAAAACTTCCTTCCCATAGGATTTAAGTTCATAATACTGGGTTGTTTTTTTTTCCCCATGTCAAATCACTTTTTAATTCACTTAATTTTGTTTTTAACCGGTTTTGGGATTTAGCTATGTTGTAAGTTTTAATCAAGGTCAAAGAGTGGGTTAGATCCCAGTTTTCTTGTTTCCGGTATCACAGCATTGCCTCTCATTTCCTCCAGTAGGTTGATGGTTACTGAGCAAGGGGTTTTTCACCTGCTGAGTTTCACAGGGATATGTGAACTCATAGCAGGTTGCCTGCCGAGTTTCAGCATCCATGCAGGGACAGGAATGACTCTCACACATTGATACAATGCACAGTCGATTCGATTTATTGGTCTGCTTGCATGGTTGTATACATTTTTCATATCTGCATATGTGATCACGCTTATTCGGATAGGCTACAGACATAAATCACGCGCTGTTCACATGCCCCACATTCCCTTATGACTGGTAACTATGCACTAACGCCAATAGCAACAGACCGCCTCCACGTCCTTGAACACATCTTGTTTTTGCTAACCCACATCATGTGCACTATCAGAACTTTCTCAATTGTTATTCTTAGCTGCCCTTTCCAGCGGCCTGTTCAGTTATGCTAACTGTTTTGCTTAAGCAGCCTAGTCATGCTAACTCTCAAGCTACATCGACCCCAACAGTTGCCCATTACCATTTCCATCGACGAGAGTAGAATCACAAATACTGGCTTAGGTTCTGTTAAACTTAGTCTTCTTCAGTGATATAAAAAACAAAACAAAACCCCACAAACAAACAAAGCCCAAACTTGAAATTTATCTCCAATACTTTAAAAAGTTTTCCATAATTTCAGATGTATATTAAAAATTACATGCTTATATTAAGTCATTGGCTCTTTCATCCTAATGAGTCTGCTTACAGATTTGATTTATGGACAGAACATCTTTGCAAATCAAAGTTTTAGTTAAGCTTTTTTCCCTTTCTGTGAGCTATGGTTTCATTTGAAGGCATTGCTAGAAGGTGATTTCCAACAACCATCTCCATCTTACATGAAGAGCAAACAGAAGGTAACTTCTGAGTAGGTCAGGATTATTGTGTAAGCTCACTTTATTGTAGTGACAAAGACATTCCTTATTCTGTTTGTATGTGTGTTTATTTGTTTTTTGTTTGGTGTATTAGGGGTTTTTTTTGGGTGTGCAGGGTTTTGGGTTGGTGGTTGGTTTTTTAGAATTGTAGGATGATTTGTCAGAAGCTGAAACTAAATTTATCTTGTGACTGAACTAAGCTTGGTTTCCTGCTGTTCTAAAGTAGACTCTTGGCAAGGAAAAGCTTTGTCATAAAGCAGATGCAACTGCAGCTTTTTCTTGTGTAAGGAGAGGGTGAAGAGAATATAGTAGAGACTTAAGGCAGTAATGATGCTTTGCCTAAAATGCCTTGCTGCACAGCTAACAATCCTGCTCCTTCACAAAGCATCTTGAACTAGGAGAACCTCCTTGAATCCCTGGGCTACTTAGGCAGTTAACGGAAATGGTTCAGGGCTGTTCTTATGGCCTGAGGCCAGTGGGCTTGGTACTTGTCCATGAAGCTAAGTGCTTTTGCTCCTCGAAGAGCAGCTACAATCCGGTTTGCCTGTTTAATGTAGTTTGACCTGTGCTGGCTCCTGAACCAGTGTCTGGTTGGTCTGGGCCAAAACCAAGCAATGCGAGAGGTCTGTAGCTGTTTCACAGGTGATGCTAGAGAGTGTGTGTGACTACCTGGTCCTGCTCAATTCACTGGTACAGACACAGCCTTGGCCATGTGTAAAGAATGGCTAAGACAGCTAATCAACTAAGTCGTTTGGCACTGATAGATCTTGTTTTTCATGTGTGTGTAGTGCTGTGGACATTGTCGTGCGTTTATGTTTTTACTTTTCACATATTTAGAAGCTGGAGATCTGAATATATGACCTGCTTTATCATGATTCTGTGGAATATAAAATGTATCGCCATTGCCATTCTTCAGTCTGATGACGATATGGGGAGCTGTTTGACTGAGGCCTATGTATCCATGCCTATAAGCAGTAATACTCTGTTGCTTTATCATTGCATGAGTAGCAGTTTAAAATTAGTAACACTTAGCTTTATTTTGGTTACTGAAGTTCTTGATTGAAGGTTTGTGTGTTGTTGAAACAAAGTATATTCCTGCTCCTGGACCTTCTTAGCTTTTAAACTTGAGAAAAGTCCCCAACTCTTTGGACAAGGTTCTGTTAGTCAAAATCGGATTTTTTTTGTAAGGTGTTGGTAAAATTTGTATGTAAAACTTTGGTGTGTTTTTTTTTTTTTGTTTCTGTGTCTGTAGTGAGTAGCAGTATTTAAAAAAAAACAAACAACCAAATTGATTGTCTTGCAAGTGATGGATAAATGTTTGATTGTGTAATCCTTAAAAAACAGGTTACCTTGGAGAAGATTTGAATGTGTGCTGAGCTTCAGTTAATAGCTATGTGGAAGCTTTTATGCTTGTTAAATTTGGTGTAGTTTACTCCTCCATGGAAGCTGCCTCAGTCCTCCTGCATTTCTCACACTGTAGGTGTAAAGTGAGAAGCATGTGTTTGGGCACTTAAAGTTGAAAGTTGCATTGCATCTTTATGTTCTGCCTTTCAGTTTGGTACCTCTTTGCGTATTTGTATCATAGGCTACTTTTGTATGTTTTTTTACCTAACTATGGCAAAATGAGAGAATTACTATAGTAAGCTGTTCGTATAGCAAGTGGTCTAGTGTTGAAATAAACTTTCCATCCTGGAGAACTCTTTTAGTTTATGAACCCAATATAAATGCTGTCTCTTCTTTTATTTTTTTTACCCATTTGGTAGTGGATACCCTGTTTTCAAGAAAACTAAATGGAAAATACAGACTTGAACGCCTTGTTCCAACCGCAGTCTATCAACATATGAAGATGCACAAACGAATTTTAGGACACTTATCTTCTGTATACTGTGTAACTTTTGATCGGACTGGCAGGCGAATATTTACTGTAAGTACAAAATCTTTGTTTTTGTAGAATTTTTTTTTTTTTTTGAAGTACAGACAGAAATGTCTCCTAATTGTTTCCAAAAACTAAATATACTGATGTTGTGCATCAAAACAATGTACTACTGTTACTCTTGTATATGCTTTCTAATAGCCATACTGGTTTGCATGTTAAAATAGTTTTGGCATACATATCCTAAAGCTAGGTGTGATGGTGATTGCTGATGTTTGTAGTTCAGTCGGAAAACTCAGGTTATTTTCAGTGGAAAGGAATTATACTCAGTCTAGATTCTTTCCTCTGGACTTGTTTTCTCTGGCAAAAACATAAGCAAAAGAATGAACTGCTACCACAGAATTTGATTAGGAAGTCAGAAAGGACAATCAATTAAAGATTATTTTGACTTTTTGTATAACTTCTGTGAAATTTAAAGCATAACTGTGAAGTTTAACAGTCTGGTGATACACATAGATTTGGTACAGCATGTTGAAGGAAACTGGAAAGCTGAAAATTCACATGGAGTGTAGTAACAAATGTTGGTTCACAAGGAGTTGTCTTTATGAGATCCCAGGAACTTTTTTTTAACCAGTTTTCTTAGTATTTTAAACTATTCATAATAGTTTAAAACTATTAGGTCAGGGGACCTAATATATGCTTACAAATATCTGAAGGGTGAGTGTCAGGAGGATGGGGCCAAACTCTTTTCAGTGGTGTCCAGCGACAGGACAAGGGGCAAAGGGCACAAACTGAAGCACAGGAAGTTCTGTCTGAACATGAGGAAGAACTTCTTCCCTCTGAGGGTGATGGAGCACTGGAACAGGCTGCCCAGGGAGGTTGTGGAGTCTCCTTCTCT
>Ga0065711_1040665_pt1 | contig 16782 bp, 11 predicted proteins | sample Hoacrofraction12_FD_59098 | JGI IMG/M metagenome (GOLD analysis project Ga0065711, IMG submission 59098) | Hoatzin crop microbial communities from Cojedes, Venezuela - Epithelial fraction 12 v2 (version 2) | ecosystem: Host-associated > Birds > Digestive system > Esophagus > Crop | place... | reverse complement strand
GGGGGGGGGGGGGGAAGCCGACAATGGCTATCACTCAGATATGCCCTACATCTGCTAGTTTTTCCATGTTTTCTCCAGCTAAGGAAAATCAGGAACTTACTTCTTCAAGAAGAAAGTAAAGTTTTAGAGGGCAGCTCCTCCAGTTATTAGCGGGACATGACAACCTGGCATCTTCCCAGCATCTAAGTTTTCACTAAAAAATAAAACGAAAATGGCTCTTAAAGACAAAAATCATGAAATAAGTCTACTTTGCCTTGAAGCTTAATTGCAAGCCTGCACAAATGTATAGACACACATACACATGTAAGGGCAGAAAACATTTGGGAACTTGATGGTAACTGACTCGCAAAGAACAAACAAAATTAGCAGATTAAAAAAAAGACCACTTTTGAACTAAGAAAGGTGAATGAAGTCACTATTCAGACATGTCATTCATCCGATGGCTTGCACAGCTCTTAGGTTTTCACCTCGAGTGGCATCGCAGTACCAAGGTCTGATCTCGAAACAAAGCCTTGCACCAGCGTAAATGAGAAAAAAAGGTGCTCTGCAGCTTTGCGCTGGGGTTCCTGGGGCCCTTGTGAGTGTTTTTACTGACACAACATTTGTTATCTGCATTTATCTGTTCATATAGAAAATCTTGGGCATTATTAAGCACAACAGAGCCTAGTCTCCTGCAGCAGCCTGTATACACACTCCAATTGCTCCAAACCAGATGTCTGTAGCCAGTCTCACCTAAGGATCACACCTAAGGATTTACAAACTGAAAATCTCCATCCCTCCTGTAGCTTCTCCTCAAGTTTTTCAGCCACTTTACTAGTGATTTAAAACAACTTCGTATTCCTCAGTGGGAAACAAGCTCAGCAAATGCAGGAAAACAGAAGTTTCTTATTATTCCTATTAAACTGTGGGGTTTTTTTAAATATATGTATACAAGACTTCATGCAGTAGGATTTGAAGGACTCTCCGAAGGCAAACAAACAACAAGGGGCCCAGGGGATACATCAGCCGCTGGCCTCCGAGCCTCAGCACGGACCTGCAAGCATGGGCAGAGCAGGCCACTTCTCTGCGAAGGGCTCTGCGAGCCCCTGAGGCCCATCGACTCCCACCAGTGGTCAAATGGGAAAGCCCAGCAATCCTCTCCTCCCAAACAAGGCTGCTCCAGTATCCATCTCCCACAAAGCCACCTCTCAAGCGCCCCATCTTTAGGCACCACCTGGACCTTTAGCTCCAAACCAGCTCTCTCCTTCACCAGCCCCATTACCACCTCCTTGTAATGGCTTCTGGAAAGACAGCTAAAAGCTTTCCCCTCCTCGCTCTGTTTATTTAAGCCAGCACGATTTAAGCAGCAGTAGCTGGAGGTACGAGCAAGCTTTTCCCGGGTGATGGAGACCCTGACAGCAACTGCCCGGCTCCCCTGGTCCATGGGGTGCTGCCCTCCACCTGCTCCCCCAAACCTCGCCTCATGGCACCCTAGGGAAAGCGCTTTCCCCACTGAGCACCTCCGCCTTATCTTGCTGTGCAGATAACAAATGTCAGCAATTTCTTACTGATGAAGGGGGGTTGTTTAATTGTTTTGTGTCTGGACTACATCAAGCCCTCAGGCCAGCAAGAAGCTTTATCTGGCCCATTACCTGTGGCTGCCCATTCCCTGATCCAGACTGAAACCCAAGCCCCCATCTCGAAAACTGCCAGGAAAAAAGAGTGCCATGAGGCCCTCCTATCTCCTGCACCCTGCAGAAGGCACTGCTCGACATCAGACTGGTTTCTCCTGCCTGCAGGTGGCAAGGGGAGAGAGGGCAGGGGCAGCCCTGCATCCCTGCACACCGATGCTCAGCTCCCCCTGAACCCTTCTGGAATTTTGAGTCCGGCAAGAGCCTGCTGATTTCCAATGCAGGCTGCCAACCTCAGGAAGAGATTAAGTCCTTCCATGCTTTCCAGACTTAAAGCCTAACACCTCTTGAATTGTACTTCGTTACGTGACTGTCAGCAGTGTGCCCGGACTCTCAGAAAGCTTCAAATGGAGAAGAGCGAGCGAGACAGATACTCACAGAGACGCACACACATGGACGTGAAAAGAAACATTTGCAGGCACCAACGGGGTGTGCAAAGCCTGACCAGCACAGACGCGCTCCAAGAGCTGGAAGAAAAGGAGGAAGGCTGTGCCCATCCAACTGGGATTGTTTGGCTCCTTCTTATCTGTGCCTAACCCTCTGGGCCCCGCACTGATGATGCTCTGCTCCTCACACAAAGCTGGAGGCAGCGCTGTGAGAAAGGAGATGTACACAGAAATGTAAATAAATGCAGTTCTCCCTCCCCAAAAATTAGATTCAAGTGAAGACAGCTTAGAAACGGCAAAGACCCTTGAGGTTAGTTCTGCAATCTGTATTTGCACTTCCTCTACTTTTTAAAACTTATTTATTTTTTATTATTCCTTGGATTTAATTAGCTGCAGTGCACCCTAGAAAGAGTCTTGGAATTTCCTGACATACTTTGGACTCTTTCCAGTCATTTGAGGAGCCTGCCTTCATCTGCCTTCATTATGAATTGATCTGAGTATGGCTGTGAATGTAAACAGCATTGTAACTGCACTCCAAGTCCACAGCTAGTCAGAAAGATAGAAGAAAATCCTCCCCTTTACAAACTGCTGGTTTATTCCAAAGAAACATGCATATTCCTTCTATTGAAGACACTCTGTCTTTCTTCACTAATATTAAGTGCACATATTTACAGTTGTATTTTTATATTTTGTAATATATTACACTTGCCCTTTTGCCCACAACAGAACAGAATGGGTCATTTGTAATTAGAAAAGGCATTCTCTGTTTGACTGTCTCTTATCTCTGCTCTCTCTGCTGACTCCTGCTTGGAAAAACAGACATCACAGTGGTTGGTCAAAGCAACATTTTTTCCACTGGAACATGACCAAACCCATACTGAAATTGCAGAAGCCAATTGAATGTCTCTGATTTACAGATTAATAAGGGAACCCTGTCTCCTGACTAGAGAGGGTCAGCAAAAACAAGCAACAGAAAAGGGAAAACGTTTGCACAGAAAACGTATGGGGATTGTAAATGACCAAATGCTGGGAACCCACAAGGATTATCTGATGCTCTTGGCTAAACTCCACAACTGTGTTCCTTCTACTGAGAAGCAACGTATCAAAAGACCAAACAGCCTCTGCTTCTTTGTTCACAATCAATTTAATGCTAGCAGAAGCACTTCATAAACTTAGTTATAAATTAGCACAGAGCCTTTAACAGGCTCTCAGTAAAACTGTCCTCATTTGTATAATCCAGTCTGACATTCACCGTGATACCTTGAGGACAACAAAACTGATAAAATAGACTTTCTTTGCCTAAATTATAGCATAAAAGCTTTAATGGGCTCCATGGAGAAGGGCCAACTGTGGAACCAGCCACAAAGCTCCTGTGTGCCCAGCTAAAACCTGACCTGTCTGCGAATCACTGGGGGAAACGCAGCCCCACTGCAACGCCATTGCAGAAGACAAAGTGGAGCCAGAGTAAATGGATGGAGCAAGTTCTCAGGCTGGATCGGTCCTTGCCTGGGAGAAAGTGCATTTTAATGTCAATATCAGGAGCCATCGCAAAAAGCAACTGTGTATATAGGCTCCAGCAGGAAGAAAATCAGTGCTTATCCATCAGCTGGGAAGCTCGTTGGTTTTAAGGCCCTGGGGACAGCACAGATCTTCTCCAGGAGGACTTCCAGCACAGACAGGAATCTCCCCAGGGAGATCTAGCAGAAAGCAAAGGAAGGAAATACATTAACAGCCTTCCCATTTGCTTTATTTCTGGCCTGATTTTCATTTCCTAACACAGTAATGGCAGTTCTGTCGCGTTGTCCATTGTGGCCAGGCAAGCAGAGGTAATTTATTGCTTGGTTTAGCTTGGTAAATAAGTGCTGAGCCACCAGGACAAGAGGCACTTAATAAATCCGCAGAAGAAATTAAAATAACTCATAACGAGGATGTAAAGGCAGCCAAAAAAGAGTTACAGTTACTTGTGTGAACACCACTGCTCTGCAGCACTGGTCTCGCCAGCATCCCACTGTGCCAGGTATTTCCCTCGCTGTCTCCCCACCACCCCAACCTTGCCCATGCCTTGTCCATCCCCTTCTTTCATGGGAAGCACCCCTGCCATATGCCAGATACTGTCGTGACCCCCATGCAGCAGTTTCCAGCCCCATGCTGGAGAAGGCAGACGTGCTGAGAGTGTCCCCACTGCCACGCCACACTTGCCTCTTCACTGCTCTCCCTCAGGGCTGCCCCGTCGCGATGATGAAGTTTCAGCTTAGAGAGGGTGTTTAATCATCTGCATCCCACACGAACAATAAAAGCCCGGGGCTGTGCGCGGGGTGCCCATTCCCAGGGGCTGAGGGCTGCCTGTGCCGGGCTGTCCCAGGGCACCCCTGCAGACCTGCCCGCTTGCCCACCAGCACAAGGACGAGACTCCACGGTCCCAGCGCTCGCGGTGCCCCGCCGTGAAATGCCCCTTTCCAGCTGCTAGCATCGCCAGGCAGCCGGGCGCCTGCCCGCAGGCACGGGCGCTTTACCAGCAGCAAAAAGGAATCGGAAGTTTTCGCAGGAGGAGGGTATAAAGCTCTGAACTGTGCAGGGGAGCAAAGCTTTCAATTATTAAAACTGGCATCCCTGGAGGAGCCTGTGGCTGGTAGCAGCCACCCTGATGCAAAGCAACGATGCTCCCAGGGAGGGAGGCGTGCTCGCCCACTCGCCTCCCAAACCCCAGACAGCCTGCTGAGCCTCCTAGGCCCCGCCGAGGATGGGGGGAACCTTTATCTGCCACCAGCAGAAAACAGAAAACACCACTTAGCTGCGGGTGGCCCATGGAGACACCTCTGGGATTTGGACCCAAGAGGTCCCAGTCCTCAGATCCAGGCAGAGACCAACTGCTTGAGCAGGGCTGTGTCTCTGTAAGCGTCCTGTGCACAAGAGGACAGTCCCGGTCCCCTTCTAGATAATCCCAAATACTGCCTGGACACTAGCGAAGCCTGGCTTGCTTCTGCATTACTTGACACAGACTGCACGCAAGCAAAGGGTAACAAATTGTAAATGCCAATAACGGTTTATCACCGGACCTCTCCCCACCGAAAAGAAAGGCCAAGCACAAAAAGTCATTGCTGAACGCGAGGGCAGATCTGCATTTTGGTCACACTGACATCTTCAGATTTGTAAGCAAGCCTGATCAAAATACGAGTTCCTTTATATCTGATGTTTAGGAACACAATAATTCCCAGGAAAAAATAGAGCGTACCAGGGAGAACGAGTGTTTTTTGCTACTCATAATTTCACAGTTAAGAGGAATGGATTTACATGGATGGATGGCTAGATGGATGGATGGGTGGATAGATAGCTATAGACAGACATGTATTATTTATTATCTTATTATGTTATAATATATACAACTATTTCTTAAACATGACTGTCATTGTTACAACCACAAGCTTGTTTAGATGGCTTTTAAATACGAAACAAACAGCCTTTTTTTTACAAAACACTTCTCACAGTTCACAACTGAACCGAAAGTGACATGGGAAAATGTCTTTTTGGGCAAACTTAGTTTTCTTTGAAGTGTCTGTAACTCTGAATCCAAACCCCAAGTCTTAATTGGTTAGAGGCCTGATTTTTCTTTCTTCTAAGGATTATTTAAAAATTCAGTACAAAGACATCAGATCTGCAGCGCTGTCATTATAAACTTAAGCTAGTGAGGCAGCAGAATAAGAAAGCCATCTTGGGAGTTAACACAACTTCAGCTGAATGCTTTGTATTTGCCATTTATTTTTGTGATTCACATTAATAAATGAGACAGCTGTGTCAGATTTCTGAAAAGCATCACGTTGGTAACTGCAATAGCCTTATTGCATTTTATTAAGCAAACTGATTAAAACCTAACATTCCCAGGGCTGAAATTTTATACATGAGCTTTTCTTTTTCTGTACTGAAGATCATCTTTATAGGTAATTTAGCATTCCCATCACCCAAAAGATGCATTATCTAAAAAAAAATGGATGTTTATTAAAGATTTATCGATCTGCACTCTACATAAAAATAGAGAAACCCTTTCAACCATTGTTAAATGGTAGGTTAGTGAGTCTCCAAGCCAGTACCACATTTTCTGACCATTTTCTCATGGGTAGATTTGCAACTAAGAAAAGAAGTTTACCAACAGAGATGAACTACACACAGCTTTACAAACCAGGGAGCCTGATCTTGTAAACGTAGCTGATGCGAGCAGTCATGTTGATTCGAGTCAGAAGAACAAAATGAAAACAGATTATTCCCCTGTGCAAGGTCTTCAAAGAATAAATGAAAGGGTAAGAAATGAGTCGCCCAAGTGCACAGCCAGGGGATGTCGTGGGCCAGACCCACTGCCGAGAGTCCTCTATGCTTTCCCTGTTTCGTGAGCAGGGGTGACTGCACTCCCTGCTTCTGGATGGGGAAGAGAGGAGGATGATCGGAGGAGCTCCCACGAGCAGGGCCAAGGGTTAAACTCTGCAAAGTTACACCGACCACCAGCAAACCCCAGTGGATGCAGAAGGTGTTGTTCCACGTTTCCGCCCCTGTGACAGTCGGGAGAGCCTGGAGATCTCAACCACCCCACGTCTGGCACTCTGCATGACCGCCACCAGCCCTGCGTTGGTCTGATATTTGGAGGCAGGCATTTGGATACTGCCATGGATGACTGACATCTGGCTCTCCAGGAACACCTCTGAGGAGAAGAACCTACTTTTGCTTCTGCTTTGCTTGTGCTCGGTTAATTAACTGCTTCCACATCTACCAGATACAGAGGACTGTTTATCATACAAAATTGACAGCCGACCAAGAGCAAAAGCACAGCATGCTTATGTACCCGTGAGGGCAGCTGGGAACAAAATGGGAACCATGGCCCTTCTAGTTCACACACACACAGCTGCCCTCGGCGACCCATCCCTGGTGTCACTGAGGGCTCTACATGCAAAGAGCAAGGGCAGCTCACCCACCCAGTGCTGCACAGGCGCAGAGGACGGCATCACAAAACGCAGAGCAGTGTTACAAGTGTGTCGGAAACTTTGGCACGCGGGTATTTCGAGTGGCATAGCAGAAGCTTTGTTTTCAAAAGCATTCCAAAGAACAGCAGGTCACCTCTCCCAGCTATGTCCCCCATCAGGTTGTGGATGGGGGTGATTTGGGCACTATCCTTCTTACCACCGTGGCCCTCCTCCTCCTCTGACGAGCCTGGACTGAATGGGCCTGCAGGGCATCAGGCCTTGCTTTAGCACACAGTTCATATTAGTCCAGAGGCACAATGAATTTTAACAATAGTGTTGCCCTCCATGGGCAGCCCCAAGAGGTTCCTGACATTCAGCACGTCCCATCATTAGCTTAAAGGCTGTCTGTGTCAACGCTATCGAAGCCAGGTGACCTGTGTCAGTTCAAGCCACAGCAAAGCACGCGGGGCTGGTCAGGCACGGGCTGCAGGCAGCACTTCTGCACAGAAGCCATGCGAATGAGCATGCTGAACTAGAGAGAGAGTGCCTGTCCGTGGACACTCTTTGAACATTTTAACTTAATGCTGAATGCCAGAAGTGATCAAACAAGAAGGGTGGAAATTTATGCGCGGCTTACTAATTTAAATCACCTTGCAGATACTCATCCCAAACCAATCATTTACAGTTTGCCACCTCACCAGCTTTAAAAAACATAGAAAACAGAAGAAGAAAGAAATCATTCTTCTCCAGACATTTAGTGGCACAGCTCCACTTTGCCGTCTTAATTACTTTAAAAGAGCCCTATCTCAGGGCATCGTTTGGTTTTAAGGTCAAAATCTGCAAAAAGTGTACATGTTCACTTTAATTTATGGAGTCTAGGTGAAATCCTAGCTGGTAAGGGATGGCAAGATTTTATCTTCCAAAGGCTTTCTTTGATGTCAATGGACTGTTCATCCAGTACAGCTGAGCACGCACAGGATCAGCCCACAACACAGATTACACCTTGCTCTGCTTGCTGAAAGCAGGCAGAGACGTATGTGTCTCACCAAAGCAGCTACAGGGATGCCTGTAATTGGAGCAGCCTTAATGTTTACACTTAAGAAACATTGCATGTCCTTATCATGGGGTAATATTTTATAATTAAGCTCTCACTGATGTTCAGGGACCTTGAATGCTGTGGATAGTAACAAGCTCATTACATTAGTGTCCGAAAGCACACTGTAAAGGAACTTATTTCCCCACTGGTGTCAGAAGTAACAAACTGAAAATAGGCACTTACATTCATTTGAAGCAGTGAGTGGTTTTACATATATATATATGTGTGTGTGCGTATATGTATGTATACAGAACCCCCCCTTACTTTTGACCACTGGATTGTATAATGACACACAGACCGCATGGCTCTTCTGCAATTAATTCCACTAAAAGAACCCCAAAATGGGATATTGCTTCTAGCTCACCTGTGAATCTTTTATTTAGCTTTTATTTTTTTTACCCTAAATGCTAAAAACGCATTTTCAAACAGCTTAAGGAAGAAACAAAGAGATCTCACTTGAGCTTCTTAGCTATGATGCCATCACTGTCATTTGGTATTGCACATCATTCTGCAGCTATTTTATAACTATGAAAAGTGTCATGAAATACAATTCCTAAGAAAGATAATGTATACCATAAGAGCCACACTGTCAGATTGTGACTCCTAAGGTTTCAACATACAATAGTAGCTGAATGCTTCCGTACAGCAAGCTCTGCTGACAGTCTTTACTTTTTGCTACAGAATGGGCCAGACACAAGATCTGGAGCTAAAAATATTTAAAAATGAGATTCCTAGATTCCTTACAAGGTTTTCAAATCATGCTGTTATGCAGGCACTTACAAGTCATTTTTACTCTTGGTGCTGAACTACCCAAAAGCCCAGACCTGTCGAGATTTGGTCTTTTGGCTTGGCTGAATCTCCTACATAACGCATCTATATGCTTTATTGTCTTTCTAATTGTTCAGACTATTAAAATGTACAAATACATATACTGGACCTTCAAATTGCCTTAATATGCCTGCAGCAGACCGGCTTAAATCCAGAGAGACAGTGAAATGCAGAATTAAGTCCTCCATTCTGCTCTTAACACATCCTGTTAGGACAATACATTGCAGTTAATACAGTCTTCTCTCATGCAGAAATAGATCCATGGGTAGCCAACACATTTGGCAACAGCAGCATGAATTCAGATGATGGACTGAAGCTTTAAATGGATTTTCCTTGGTTTTTTAGGTTTCAGTCAGACCATAGCTTAGTATCAGAATAACCAGCAAAATGCTGCATACATCAGAAGAGCACTGCTTTGGGACCGTATCTTGCATAATTTTAGTGTGAAATATTCTCAAAAGTTCTCCCTACTTCAACTGAAAGCTAAGACGTACCTGTCTGAATGCAAACCTTCCAAATTAATATCATGCGGATGAGAGATGAAGAGCGTTTTCCCAGTACAAGAGCTAATGAGTCCAGTCATAAATCTTGTCTCATGGATTAAACCCAGATGATCAAATGCAGAGATTTATTACTTCATTTATTACTCCATCTGAGTTAATCACTTTCAGGAAATAGTTCATTCAGTGAAGCTAGAATGCTTTTTTATAATCAGGTCATGGTTTCCTCACACATACTTGTTATTTTTTATGACTATGGTTTATAACATTTATAGTGCCAAGTGGGTTTGTACATACAGCAAACCTACCAGTGCCCCATAAAGGAGGTGGCTTCAGGTTTGGACCCTACCCCTACCTGCACAATTTGTAAGGCTGCATTCCTTCCCACCTCCTAGCTCTAGCACAGTTTCCTTCACCTCCTGCCACTAAAATCAGTGAGTTTCCTCTATTCCCACATCTCCAGTCTTTCCTGAAGAGCCCGTACTGGTGATCCGTGGTTTAGGAATCCTTGCAGGCCTGGGTAAGGCAGCCGGCAGATCAAGCAATGTTATAAATTACATCTGGAGCCTGGGCCCTTCCAAATTTCTGGCATGCTGACTGGATAACAGGAAACCAACCTCCATAGCAAAGGTGTAATTAGCTTTTCTGTCCCAGTTCATTTAGCAGTGGAGTTGAAGAAGGTGGCTATAATCACTGGAGTGCTGCTTAGAAACACTAGTGCAGCAGCAATGATACGATCTAATGTAACGCTGTAGGACACCGAAATAGAAGAAAATTGCACATCCAGGGGAACTCAGCTAAATTGTTTTCCAGGCTCAAAATAAATAAAAATAGAGTGGCATTTTCCTTATCAGGGACCAAAAATTTAATGTGATTAATTCTGCAATTTAGCTGTAGTTTATTTGCGTGTTAGAGATAACAGCAGGGCTGTGGGTAAAAGCCAGCTCACTCATGCGCCTGCCTATTAATAAAGCGTGCAGATCTTCTTCATACTGAAACCAAAACAAACCAGACTTAAAAAAAAGAAACCAATACAGGAGCTCCGCTGTATGGAAAATGCATTTAATGCTTTTACCCTGTTCTTCCCAGAGAACATCTCGGCAACACTTCTGTTAGCACTGCAGGTAAGACAGATTTATCTTGCTAGTCAGTGCCACTTCTTCCTCCAGTTTTAGGAAAGGATTATGTTGGACATATAAAGCAGCAGAAATGCAGTACAGAAAATATGAGAGTGTAATAGACATAGCAAACACACACTACCTAGATAGATTTACATAGATTACATAAAAAGATCCCATAATGGTTTTTAATTTTTCCTACTGATAGCTTGTATTACTCCGTGCCTAGATATCAAATCAAAATGACAATCAAAATGGAGCTCCCCTCATTCTGGGTATTGCACATAGAGGTAGCGAGGGAGCGTACAAGAACTGGCTAACAAGAATTGATGCAAGGGTTGCACGCTCCCTTACTTTCCCATCTCCTTGCCTAGGCAGGTGGCTTTTCTCTCCTGGACTTCCAGACACGAAGGAGCACCTGTATTCTACAATTCTTACATACGTCTTATATGCTCCTACTGTGCAATACCTATGGCCCCACACTGGTGCGTGCCACGGCTTTTCATGGAAATCTTGGGAGGATGAGATGCATGTCACCAGCTTCATGAGACACCTCTCTGAATCCAACCTTTATCACCTGATCCCTGCACACAGCAGATAATCAAAGATCTCTTCCACCTTCTGTGTGCTGCAGATCACACTGGTCCTTGACTTTCCAAGCAAGCCTGCAGGCTTTTATAGAAATTAGGTTACTACTGATCCCTAACAAAACAAGCTGAGGATGCAAATTAAGAACAAAAAGAAGTGCACTGCAAAGCTCTAATACCTCTACTCTACATCTACGCAGCAAAGCCCAGCTTGGTGCAGAAAAAACACTCCTAAGCTGCTGTCTCATCTCTGTATCCTTAGTCCCACCCTGTGGCACTCTTGGATGCTGGATCTCATGCTCCATGGTCTTTTATCTCCGACCACAGCCCATGTGGGCATAAATAAGTACAGAGTTGCATAACACATGACAGCATGGAGCAGCTTCTTATCTGGTACGTTCTGCTGCCCATCAGCAGCCTGCCCACTGACCTTGGGGGAACTGTGCCAGGTTCATGTCTGCACAGCAAAGGCAAGTCTCCGGCGAGCCTCCAGCATCTCCGTGTGCTGGGCAGCGGGGTGCTTGCTGCCATATAAAGTAGTCATGACCACACTCGGTTTGGTCAAACACGACGCTCTGCACGCACATTGCCCTGCGTGTGACCAGGGCAGCTACGCTTCCACTTCCCTAGCACTGCTGGCAAGGGTTTCTTCTCGGCAATTGCGAAGGCTCTGCCACATGCATCAGAGAGAGATATTTATGAGCTGATATGTAGACTGAGAACCTCAGGAGTATTATGCCATCCCATACTTGTATCTGCTGCCTGAGTTGCGGTCAAGGTAAGAATAAATAGGACAACAATCAGCAGCAAAGAGAGGCCATCAGATTAGGCCTGGGAAAATATCCAGGGGATTAGGTTTTCTGTACCTTGCCAGCTCAGCTACAAGACTTTCTACCCGTATCACAATATTGGTGGATAATGTTCTTCTTGCTTTTCTCCCAATTGTCTTATTTGTGAGGCATTATCACATATCTACCAATGCACATTTTCTCTCCCCTGCTTCCTGATATACCCTTTTGCACAGGCACCGCGGGACAAAAAAGACCTCCAAATGCGCATGAGGCTCAAAGCAAAATACCCTCCTGTGCCTCATTTTTATCACCTTCTTTATACAAAAATTCTTGTCAAGATCTACAGGCAAACACAGGTAAATAACTATGGCTAACACAAATGTGCAGGGGAGGCAGAAGGGAATAAAACCCAGCTACTACCCCACGGAGGGCAGAGCAGCACTGCGTCTTTTACTAGCAAAAGTAGAGGGTACAAATTAAGTGCTCTGATGATAACATGCTCTTTAGGAAATACGAAAGTTTTGCTTTGTCTTGGCTCCAAGAGCGCTGCATCAAATCAAGCTTAACTAAGGCTCTCTCAATCCACAGAAAACCTCAGGGGCCCTCAGGAGCTCAAAACTGCAGTATGTCAAAAGGAAACCGCACAGAAATTGCAACAGTACCAACCCCGAAACCCCAGCAGTGTTCGAGTGCCCTGCCAGGCAAAGCAACGGACTGTACAATTTCAGCCTTCAACTACCCAAGAACTGCTTTACTCTGGTTTTCCTTTTTTGCCCCCTTCAAAATACCAAGGGGACCAGCGATGAAAAAAATGCTGATTGTTTTCTATAACAAAAATACATAATGTGGGAACTCCTTTAAGCCCACACAGAATACACGATAATGCGTGAGAGTTATCTGATGAAGAATCAATGGTGGTAGTTTTGCTTAAGCATCTTGTATTTGGCCATTACCTAGAAAGAAACCTGGCTGTTCAACAAGAATTCATCAATTTTTGCAGCAAACAAGTACGTTTTTAAAGGTCTCTAAAGTGGCAAAAAAGTAAGCAATAGCAAAATACTGAGTTACGAGATTATCCTCTGAAGAAAACCTTTCAGAAAGTCAGTGGGATCATACTGTTCTGCCTGGCTTTAATCACTCCATACTTTTACACTAATTTTTCTATGTGCTCAGAGAAATTTGATACTGTGGAACAAAAAAATTCAGCAAGAGGGAAGGGAACGGTAAACTCCGGATACTTGGTGGCTTACCTCACCCTCCAGATCACTCCTTAAAGGCAAGGAAAAAGTTAGATTGCATTTCACAGTCCTGTGGAGAACCACGGCTTTCTGGACCCCAGCACTTCACAGCTAAGAAACATCCTGGTTATCACAGCAAAGGAAACTTTATTTGAACCCTTGCGCGTCATGGTACCTCCTAGCCTTGCCTGCTCTAGCTCAGGAGATGTTTTTGAGACTCTCTTCAGCCCCTCTGACTGCCATGGTCTCCAGCCAATGTCTGGCAGAGCTCTCCACGAAGGTGTCTGATGTCCCTCCCGACACACCGAGTCCCGGCGCAGGACGGGCCTGGAGCAGCAGGAGCACCTATCAGCGGGTCATGTCCAGAAACGTGGCAGGATAAGTCACAAGACTGAACTTCAGGTACAGGACCAAAGCCAGCAGGGCTGGAAGGTTCATGGAGCTCAGGTTGGCTCCTGGCTCACATAAAAAAACTCCAGCTTCCATGAAAATTTGGACTGGGAAAATTTGAGAGAAAGAAAAGTGGGGCAAGAGCAGGAGGGATTAACTCCTCTCCCAGGTCCTTGTGTACATGGATGTGTCAGAAGCAGACGGGCGCATCTGACACGGCTGCTCCCTCGCAGGAGCTCCACGGGATTTGAAAGCAGTTTGAGGAGGGAAGGTGACAGTTCGCAAAGTGAAGGACTGAGTATGTCAGTCATGAAGACAAAGAGAAAAAACAAAACAAAAAAAGACAAAGCTGGTACCTCATTCCCAGTTTGCTGCAATTTTTGTCGTGCTTTGGCAGGGGAAAGGGCCTGAAGAAAACAGAACACTGCAGTGAAATCTCCAGAATTCTTTTGTCCTTCTGCTGGTTTCTTTCTCCCTTGCACTCTGAAAGGCACTTGAGGAAAAAACTATTTACTAAATGAATTGAGCAGGATTCCCATTTATCTTTTCAGTATTGTTTATTTTTCATTTCTTTCTTAATTTTTCCTTGATCACAATAAACCTATTGAGAAGCAGATCTGAGAAGCAGAGTACTTTAAATTCTAATCACAGCAGACATTAATGTACTAAATATTTCTATAGAATGGCACAGGTCACCTATTAAGTTAACCTACAGAGACACCCCTTAACAAGGCATGCGCTTCATTATAGCCCTTGATCATCCCTAGAGATGTTCAGCGCCCCATCAAAGCTCTCTGACATCCAATACTGTGGAGTAAGACCTCTTTTGCAGTAGGGCTGCGATTGTACAAAGCCAGCGTAAAATCAATATAGCTGACTAATGAAGGATCCCTTTGCTTATGTAGCCAGACCTTAAAGTGGCTAAAAGCCATCACAGTAGTCTGTACACGAACCGCTCCAGGATCCGTTCTAGAGAAGGGCAAAGATGCTGACAGGACACAAGCTAAAGCCAGTCTCCCAAAATCAACGGTGGCCACCCAATTTTCTAATGAACAGATAGCCGGCACGACTCGGAGCAGCCTCCAGAGCCTCAGCCCTGTACAACCTGTGCAGGAACTGAGGGACATAAAGATGCCACAGTCGAGGCAAAGGTTTGAGCCCTGGCACAAACATGGCTGAGATTTTCTATTTCCAACACAAAACAAAACAAAAAAGAATTACAAACCTGACAGACTGATTGGAAAAGGTTTACTAACTGCTGCACTCTAGGGTAAATCTCAAAGTCCCTGAGTGTCTTAGCAATTTGGAAGGATTAATTTTGCCTAGTACATATTCCGGACTGTCCTAAGAACTGCCGTTAGCAAGTGGTTTTGGTTAATCTTTTGATTAATCTCTCTTCAACAAGGGGAATTGGTTTTGCCACTCAATTACTATACAGCAAGCTAAATTCCATTCTCATCATTTGAATTATAAATCTCCCTGTTATTCATTTTTTTTTCTCCTTGGTTTTCTAAAAACATGCTATCAATAAATAATAGGGAAGAAAACTAATTCAAAATCAAATTCTTACTATAAAAAACCACGCAGATGACAGCATATAGGTCACCAGCTGTAGCGCAGCATAATACGAAATTTGCAGGAAATGTTAGAAAGACGATTTCAGCAATGAGGAATACATGACAGCACAAACAATTTCACACAATGATCACAAAATGAACCTGCCCTTCCATTGTCCTCCTATTCTCCTACTGTTGTTTCAGATTTGCCTCTTTATTACAAGAAAATATACCTCTTGGTTTTATTAGAACTTGTCTGAGGATACGCTCTGCGTGATAAGATAGCAGAGAGCAAAGCAAGACGTAAGTGTGACTCCAGGCACATAACACGCCTTATCTTGTAAAACCCCATGCAGCTAGCACTGAGGATGCAACACTCCGGTGTTACTCGCCATGTAACAGTGATTTTTTTTCCACTCTGAACAGTTACCTGCTCGTACCCTAAAGCTTTACATCCAAATTCAGATGTAATTTTCAGAGTTTTCTATTAAATACTCAAAGCATGAAAGAGAATCAAGAATGATACATCATTCGTCCAAGAAATGTTGCATAGCAGTAGGGACATGAGGGAAATTCTGAACAATGACAATGGGACAAATCCCTCTGTGGCACAAGGATCCTCTTAACGAATGACACGTAGCCAAGTGAACTTCCATTTTTAAGGTCAAGCCTGAAAAATATACCCTGTGAATGGCATGAAACCCTTTGAGCCAGTATCAGTGGTGTTACTTGGCAAAAAACCCCTCCTGTAACCAACCAGAGAGTCAGATCGAATGACCTGTCTTGAAAATAAAGGTATAAACAAAGCTTGCCTAGATTTGAGCTGATGGCCCTAGGGAAGGCAGGTATTCCAAACCAGATGCTTAGACCATCAGACCATCTGCTCTAGAAGTGTCTGAAAAGCCAACTGCTACAATGGAATTCTTCTCCCGCTCTCATTTTCTCCTTAAATCAACAGGTCTCCTTACACAAAGTATCTATACCAAGTATTTTACTTACTCAACTCCTTCTTTATTTGTAAATCCTTAGGAACTCTTCCCCCAATAGGCTGTGAGGAGAAAACAAGTACTACTTGATTCCCACCAGGCAATGATATCTCTTCCTTCAAATTGCAAAAGCAGATTGATACTTATAAAGGAATATTCACTTTTAGAAATACACAAGTAATTTGTGCAAAATCATGTCAAAATATTTTCAAAATCATTTGTTATGAAAATGGATTTCACGAGTAACCCTGCTTGCTTCCCTTATTCAGATGAAAACAGTCTGTATCTTGATCTTCAACTTGGGTATATATGTTACTCAGAACTATTTGCAAAATAGCTTAGAAGAACCAGGCATTTAAATCATTAGGATTGGTTTTTTCATTGCTAATTCACTGACTGAAATATTTTTTATAAAAGAATAATAATAAAAATTAAGGAATAACATATAGCAGGTAGGAGGCAACACACTGTCAGTGCTAAAATTCAGAAGCTGTGGCTGCTTTGGGAGCACATTAGTTCCCTGAGGTCATTGTAACCTGAGTAACTTCAGTCTTTCGATGCTAGGTCTCGCAGCACACAGAGGCGCCTGCCACCTTTATTAGTGCTTTTGTTTTACTTCTCTCTGTGTCTCTCAAACACTAGGCAATTAATCTCATGTTAAACAGCAGAATTAAAAAAAAAAAAAAAAAA
>Ga0065711_1040664_pt1 | contig 16782 bp, 7 predicted proteins | sample Hoacrofraction12_FD_59098 | JGI IMG/M metagenome (GOLD analysis project Ga0065711, IMG submission 59098) | Hoatzin crop microbial communities from Cojedes, Venezuela - Epithelial fraction 12 v2 (version 2) | ecosystem: Host-associated > Birds > Digestive system > Esophagus > Crop | place... | reverse complement strand
TGAGCCAGCAGCGTGCCCAGGTGGCCAAGAAGGCCAACGGCATCCTGGCTTGTATCAGGAATAGTGTGGCCAGCAGGAGTAGGGAGGTGATCGTGCCCCTCTACTCGGCACTGGTGAGGCCACACCTGGAGAACTGTGTTCAGCTTTGGGCCCCTCACTACAAGAAAGACATTGAGGTGCTGGAGCGTGTCCAGAGAAGGGCAACGAGGCTGGTGAGGGGTCTGGAGAACAAATCTTACGAGGAGCGACTGAAGGAACTGGGGCTGTTTGTTCTGGAGGAGGCTGAGGGGGGACCTTATTGCTCTCTACAGCTACCTGAAAGGAGGCTGTAGTGAAGCAGGTGTTGGTCTCTTCTCCCAGGTAACTAGCGATAGGACAAGAGGCAATGGCCTCAAGGTGTGTTAGGGGAGGTTTAGATTAGATACTGGGAAAAATTTCTTTAGAGAAAGAGTGGTCAGGCATTGGAACAGGCTGCCCAGGCAGGTGGTTGGGTCACCATCCCTGGAGGTGTTAAAAAAACATGTAGATGTGGCACTTCAGTATAAGGTTTAGTGGGAATGGTGGTGTTGGGTGGATGGTTGGACTTGATGATCTTAGAGCTCTTTTCCAACCTATGATTCTATGATTCTCCTTCCCTCGGATGGACCCCTGCCAGCTCCTTTCCTGCCAACTGACCTGGTCACTGTCCTCGTGGTGGTTTTGCTCCCTTCCATTTTACACCCCCGTCCTGGCACCCATTTGCCAGCTTTCAGTTTCTCTGTCCTCTCATCGCCAGTTATCTCCCTGCCATTTCCCTCAGGCTTTTCTACAAGCAAGAGCTGATGCCCGACTGCTGTGTATCAATCCACTTGGAAGCGATGGTCAGCGCGGGTACCGAGAAGGTACTTTGATAGAGACCACACTGCTTTCTCTAACTGGAAATTTTTCCACGTTCAGTTGAAACTTCTTGAACTCTTGCAGATAAGCATTATTGACATCTTAAGCAGAAGTGGGGGGAGGAGGCATTCTGGTGGTTTTTTTTATTCCCCTACCCTTGTTCTTGGAAATGTCCCAGCTGACTTGGCTTAAAGCCTGAGGAAGACTTCAGCCTGGCTTCTAGACTGGAAACCCTGTCACAAGCGGCTAAAGTCTGTTGGTGTTACAAGGAGTGAAACTAGCCCCTCCATGTCAGTATCCCCTTTTCCATTTTCTTCTTTTTTTTTTTTTCTGGAAGAATAAAAATAGCGGTTTTATATCTTTGCTCCCTGCCAGAGTATGGTACTGCCCATACTTTCTGCTGTCACCTCTGACTGCCTCTACCAGCCATGACAGCAGAGCTCTGTTTCCATTTTAATTTGTTTTTTTCTTTTCCAATTCCTTTTTTTTCCTGAAGTAAAGGATATACGTAACAAGGTAGTGATAGAAGAATCTAATTTTAGCAGGACAGAGTGTCTTTCATTTACAACACAGCAAATTTGGATTAACCCTTAACCTCTGCAGATTTACTCGAGATCAGTTGTAGAAGAGAGTGGTTAAGAGCAGAAAGTAACTTCTATCCAAAGTGGCTAAAAGACGGAGTTGGTTGAATAATTTTTTTTTTATTGTAATAGTTCAAGAAGTGAAGTTATTTATACAATGGAATATGTCAGAAGTCCATTTAGGATTATGTAACAGTTAATTTTGCAAAAAAAAATCCAACCCTTGTTTTGTTGATTTATACTCCTTTTTAGCTGTCAGGGCCATGAGATGTTGATGTTGTCAGGATTAGCTCCAGCCTTTGTCAAACAAGCGTGGGAAAGAGATGATGATCTTTCCTGATCAGATGCTGTGTGGCCGGTGTAAGGAGCAGCTTGCTTCTCCAAGGAACTTGCTGCCAGGCTTGGGGTGTTTCTTTGCTTCTCCAGCTGACCTCCTCAGCCCCAGAAGCCCAGCAGGAGGGAGGAGATGCTGCGCTTGAGAGGGTCTTCAGAGGGTCAGGGATGTTAACCAGCTTGAATGCATCAGGCTGAAACTGCAGGGATCCTTTTTTTTCCACCCTTTCCCTGACCATGCGAGATACAACTGAAATCAAGCCATGGTTGTGCTTTTCAGCAATCCCCCTCTCATTCCAAGTACTGCTCATGTTTCTAAGAAAAATGTTTATTTTGTGGAGCAGTGCACATGGATGTGTGAATGTCTGCATGAATACACACAGCTTTTGGCTTCCATACTAGCTGTAATCCTACGCTTCTTTCTCAGGCTGCGTTGCGGTTGGCTTCCATTGGAAATTTGCCTGAGTGAGGCATGCAGTGTCTGGCCTTGTGTTTATGCCAGATGGTGGTGATACGTTGGCTACACTTGGGTGGTGACTACTATTGGGTGTGTTAACGGACAAAAAGTGAGGTAGATGGACTGCACAGATATTACTACCGATCACATTTATTTTCCACAAACAATAAAAAAAAACTTGTTTGGACAAAATAGAATTTGATTTTAGTCTAGAACATCAGGCTTCTGATGTATCCCCCCTGAATCTGTGCCTGCTGAACGGTGAAGACAAAAATGTTTCTGTGACTTTTCCTCCCACTAGCAAACAGAGAGATTGCCTCAGGAAATGAGAGCCTGCGCTTTACGCTGTAAATAACTCAGGAGCATAAATAAAAGACTCGTTTCAATGCAGATAGCATCAGACATTGCCGAATGTATTAATAAAGAACAACGTGAGCATTAGGAAGGAACTGGAAAGTTCAGCGATGTGGCCATGATCCAACCCAGCCTTGCAAAACTGATCTTTCTATGGAAATATTTAAATGGTTGTAAATAAACATGCAGGGAGTCTGACCTGGCCAATTTTTAAATTATACATGGAAAAGTCAAACTTACACTGTTACTCAGAAAGCATTTCAGGAAATTTTTGCCTTTGCATTAATGCGATAGAACAGTTGCAGTTTAGTATTCTCCAGTGGAACTTAAAATAAGAAGTGCTTGAAAACATTGAAAGATGCTATCAGACTTATGTTTTGAAATCCAGATGCAGAACTGAGAAAGATGTTGTTTGTGTTTTGTGCTCACAGTAGGAACAGACCCGTGTGCCTTGTATATCCTGAATGCCAGCCACCTTACAGTTGTGAGTACGTTTTTTTTGGTTTAACCAATTGATTTAGGGTTAGACTGGGATGCTTTTGCTCTGATAATGTGCAGTTTTACGCCTTTCATGTTTGCGACCTCCTTTGCGTACTCACCAGTACTGCACTGTAAATCTGTATTCTGCCAGCCAGGTTATAACTCAGGTGCAGGCTGCTAGGTTTTGCCGGTGCAGTCCAGAGGCAATAGTCTTGCTGTTCAGCTCGGTAGAAGACAGATGGGAAATAAGTGCACACTGTCCATATCAACGCGAAGACTGCTCGACGGCTAGATTTGCCACCCTCCATGCTGCTACACAGAAAATTGTAACAAGAAAGTATCCAGGGGAGAACACAAACAAAACCCATTCATTTGTGATTCTCCCTTTTGATGGTGAAATTCAGTTACACTTCGAAAATAAATAAAGTATATTCTTAGGCAACAATAAGTTGAATAGCATTTTTTCCTTCCCCAATACAAGAATCTGTCAGAGCTTTCAAAGAGAAAGCTGAGGAGCGCAAAGTAAACTTGTTCTGAGTGTTACTGAAGAAAGTTTTGGTTGATGAGTCATGTTCCTCCAGACAGAGTTTACAGGTTATTCCTCATGCTACTGGTTTCAGTGTAACAATGGTTATTCATCTTCCCCTATAAAGTAACTCTTGTGAAAGAGATTCTTCATCATCTTGTTTCCTAAGATATTTTTGCCATTTACTATAAAAGGTTATATAGAAGTTGATGATTTACAAGGTAAGCAAAATAGCAGTTATTTGCAGTCATAGGCTGAAACAAAAGGACCTGATATTTCTATTTCATGAAGAACTTGTGTAAGTGATCAACAGATCTCATTTAAACAGTATTCTCCTCCAGAACTTTGGAAAAAGAGATGTCTCAGACAGTGCTACTGTTGCTCACAGTGAACTGAAACACCTTAAAAGTTACTTCTTGCATCTTCCTTTGCTCTTTGTAGATTGATTGACCAAACGAAATAAGTGATCTTAAACTCATAAGTAAAACAAATCAGCATCAACCAAAAATCCTTCTTTCCCACAGCTGTAATTAGAAATACATCTTTACAGAGCACTCCCTAAAGCACAAGCTCAGGTGAATGAGATTGGTACATACTCTGAAGGTTATTAAACTGTGGATCTTTCACAACTGCTTTGCCTCCTGCCCCTAACAAGCTGTTGCTAATAAATGCAAACTTGACCAAGGAAAAAGTTCTGATATCCAAGCTCCAGCATGTGTGTGGATGCTTTGCATACCGGCTCCCTGAAGTGAAAAGGGTGGAAATGGAGATACACCTCCTTGTCCACCCCATCCCCTTCCATAGCAGCCAGAGTGGCAGTGCTGTCTGTGCCACATGGAAAGGTCCCATCTTCAGCTAACCCTCATGTCCCCCCCATCATGGCTGAATTGAAGCGAGTCTTCCTCAAGAGACCTTCTTGACTGTTGCAGATGTCAGTGCAGATATAGCTATTCACTCCGAGCTGGATTTTATCGACAAGGAAATGCCAAAGTAAATGGTCTTCTCCCAGTGAAATACCTCAAACCGCTGAATCGACCATGCTGTCAATAACTTCTATAAAACTAAACTGCCTACTGTAAGGGCTGACAGAGCAGGAAAGCATGGTAACCCTTCCAGTGACCACACTTGTTAACACCTTTACCAGAGTTGTTCCCTGTCTCTAATTCAACTAGGAAGGCTATGATTCACCATCACATTGCATCAGATGTTCAATGTAGGAGGATGCAGCATGTGGTCTTGATTTGAATCCATCTACTGGTATTATCAAAACCCATCAAGTTACACCATTTCAATAAGGGAAGTGAAAACCATTCTTCCACCCTCCAAAGTTACAGCTGCAGAGCTATTTTGAACGGTGTATTTACAAATCCTGATTTGCATAGTCCAGACAAGCGCTGACCACAGCCAAGAGCACTCCTTCCGTTTCGTAAAACTAAATTGAAGGTGAGTTCATTGAGGTGGAAAAATCTAACCTAGACAGAGAAGTAATAGTCATAACAGTACTCTCCCAACTGAGCTTGACCCAGGACACTCACTGAAGCACAAAGAGCTCTGAGATATGTTTGAGCCCAACAGTGTGCAATATGAAGTGTGCCTCTGAGTTAAGATCCTTGGCTGATGGAAATCAGTTAATGCCTCCTCAAGAGGAAACCAACTGACATCCTTCCTGAAAAGACTTTATTTATCCTGTCCTCGGAAAACAAAGTCCAGAATATCATAAGGTTGCACCCAAGTATTAGGTGGGATCAAGAGCAGCCTGGATGGATGCCATGAATTGCATATCACTCTGCTGTCTCTTGGGGAGGTGTTAGTAGAGGAAAATAATGATTCAGTAAGTCATTTGTATGCATAGGTCTCACTGAGCTGGTCAAGCCATTTTATTTCTTTCATCCTCTTCTCTTTGTTAATCTACTGGATAATTAAGCAGTACAGAGAGACATAGCGAGAGAAATCCTGCTGTGCAGAGTAGGAAGGTTCTAGCATGACTCCCAGGAGGTCTCTCCTGGACCTTCAGAAAACCAGGAACATGGTACGATAAAAAATGTGCCTGTCCTGCAAACCAGACTTCTTGTTTATCAGAAACATTTATAACCTTAAGATACTGCCTTGCAGAACACAAATGAGTCTAGGAAACTGCTGAAACAGGAGAGAAACATGTTCCTGCCTGGGTCCTCAGAGTACAAGATGCCCTTCATACTATGGCACCTGGCCTAGAAACTGCAGACAGGTGTCTCAGCTGTGTCCCCTGCTGCTATATGTATCATTCCTGTCTTGAGAAGTAGAAGAATGATGCAATCTCTGCTGGGTCTAGGTCTGACATCTATATTTGTGTGCTTACTCTATGTTCACAAATTATTTTTGAGCAGCTGCAGGTTTTTTAAGGGTGTTTTTTTGGGGGGACTACCATATTTAGATGGCTAACATGCCTAAGCTTTAAAAAGTCACCTGTTCAAGTGTTCATGTTTTGACAACAACACCTATTTTAGGTGTCTTCCTAAAATGGAGGCCTCCAATTCACTTTGGAAGATCTTGTTGCAATTAGTGCCCTTGTTCAGGCAGCTATAAAGCCACACATAATTATTAACCTAGGTGCCCAGAGTCAGTCATGCCTTAAGAATCGGAGAGGCCTGAGTCTGGATAACTTACGTTGTCAGGGCTCATCATCACACGTGCAATAAGACTGGAGCCACCACACAGGGCAGGGTTTGCTGCAGATGTGTAGACTGAACAGCCATCACACAGGTAGGCACGGCACATCCAGAACTGTACCTAAAGTGTGCTTACTGTGGGGATCACCTTTCAGACAGTGGCCTAACTTGGCCTGGCAGCACTGCCATTCAGAAACTACCTGTGCAAAAATATGGGCATATTCAAGAAACCATGAATTAAAGAAGCCATGCTTTTAAAGGTTTTGCCATAATGTAATCAACACAGACATTATATTGCTCTCATCCCCTTGGGAAAAGAGTGGAAACCATCCCATTCAAAGTGATACTGACGTGCTATGATAATATAACAAAGAAAAAGAAAAAGATTGCAAATACTTAATAAATCACAAGAGACGGTTGAAACTGTCATTCAAATGAATGAAGCAGGCTTAGTTCCATATAAATAATGAATGGCTTCTCTTGTATTGAACTCCTGAAAGAGTTGGCAACTATGTAAGAGGGAGCGGTGTCACTGTAGCAGAGTTTTGTTAAGGAAGGAGAGGTGCCCAAAGGCAGGGTTTTGTCCTAACAGCAGGAAGATGTGCTTCCAAGTGGAGCAGGAGCTCGCACAGCTGATATGACATGGTACTTCCCAGCCGGTGCTTTGAGCTGCAGCACGCACCTGAGATGTGGTTGTTGGCATCAAAGCGTAGCTGGATGCTGTTCGATAGAGGAGGCACCATGGCTGGCTGCTGCGCAGCACCTTGCCTGAGTCAGGGGGGTTTGCTGGTTTGTGGTAAAAGTTTGAGGGTGCCTGAGACTCAGTAGAGGCAGAAGACCTTTGGCACTGCAGTGTTGAGGGCTGCTGTAGCACAGTGAGCAGTTCAGGAGGGTGGACTTCCCCCTGGGTGCTTCCATCCCCTCTGACTGAGCGGCATCATGGTGAGTACCCCAGCTGAGGTTCATGGCAGCTGGAGAGGGCCCTAGGAGGTGGGCCAATGGGTTTTCCACGGGTGCCGAGTGCCTCTGCACCACGAGTCTGGTGTCTCTCAGGGCTAGGGGTGAGCTGTGCATCTCCATTCTGCAGGTACAGTGAGGCCAGATCCTCCTGGATAATGGTCAGTAAAACATTTACCATTGAAAGACACACATTCTGCTGAGAGCCTTTGGCACCTGCACAGACATTCCCTCCTGGGTAAACTAATTTAAGTCGCTCACGTCTTCGATGCATACCATCCTTCCAAGATCACGTAGTAAATGTGGTTATTGCCACCATTTCCATGTTTAACTGAACTCAGCACAGAGTGTCACAGAATTGTAAGTGTTGGTTGAAAGAGTTAGGTCATAGAATCATAGAATCATTTAGGTTGGAGAAGACCCTTAATATCATTGAGTCCAGCCGCTAACACTACCAAGTCCACCGCTAAGCCACGTAATCAAACCTCCTGCCTTGGCATGGCCCAGCCTCCCAGGTTTGGCAAGGTTTGAACATGCTTTGTTGCCTGGGCTCCTCCCGAGCATGCATTCCCAATAGTCTTGGGTAAGAAATGTGTGCTTGGGCGTCACCTGTCAGCAAAGGCAGGGAATGAACTGAACAGCTTCCAATTTCTCATCATCCTGTACAAGTCAGGCTGACTTGTTTTTCTGACTTGTTTTCCTGAATGTGGACCTCTGCTTAGTCGTCAGGTGGGAGGTTTGGCTGGCTCATGGACAGCTGTAGTTGGAAGTAAGTACTAATGAACATGTGCAGCGGAAATTGGGGTAGGTCATTCATGAGGACAGCAGTAAAAAGGGAAGATTAAAAAGGATGTTGGAATATGGTACTTGGCTGCAACAGGGTTACCAGGAGCAGAGTTTCCTGCATTGCTGCAGCAAAAAAGAACTGAGGAGACTCTGAGGTGTCTCAGCATCATCTGGAGGATGTAAAAGAACAGGTAACAACATGTTTTGTGCTGTTTCCTGTAAAGTGTGATACAAAGCTAAGTACCCTGATGGCTACCTCTCCTGCAATGTAGACTTTCTGAGATTACTGCCTAAATCTAGACTGTGTTTGCTGTGTCTGGAGGTAGTGGGAGGGCAGGGCATTTAGAGTAACTGCAAGACAGCTAATCGACCAAGAGTTTTAATAAAATAATTCCTTGGATTTTTCTTTCATGATTATTTTTCTGCACCAACAAACTCCCTGACTACAATACGGTGTTGCCTCCAATATTCATAGAATCATAGAATCACAGAATGATTTGGGTTGGAAGGGACCTTACAGATCACCTAGTTCCAATCTCCCTCCCATGGGCAGGGACACCTTCCCCTAGACCAGGCTGCTTAAAGCCCCATCCAAGCTGGCCTTGAACACTTCCAGGGAGGGGGCATCCACAGCTTCTCTAGGCAATCTCTTCCAGCGCCTCACCACCCTCATCATAAAGAATTTCTTTCTTATATCTGATTTAAATCTACCCTCTTTCAGTTTAAAGCCATTACCCTTGTCCTATCACTGCAGGCCCTTGTAAAAAATCCCTCTCCAGCTTTCTCACAGGCCCCCTTCAGGTACTGGAAGGCTGCTGTAAGGTCTCCCCGCAGCCTTCTCTTCTCCAGGCTGAACAAGCCCAACTCTCTCAGCCTTTCCTCATAGGAGAGGTGCTACAGCCCTCGGATCATTTTTGTGGCCCTCCTCTGGACCCGTTCCAACAGGTCCATGTCTGTCCTGTGCTGAGGGCTCCAGGGCTGGATGCAGGACTCCAGGTGGGGTCTCACCAGAGCAGAGTAGAGGGGCAGAATCCCCTCTCTCGACCTGCTGGCCACGCTGCTTTTGATGCAGCCCAGGACACGGTTGACCTTCTGGGCTGCGAGCGCACACTGCCAAGTCATGTTGAGCTTCTTGTCAAACAAAGCCCCCAAGTCCTCCTGGGCAGAGCTGCTCTCAATCCATTCTCCACCCAGCCTGTATTTGTGCTTGGGATTGCCCCAACCTGTGTGCAGGAACTTGCACTTGGCCTTGTTGAACTTCATGAGGTTCGCAGAGACCCACCTCTCAAGCCTGTCCAGGTCCCTCTGGATGGCATTGCTTCCCTCCAGTGTGTCAACCGCACCACATAGCTTGGTGTCATCAGCAAAGTTGCTGAGGGTGCACTCGATCCTACTCTCCATGTTATCAACAAAGATGTTAAACAGTGCCGGTCCTGATACCGACCTCTGTGGAATGGCAGTGCTTTGGATCCTGTTTCAGGAGGTGAATTTCCATCTTTCGTCTGGTGAAATCTCTCATGAAGCCTGTAGCTGGATGTCACAGGACAGTCACACCTATGACCATGTTTCTTAGGAGCAGGACATGACACACTACATTTTGAAGACAGATGCTAATTTGCAAAGATATTGGAAACGATCATAGGCGTCTTACTGTGTGGGAGCTAGAACAAATTAATAGATTAATTACTAGTCTGTATTCTACTGCCACTACATGCAGTAATTGTTACTATGATGAACGCAAGTCTCTTGAAACCCACGGAAGTGGAGTGTGATTTTAAAGCTCACAGAAGCAGCAACACAAGTATGCATGTGAAAAGTTAAATGCTTCAAGAGTTTAAAGAGGCTACTGGTTAGAAACTAGGCATATGAATCACAGCCTTGTTTTTCAGAGGCTAGAGGATGAGTTTGCATTTATAGTAGCAACAGCAATAACCTAAACAGACATTTCGCTTCCATTACAGCTGTTCAGAAAATGAGCAAATATCATAGCTTTGGAATAAAATTTCTGTTGATTTTATCCTCTCTGCTTAACTCCAGTATCTGACTATAAACCCTTGAAATCAAGTTTTTACAAGTGTTTTGTTGCTGTAGGAAATTGAAAGAAGAAACATATTGACTATGAAGAAGCCATGATGGTATAATTCTGAAAGCGTTAGTTGTAACTCAGACTGTTAACTTCTGAAGGAAACAAGCATTATTGCTTCTTGATTTCTGTGCAATGGTAAATAAATCAATATGACTACACAAATGCTTGATAGCATGAATATTTAAGTCATTGCAAAATCTATTAAATCTGTTTTTTAAAATTACAACCATTCACTCTCTGCAGGAAATGGCAACTTCTGCCTTATGTTTATCGACATTAATATAATATAAAATACTTTAGACCATCTTAGCTTTAGGAAAACAAGTGAAAAATTTATGTTTGCTACAAAAATTTCAAAGAGTTTAAAGACAAATTTTATTTTTATTTGCTTACTATACCAGCTCTAATGAAAAAAAAAATAATAGAAGAATGTCTCTATTCATTACCCTAGAGCAGTGTTATTTAGGGAAGTTGTACTCAAAAGGCATCAGCTTACATTTAAAATGAAATACCAAGCAAAGAGGAAACACACATGCAAAGCTGAAGTTGCAACTCTGAGTAAGATTATTCTCAAAATTAATGTCCAGTTTGATGAAGATGTCCAATAATGTCCAATTGATGAAGATGTGCAAGCCTTTTGCAGGCCTGAGTAGTGTCCTGCCAAACAGATGGCAACATATATCTCACCAAAAAGGAACAATTACCTGAATTTAGATATGGATTTGCGATCTAAGCTGACTTCTCTTCTCTGCTGTTATGATGTGAAGAACTATCCTTTCAGCTGGGTTTTTTTTGCCCTTCCACATAGAGGATCCTTTAGTTTGTGACTAATAAGCCTTGTGCTCTTGAGAGTTTACATGCCAATTTGAGAGTTATTCCTGATTTCTGCTGGACTTGCTGAAAGCCAGTCAGTGTTGTTAAGTTCACATCTGCCTAACCATGTGCATTTGACTTTATAACAAAGTGTTTTTTTCCTGTTACCCACTCTGCCACCACAGGCTATTTCTAAGTTTCTGCAGCTGTTTGGTGCTTGGTTCATGTGGAGTTCGCTCACATGGCTCTTTCTCAATGCAAAGGTCTGCAATAAACCAGTCCATGACGAGGTGTTGAAACTCCCCCTGACGATCCCCCATGATGCTATTTTATCAATTAATTTCATTCCATAAAATATTTATGCAGCCAAAAGTAGAAATGTAGTTTAAAATCTTTTATAAGGACACAGTAGGACTCCATCATTTGCTTTTGCTTTACGAGGCTCGTGCCATGATGTTTCCTCCACGTGTACTTTTTTCTGGGATGGAATCGCTTTCTCAGCCAAAAGGAGCCTTAAAGGTTAGAGTCTCTTACCTTGCTTAGATAGACGTGTCTTCTCAGGATGGACTTCTAGTATAAAAGGGTTTTTTTTTCTATTGGTACCCTTGCTTCTTTCCATCTATTTCTGAAATGTCCAAATGGACTAAAAAAATTTACCCAAGTAGCAACAGGATGTCACCATTTTCTCACAACATCTACCGTATCTTTTTACTGCAATGTTGTCACTCTCTTGTGGACAGCCAGCGAAACCATAATGCGAGCTTAAAGTCAAGGCAGACTGAGATACTGCATCCCTAGCAATGAGGTCCTTGGGGACTCACTTTGACATTAAACTAAAGTCATTTTCAATATGGAATCGTTTTATTGTGTGGGTGCATCTGCACATAAACTTTACATTGGGTTCTGAACAGCATATAAAGGCTTGCAAGAGATAAATTAGACTAAGTATAGCACTCATCATTAATCAGGGTACTAAACAAGCATGAGCGCTAGAGAATGAACACAGCTGCCCCTTCATTTATCTTGCTGTCAGAAGATAACTCTCCTACAGAGAGAGGCTCAGAAGTGGTGGCTTAGGGTCTTTTGTGTCTCGCAGCTTGCAGAGAATATATATGCTCATATATAATAAATATATATCTATGTTACGTGCGTAGATGTTTGTATATACACAGACAAATATACCACATGTAAGCACATTTTTGTACTGGGGTGTTTATAGGGATATACGTGTTCTCAACAGTCCTAAACTGTAGTTTTGAGCTGAAAAGCGAGAGGTGTGCCTATTTATTTAAAAGGAAAAACGTTTATTACTTATTTCTCTTCACTCTGAGTATTCTGACTCAATAACAGAAATCTTGACTACAGTCTTACTGTAGGGTCATCTTCTGTGATATCTTTCATCAAGTACCCCCGTATGAAGATGTGATATAGATGTAGCTGATATGGTAAATCAGAAAGTTTTAGCTTTCATTTCAGAGTGAATATGTGATGCTGGAAGGTAACAAAACCTATTTCCTCATTTGCTTTGGGGAAAAACCAGGCAAGTGAAGTACAAGTTACCGAAAGTCTCCAATTGTTATTTTTATAGCAACTTCTCCGTGTCAAAGGATATATTGAAGACAAGTTAACCAATGGCTTGTCAAATACTACACAGACTCCAGTGGCTGGTCTTCCTTGGGCTGACCTTTTGCATGAAAGCAATAAATCAGCTAGCCTTCCATGTCTCTCATATTGTCCCAAGCTCTTGGGAAAAGGATGACTGAATAGGAAGAATTAGTGCTGCTGCATAGGATTTAGCATAAAGGATAGATCATTAACCTTTTAAGTCTGGTATCCTGGCTTCTGCACTGGCCTACCATGGCTGCGTCAAGTGAGCAAAAATCTCCATACATAGCAGAGATGGCGTGTGCAGGGAAGGGGAAAGATTTCCCAGACTGGAGTCATGGGAATGGGTTATCTGTGAGGCCGGATGGCAGTGGGATGGCAATATAAAGTACACAGGCCTCAGGAACATGGGCAGGGATGTGACACGTGTACATCCTCAGTGCAGTGGCTTACTCCACGCCACATGACCAGAGCCATGCACTCACTGTGACCAAGGTTATGCTATCCCATGGTGGCATCCAGACCTATAGAGCCAAGGTATCTGAGATACCTATAGCAATGTGTCTATGGGAATATGGAGCTCTGTATGGGCTGCAGTATTCAGGTGATTAGCTTTCTTGGGCATTTGCATGACTACCCATGTAACAGCATCCAAAATAGCTAGTTTGAAGTCAGTGTAAGTGTGGACACCTAAGCACTGATGTAGAACCTGCACTCAGTTTGACTGCAGTGTTGACTGCAGTCTGCAGTTTGTTTGAACGAGGATGTGTGCTTCAGGTGTGCAATTTGCTGTACCTCAGCCAAGAAATTGCAGGAGAAAAATATATCACCACCTAAGAGGACAGAGTTATTAACATGCAGCACTCTGATAGCTGTTAATATTAGACACTTAGATTACCATGACCTTGAGTATTTAGGAAATGTGCAAGAACAGGTAGAGATAACATGTTATAGGGAGACCTGAAGTCTCTTGTAGCGGCAGCTGGAGGCCAGGCAAGATACCCTCAGCACCTAAAATGTACTTGCTGTCTTGATTTAGGTAACAACATCCTACCCCAGATGCATGTTTACAGTGGAGTCCCATTGAAATTGGAATTAAATCAAACTTCTAGTCTGCTGTGTGATGTCTGGTCTGAAAGAGGCTGCTCAAAGGTACAACTTCAACGCCACCTGATTTGAACTTACAGCGTAGGATGTGTTTCTACACTTGAAAATGTACGTCAGACGACTCAGCTTGACAGGGCTTCCTGCAAGAGAAAACAGCTAGACATACGCAAAGCTAGATGAGTGACATGTAATCAGATCAACCCCCAAAGTACCCATCAGCTGAGCATGGTCTTCATTTCTGGTAATTTTAATGAGCCCACAGTGAAAGCATGTGTCTATAACGTAGATCATCTCTGTAAAATCTGAGACTTAATGGTCCAGAAGCTTTAATTCATGTCTTAGCAACACCCTACAGCGATCATTACAATGCTTTCTGTGTTGTCTTGCCATCTGCCTACAGAGAGAAATTACAGTCCCATTGCATTGTACTGGTGGGACCATGACAAAACATCAGAAAATACCCAAGGAGTTTTCTGCTTGGTTGATGCTGTGATGTTTTCTCAAATAACAACAAAGGTAGCGAGTGTGTCAGTCTGACCTGACTTAGATGCACAGTCTCTTGGAAATCTCATCGTTAGGGTATTTCGTACTTCCTCCTTTCTTACTGCTTGTTACTGATGAGCAGCAACAGCACAAGAAGTTGGAGTGACAGGCTGACTTTAAAGGAACTGAGATCAGACATAAACTTGTTTCCAGCTGTGCTGACACGTCTTTCCAGCAAGTCACATGGCAAAGTGGGGAATTTACAGAAGGACGAAAGCTGGAGACTGACCAGACTGCTGAGACTGCCTGTTTCACGGGGGTCAGCTACTTGGCTGCCTGGATTGTGTGTGTGTGCACAAAACTCGGTATAAAACCTCTGGGTATACGCTAGGCACAGGCTTCTCTTTTAAAAATTGGCTTATTCATGTCTAACCCTTCTCTCCCGGTGTTTTACTTATATTGCCTTTCTATGACTCCTCGAGCTTTGTTATCACCACACAGCAGATATGCTGTCATTTGCTCATCACCCAGCAAATCTCACTGCAAGAAACCTTCTGTGGTAGGTACTGTTTCTGTACCGTGCTCAAGCCATGTCCTTACTGGTCTAGTTTTGCTACCGTGGAAAAGTTTTTATCTGTTTTACTAATAGTGTAAAACCAAATCTTTTAAACAGCAGCGAGCATCACAAGCAGCTGAGTTTGCACCGGTTATCTTCTGTCATTGGCAGGTGTACTCACAGTGTAACAGGTTTCGTCCTCGGGAAACCCGATTTTCAGCTTCTCCATCTGCTTTGTGGACAGTTAGTTTCAGTTTATCAAGGAAGGAGAGGAGGACCTAAGCTTGTCCCATAAATAAAACTGAAAAAAAGTCGGAACGTAGACCTAGATGTACGGGGAAACTTCGTCAGGTTTAAAATTCGCAGGTGACCCACGGAAAGGTCCCCACACGGAGCAGGCGGGGTGTGAAGGCACCAGAGGAACGATCCAGCCGGGCGGGCGGTGGGGATGCCCCCCGCGCTCCCCCTGCCGAGGAGATGCAGAAGTTCAGGAGGAAAGGGAGACCTTCTGCATCTGCGGGTGTCTTTGGAAAGCTCATAGAATCACTAAGGTCGGAAAAGACCTCTAAGATCATCAAGTCCAACCGTCGATACTGGATCTGATGGCCAAATTCGAAATGCTCGTAGAGCTTTCCAAGCAGCTTCTCATTTTCAAGCATTAAGTGATATGTTTTTCAAGCAAACGCTTACGTGTATTCATAGAATCATTAAGATTGGAAAAGACCTCTAGAGCAGTGGTGGGGTGGGTTGTCTCCTCTGGAGACATCTGGCCTCCTCCTGTCTTCCTCCTGCAGAGGGTTGCTAGTCAGCGCTTGGCGCATGTAAGCCTTTATCTAAAAAAATCTTCTGCACTTTTGCCAGGGCTCCATGGGGTAGGGAGACAAACAGGATTCACGCATTGCAACATCTAGCATTGCAGCATTCAGCACTGTAATATTTTAATTTCTAGGCATCATGCCTAGCACAGTGCACAATGTCAGGTGAAGTGCCTGACTTGCTGGTGAGAAGCTGCACTGCTGTTACCGTCTCTTTCTTATTGCCATACTCCCATGCTGGAATTTTTCTGTGTCTTACCTCTCTTGTTATAATCTGGTCTGTTGGTAGTCCACAACTGCTGCTTTCTTTCCCTGACCTTGCCTTCCTGGCATGCTGGAGAGCCTGGCTGGAGCCCGAAGCTGTCCCTGCAGCAAGCTGTCAAAAGGGAAAGGCGGCAGTGAAGGGCCTTCATAGAATCATAGAATCATTAGGGTTGGAAAAGACCTCTAAGATCATGAAGTCCAACCATCCATCCAACACCACCATTCCCACTAAACCATATCCTGAAGTGCCACATCTACATATTTTCTGAACACCTCCAGGGATGGTGACTCCTTCACCTCCCTGGGAAGCCTGTTCCAATGCCTGACCACTTTTTCAGTAGTTTTTCCCAGTATCGAATCTAAACCTCCCCTGACGCAACTTGAGGCCATTGCCTCTTGTCCTATCGCTAGTTACCTGGGAGAAGAGACCAACACCCACCTCACTACAACCTCCTTTCAGGTAGCTGTAGAGAGCAATAAGGTCCCCCCTCAGCCTCCTCTTCTCCAGAACAAACAGCCCCAGTTCCTTCAGTCGCTGCTTGTAAGACTTGTTCTCCAGACCCCTCACCAGCCTTGTTGCCCTTCTCTGGACACGCTCCAGCACCTCAATATCCTCCTTATAGTGAGGGGCCCAAAACTGAACACAGTACTCCAGGTGCGGCCTCCCCAGTGCCGAGTACAGGGGCACGATCACCTCCCTACTCCTGCTGGCCACACTACTCCTGATACAAGCCAGCATGCTGTTGGCCTTCTTGACCACCTGGGCACGCTGCGGGCTAATGTTCAGCCGCCTGTCGACCATCACCCCAAGGTCCTTTTCCGCTGGGCAGCTTTCCAGCCACTGCTCCCCAAGCCTGTAGCGTTGCGTGGGGTTGTTGTGACCAAAGTGCAGGAACTGGCACTTTGCCTTGTTGAACCTCATACAGTTGGCCTCGGCCCATCGATCCACAGAATCACAGATTAGTAGGGGTTGGAAGGGACCTCTGTGGGTCATCTAGTCCAACCCTCCTGCCGAAGCAGGGTCACCTACAGCAGGCTGCACAGGACCTTGTACA
>Ga0065711_1040663_pt1 | contig 16783 bp, 12 predicted proteins | sample Hoacrofraction12_FD_59098 | JGI IMG/M metagenome (GOLD analysis project Ga0065711, IMG submission 59098) | Hoatzin crop microbial communities from Cojedes, Venezuela - Epithelial fraction 12 v2 (version 2) | ecosystem: Host-associated > Birds > Digestive system > Esophagus > Crop | place... | reverse complement strand
GATGTCATTGCTGAGCCACTCTCCATCATCTTTGAGAGGTCCTGGAGGACAGGAGAGGTGCCCGAGGACTGGAGAAAGGCCAATGTCACTCCAGTCTTCAAAAAGGGCAAGAAGGAGGACCCAGGGAACTGCAGGCCGGTCAGCCTCACCTCCATCCCGGGAAAGGTGATGGAGCAGCTCATTCTAGAGGTCATCATCAAGCAAGTGGAGGAAAAGAAGGTTATCAGGAGTAGTCAACACAGATTCAGCAAGGGGAAATCATGCTTGATCAATCTGATAGCTTTTTACGATGGCATGACTGGCTGGGTAGATGAGGGGAGAGTCGTGGATGTTGTCTACCTAGACTTCAGCAAGGCTATTGACACTGTCTCCCATAATATCCTCCTAGGGAAGCTCAGGAAGTGTGGGCTGGATGAGTGGTCAGTGAGGTGGATTGAGAACTGGCTGAAAGGCAGAGCTCAGAGGGTTGTCATCAGCGGCGCTGAGTCTAGTTGGAGGCTGGTAACTAGTGGTGTCCCCTGGGGCTCAGTACTCCGCCCAGTCTTTTTCAGCAATGACCTGGATGAAGAGTTAGAGTGTACCCTCAGCAAGTCTGCCGATGACAGAAAACTGGGAGGAGTGGTGGATACACCAGAAGGCTGTGCTGCCATTCAGTGAGACCTGGATAGGCTGGAGATTTGGGGTTCAACAAGGGCAGGTCCAGGGTCTTGCGCCTCAGGAGGAACAACCCTATGCATCAGTACAGGCTTGGGGTGGATCTGCTGGAGTGCAGCTCTGCGGAGAGAGACCTGAGTGTCCTGGTGGACGACAGGTTAACCATGAGCCAGCAGTGTGCCCTGGCTGCCAAGAAGGCCAATGGGATCCTGGGATGCATTAAGAGGAGTGTGGCCAGCAGGTTAAGGGAGGTTCTCCTTCCCCTCTACACTGCCCTAGTGAGGCCTCATCTGGCCCAACTGTGTCCAGTTCTGGGCTCCCCACTTCAAGAAAGATGAGGAGCTACGGGAGAGAGTCCAGCGGAGGGCTATGAGGATGGTGAGGGGACTGGAGCATCTCTCCTATGAGGAAAGGCTGAGGGAACTTGTCTTGTTTAGCCTGGAGAACAGAAGGCTGAGAGGGGACCTAACAAATGCTGACAAATATCTTCAGGGTGGGAGTCAGAAGGATGGGGCCAGACTCTTTTCAGTGGTGCCCAGCGACAGGACAAGGGGCGATGCGACTAACTGAAGCATAGGAAGGATCTGAACATGAGGAAGAACTTTACTCTGAGGGTGATGGAGCACTGGAACAGGCTGCCCAGGGAGGTTGTGGGTTCTCCTTCTCTGGAGATATTCAAGACCCGCCTGGACAAGGTCCTGTGCAGCCTGCTGTAGGTGACCCTGCTTTGGCAGGAGGGTTGCACTAGATGACCCCCAGAGGTCCCTTCCATCCCCTAACATTCTATGATTCTGTGATTATGGCTCCAGCTATTGCTTTTTCACTGACCACATACAGGTGTTCCCCCTTCCCTAAATTGCCTCCCTGCCCAGACATGGATCACAGGTTGTCTCACTTGCTTAACTTCCAGATGTCATCCCCAGAACTTTCATTTTCGTCTAGTAAAAAATGAACCTTTTTTCTCTCACTGCACCTCTGTGCTCTCACTGCTCATCCTGTGACCTAGCAGTCATTTCTGACTCATTCTGTTTCCTTGTATTTGCATTCCAAATAAATCCCTTTGCTGCTTCTTGTATAATATTTTGATACATTAACTATTTTGTCAGGTTAATTCTGTGCCTTTATTACCATAGCAACCTTTTATCTCCTTTATACGTGTACTGTCAACTCCAGGACATACAACAGTCAGACCATATTCCTTGCACACTGGTTTGATGACGCTAGCTCTTTTTAATCCCTTAGCAAATTTCCTTTGTTGTATCAGCAGCACTTGTATAATTTTTGTCCAGTTATCTTATGTTCTGCTGTGTAACTACAGGGTGAGAATTATTGTCTGCTCTCTCAACTGCCTCCTCAAGGTTTGCCTCTCATTTCTCTGAATAAAAAAGAAACAAAAAAAAAAGAAAAAAGGCCCCACTACACCAAATTGCATTAGTTACATTTCTTAACTCCACTGCAACAACTCCTCTGTCTTAATGAAGTCCCATGTCACCTTTTTATTTTCTCCCCTGCTCCCCTGTTCTTTTCTCCCTAGTAATATTCCCTACTGTCTTGTTTTCCCTTTACAATGTTGGGTCCAGTTAAAGCTGTTTCTATGCCCCAGCAACTTGTGCAAAGACTATGTATTTTGTCGATACTCTGAGGTGCCTGCTGCCTCTCTCAGGGCAGAAAGAGGTGATGAAGTAGCCACCCTAACACTAATCTAAACCTTGTCAGTGAGAATTAGTTGCATGTATGTTCTACGAAGGCACCAGAAAAGCTCCAGTCAATATGAAACTTGAAAGGAGGTATTATGCTTCAAAGAGAGGGGATAGGGGCGAGATGGGGAAGAAGTGTCATATTGACAGTGAAAAATGCACCAGTCTTACAGAGTCACAGAATGTCAGGGGTTGGAAGGGACCTCTGTGGATCATCTAGTGCAACCCCCCTGCCAAAGCAGGGTCACCTACAGCAGGCTGCACAGGACCTTGTCCAGGCGGGTCTTGAATATCTCCAGAGAAGAAGAATCCACAACCTCTCTGGGCAACCTATTCCAGTGCTCCATCACCCTCTGAGTGAACAAGTTCTTCCTCAGAATTTTACTGGAGAGACAAGTAAGTATGTAAAAGATGCAATCAGCTTGCACCACTGCTGTTTTTTCTTATATGCCTTTTAGCTATGTTGCTCAGCACTGTGTTTGTGGAGGTTTATACACTCTGACAAATTCTGGTTGCTACCTTAAGAGCATCTATTCCTCATGGAAACTCATTTCACATCTCATCAGTTACAGCAATGAGATGGGGAAACCGATTTCTTGTTTCTCTTGAGGTACATGCACGCTGGGCGGATTGCACAGTCACAGCCTGAGCTGAACTGAGTGCTGGCCTGAGTTCCCCCTCACCTCCTCCGGGCTGGGTGATCTCCAGGTTTAGAGCCCCGCTCTCTTTAAAGAGCAGCTCCAGGCATTTCCAAAGAAATGCACTACAATGGAAAACACGCTTTCATTTCAGCTCCCCTTTAGCAAGTTAGCAGTAGATGTGAGCATTTGATGAAGGTGTGCTGCAGCCATTTCCATGTATCGCTTCGTCTTTCCCTTGCACGGAGCCCTGCGACATAACTGAGTATCACTTACGGTAGACTGTGCCTGAGAGATGTTTTGAGACACTGTCAGCACTTGGTCTGTTTGGTTTGCAGGGTTCGTGACACTATGTGGTAAGTCATGAGTATTTGTCCATGAGCGCTGGCTTCATGCAAACCCAGAAGCTGTGGAAAACCACAGAGCATCACCAGACTCCTGCAAAAAACCCCACCATAAAACTATGTGTTTACTCAGGTTATGAACCCGTTTACTTCTGGAAACTGCCAAGTATTTTGGTAAAGTTATGGCAAAGTTCCAGGTTACAAAAAAGACCTGAGATCTCATTGTTAGCATTTCCCAGGGCAATAAAGAAAAAGATACCCCTTACTGTGGCATCCTTATTTTCTTATTTTCCCGTCTGTTGCATTACTTCTTAAAATTGGACATGATGGGAAAGAGCTGTACGGTCTGTTCAGGGAACTGGAGCAGCATTCACAGCTTGGGGAAATTAAAGGCTGCACGTGATAGCTATTAGTCCTGCGATACTCAGAGGGAGCGCTCAGTGATGAGTACGGTATGAGGCTTTGAATAGGAACTAAGGGTGAACTAAAAAACATTAAGAGCATAAGGAGAAGATAACCTTGAAATCTCTCTGGAGTAGAAGCCTCTGTCTCGACAAACACTCTGGGCATTAGTGTCCCCACAGCTGCCGGCACGCAGCTACTCCAGCACTGCAAGGCACTGGCTACAAAGCCAAAAAGGAGCCTATTGCTTCTGGAAAATTCGCCTGCCTTTCTTTCTCACCCAGAAATACTCGGCAGCTCAGAAATGCCAGACAACTTTTAAGTCATTTCCAGTCACATTTTTACTGTTGAGGACAGGCATATCCATATGCAGGACAAATAGCTCCGGTGGGTCCAGGAGCTCAGCAGATGAAGCTCCAGAACAGCGGGTTAGGCAAAATCAGCCTGGCAAGAGAAGCGGTCTGGGATCTGCAGGATTTGGTTTCAGCTGCTACAAACACCTTCTTTGTTCCACTACCTTCTACGTCCTTCTGGTGGCTTTGCAGGTAAATCAAAGTAATCGAGACTTGTGTTTGAGTCTGACCTACATTCTCCTGCAGCAGAAGGCAGAGATTTTTAATCAAATTAACTGCACCAGGGATTTCATAAAGTGTGAAGCTCTGTCCTTCGTTATGCAACTAAAAGCTTTTTGGTTAAGGTTAGTGGGCTTCAAAAAGAACAAACCAGCTCCATGGCTCTAAAACTGGCATGCTGAGAGGACCCTCCTCTGTGCCTCTATTGCCAGGCATTTAAATAAAAAGAGAGTTAAGTGTCGAAGGAGAACAAAGAAGAAAAATGATTAGCTGTGCGTGGCTAATAATAACAATAAAGTGGAAAATATTTTGGACTAAAATTAATGGACACATCTTTAGTATGTCATACGCGAATTTATCTGCATGACTTCCACTCATGTTAATGGGAGCCACTTGGCTAAATTTCTGCTCAGTGAGCTGTTAATTCATCCCTAAGGGATTAAGTTTAAATTTAAACTTACAAAAGCCATTTAATGTTAAACCTGAAACACTGTCTTGGATTCACACAGTTTTCAGAGAACAAAGGAGTAGTGAAATAGATTAGCAATTATGTATTAGTGTGAATATTGAATTTCCTGAATTTAGTGATTAATTTGGGGCAGTCATAAGTTGTGACATCCTGGTTCTGACCAGTATTTGGCTAGTGTGATATTCTGGCACCCCAGCATCAGATGCTCCCAAACATCTGACAAAAAATTAGTTCTTGATAACACGTTTATAGTCAGCACCTTTTTTCTAGCTACTGTCAAATCTTTCACTGTGTCCTCTCTTATTCCCAGTGTTTTCTAAATGAAATTATCCAAAACTTTTGAGCCACTTTCCTTACACAAATGTTTTTGATGTGTATCTTCTCCTCTGTTTGTCTTGATGTTTGTTTTCTACTTCTATATATCTTTTCTACTCCTGTCTGTACCCTTCTAAGCACCAATGGTCAAAACCCATTATAAGTACCCCACCAGTTTCTCCAGGCCATAGTATCTGCTGTGTTATTACCTCTTCACCTCTATTCCTGCATAAGACTGTCACTTGTTTTTTTCCTACCATCACTGCACTAAGTAACTTTTCCTGAAGTTCTTCATGAAGATTCACTACTTGACCTTTAGTCCAACTTCCACCCCTTGTTTCTGCCTCCTCCCCTCACACACCCAGTGTTATATGAGTAAATACTTGAGACGACTCATCCTAATGCTTGCTGCTTTTCTGAACTGCATTTCTTAGTAGTTACGTAGGCCTTCTGAAATCCCTTGCAACCTCCTCTGCTGTTAAAGTATGTTATCTCCTATGCTCGCTCTCATTTTTGCCACCTCTCTGTTCACCTCCTTCCAGATTGATCATACATGAAATAACACTTAATCCACGTGCTGGGGGGCACCCACAGATAGCCACTCCCAATGTAGAAAATTCCTCATCTTTTCCAACCCTTTGCTCTTTATCTCTTAACCAGTTTCTAATCCACGTTTAATCTTATCTGGTCAACTATTCGCTCTCTGAAGGAGGTGCCAGGTCTTTTAGCATTCTCATAAAATGTTGTGGTGCTGTATAAATATTTATTCATACATAAGGCATCCCAAGTTCATTTTATCAGCTCATAGTCATCTAGGTGTTTTATACGTAGTAATTTTTTTTCCAATTAACTTTTCTACCACTGCGATAAGGCTTTCCGCTCTGTAATTACTAGGGTCACCCCCTGCATCTTGTTTAAAATTAGATAAAATATTAACTATTCTCTAGTCCTAGCTGATGTGGAATATACTGTATTCTGCAGTTAATCACGAGAAAAAAATCTCTTAGCTTGGAAAAGAGTAGCCACACCGCTCACAGCGAGGTAAAGGGCTGACCTTCAACAGCCTTCTACTGTCACAGCCCTAAGGTATCCCAAGTTAATGCCTTTATGGCATGAGCTCATATCACATTCAGATTTAAAGTCCATAAAGCTCACTTTCACTTGAGACTTAAGTGGTAAATCAGGCTCTTTGAAGAGATATGTGTCAGAAATTAAGTCAGCATGGCCTGTAGCTACCTACTCTCAGACAACTGAAAGGATAATACCAAGTAACCTTCCTAGATATGTTGACTTTAGCAAACATTGTTCATGGCTGGTTCTGAAAATACTGGTTTAGAGGCAAGAATATAGAATGTTCTTTCCTTGATTTTTTTTCCTCTCTAAATGTGTTCTGAATAGATTAAAAATAAATATAATGAACTTTGTTCTTATGCAAAATTTTGCCTTCCTAAAAAATTGCTGAGTGGGAAAAAAGCTAAGGCCAAAAGATTCAGCTGCTTCCAACACATAATAAATCTGGAAGGGAAGAGAGTTTACAAGTGACTTAACTGTCATTTCCAAGCATGGTCATAAGTTTAAAAGATATAGCACAGAACAAGGGGAAGTGAAAATATCTGAAGGAACACACGTCTCTGCATTACTAAAAAGAATGTTTCTACTGGTGTACACATTCATGTTGTATCAGCCCTTCACTGGGAGAAATCAGTCCAAGGTAAGTCTCATTCTTGCAACAAAGCTCCCTAGGATGCTGTGGTACCATCCCCACAGAGAGGTGGCAAAAGTTCTCTTGAACTTCTAAATTAACTTACCCGTAAATACCTATTAACGCTCCTTTCTAACACATATATAACCTCCTTCCAGTCTGCTCATTCACTACTTCCAAATGCAAATCACTGGGCGATGTGGCACTTTAGACATTAATATTAAACTTATATAAAATGAGACCTTCCTGAAGCCTGACTATCTGGGTGTGTGTCTCTCTGTGGCTTACTGAGGTCGAAGGTATGAACGCTGCTCCACGAAGTACCAAGCTGGTATCTAGCAAGGACAGTAAGAGCAATGCCATTATCTAAGTCTAGGCTCCACTCTAAGGCTACTTGAACCTGTCTGGAAGCCTAAGCAGATCCTTCACCTCAGGAAGAGTGGTGACCACAGGGGCATTCACTTCAACACTCTAGTGTCTCTCAAATGATAGCATCTTTGCCTATGACACTTCACTGCCGTCAGTGATTTCTGCCCATTGATTTTTCTACTGCAGATCAAACATAATAATCCATATAACCATGATAATACGTGATAATGATAATATAACATGCTATAGCATAATGGTAATGATAATATAACATGATACAGTATGACAAATATAACACAACGATCAATATAAGCAGCACACATGGCTCAGAGAAAAGCCTTCAGAATCCATGTAAGCAATAAATATGCAAAAGCAGTATCAAAGAAAAGAAAAAGAGTGAAAATACCTCGTGATACTTTTTCACTGTTTTCCCTGACATGCACGTGCAGGATTTCCAATTTGAAGTCCCGCAGCCACAGTTTCCTCCACAGCGCTGGACAAGGAGGCAGCGGGGGAAGAAAACTACATTTGTCAGCTTCAGTTCCTCCCTTAAATTGACAGAGTAGTTTCTCGGAGTGCAGCTGTAACGTTTCACATCGTCATTCAACCTGTCCAGGTCAACTGCAATGCAAAAGAAGTTTCTTTAGTAAGGTCTGAGTGGGACATTCCTCTGGTTTGTACTGCTCCCCGGGCAGTCAGTAATGCAAAGTGATGTGACACTGGTTGGAAAATATGTGAAGTATAGCAGTGATTTCTGAACAGATAAACATAAACCCACCAATTTTAAATAATTACAGGTGGTCGTTCAGGCTCTCATCCTGCTCCCACTTACTCCCACAGCAGAGCTCACACTGGCTGTAAAGGTGAAGGGAAGGCTTGCAGTAAAATATTAGCCTGAAAGCTGAAGACTGGTTATTTTATTTGCTTTATCACTGACCTGTTGGATCCTTGGGCAAGAGATTCCACTTCTGCTACTCTCTTCTCTCCTCTGTTTATACCTGGCTTACTTAGGTGATGAGCTCTTTTTTTGTCATTGCATAACTCCTTTTGTCTAACTGCAGGCATACAAAAGGCAAACACTTGAAAATAGGGTTTTCCTGTGGTCAGTAGAGAAACATCTTTGGAGAGTGATTCATCCCTTCTTCACAAGGGCATTTAGGACAGGCGACATGACTTACTTTCTCAAGTTGCCTGTCTGTATTGTTTATGGATAGAGTCTAGATAACTCTCTTTTAGATGAAGAAATCAATCTAAGCAATATTAATTTCAGCTGCTAAATGCTACTATAATAGGCATACAAATAAACACAATTAAAACTAATGAGCTTCACTGAATGGCAGTAGTTGGTTATGTTTGTTGGCTGGTCTCTCTGTGAGATGTGTCATGTAAACAAGTAGTAAAGCCAACCATAAAAATAACTTATAGACTATCAACTGTGAGTTTAAGTGCTGTTTCTAGCTTTAGCTTGTAAATCTAAAACAAAACAAAAAAAACCCCATCCATAAATACATTTTCCACAATTGCAACACAGATAAAAGTAACAAATTTAATGAGTTATATTTCTATAGAAGTTTTCTGATTTCTTTTTCCCTCCTTTTCTGCTATCTTCTTTTCCTTAGGATTCTGTCCACCAACTAAATGTTCAAAAGCTCAATAATTCCTTCTGGACTGGAGGACACGTGAACTTGTGTTGAGTTCCCACCCCAGACAGAATTTGCTAATAGAATCATCAACAGGCAAATAGGAATGGCTTAAATGAGAACTGAGATAATGGTGTAGTGTTTGTGAACATATCAGATTTTCATGGGCATGTTTAATCGCTCAACACCATGTCTGGTCCTGAGTGCACCTATGCTTGTGCTTTACTACCAACATGTGACTCAGTCCTTGTCAATATCACAGAGTAAATTGTGGAAAAAGCTGTGATTTGTAAATGCCGTGCACCTTTACATTCTGACCTGGAGATATTCACAAGGCAGATAAACAAGAGCCAAGGGTACTTAAATGTCATGAGTGCTATTACAGAAAATCATAGCAGCTTCACTTTTCTGGCAAGGTGTTATCTCAGTCAACGGGAATTTAGCAGATAAATTGCAATTTTATAGCAATTGTGATACATCTCACCATGAAATCTCAGTGGTTCTCTCCAGAGAGCTAGCATCTGTCCAAAAAAGGTATAGATCATCCTCCTGATATAACCACAAAATCAATGGGGCTGCTGGTATACTCGTGCACTGGGACAAAAATACACCCCATATGTCCACAGCCAGGACTTAGAAGTCCAGAGAATATTGATTTCTTCATTTTAACAGACAGTATTTTCTTCTCCATTGTAATTCTCCAACACCACCACTTCTTGTTGCAGGATCTCAGGCTAATTCTTCTCACAGGGAAGTGTTTCCCACTCCCAAACGTTCTCATCAGGACCTTTGCCATCAGCTTTGCTTACCGATAAAGCAAAGAGGTATCCAGCTACTATTCAATTAATCCGACAGACATCAAGCAAAAATTAACCAAAGGAAGAAGAGGGCAGAAAATATTCTGCCTTCATGATTAATGACATTTCTTGAGGGGAAAGCCTGTATCCTCCACACTCTGGCACTGCAGCAATCCAGGGGAATGGACAGTGACACGAGCAGGCTCCTTTTGGGACAGGCTGGCCGTGGACTAGGATGGCATTTGCTGATGGTGCATGTCTGGATAGAGTTAGAATAAATTGCTCAAAGGCTTAACTCAGCCTGTGACTGCAATGCCTCCTGCTGAGGTAACACAAAGAAACAAGGCTTCCAGCAACAAACTGGTCATTAAACAGGGCCCAGACCCAGGTCACATGAACTGACATCTGTGTCCAGGAGAAGATGTCCGGGCGACCGAACAAAATTTGCTCTTTCACAGATGAAATTTCCTTTCAGGATCAACAGTCCTCCCTCCAGCATTGAGCTGATCCCTATTATCACTGCTGTGTTATCAACACAGAAACGACCCTGTAACGAGACTGGCAGAGAGGGAAAGCACCGGCATTTAAAGGACCAGGGTGGGGGGGCCTTCCTGCAGAGAGCATATTATATCCATCACCACGCTACACATATTAGCTGCATTACTTAAGCTGCTCAATTTAAATGGCAAGGGGTGACCTGGCAAAGGGCTTTCACTGGAGGGAAGGCTTTGCTCACTAACCTTCAAAAGCCTAGTTTTGATGACTTTCAGAAGTCTTTGCAGGGTCTTTTAGGCTGTAGTTGAATCAGTACTGTGGAGAGCTGTTGAATTGCTCGAAGTATAAGAGGGAACAACCACATAATTAGGATAATTTTTTTTTTCTATGCAGTATGAAGGAATCAGCTATAATTTGAATAAGGACTCAAAACTTTTTTCTGGGTGCATTCTTCAGGAATTCTGAAATCAACCAGTAGCAAAATACCAAAAAATAATTTTATTCAGTATATTTTTCTATGATGAACTATATTTGAAAAACCTATGGGACATTTTCCAGTGGAAAATTGCACGATTTCTTCTTGGTTTCATACTCCAGGCATTCTGATCTGGACTTATTAGCAGTTTTCAGAACCCCAGATCCCAGAGTTATCAGTTAAGATGTGAATTTTCTGCATTTTGGCATATCTTGGGTATCAGAGTCCAGGCTGAAATGGACAAATACAACAGAAGAAAGGTCTTATTTTTGTGTTGCTGAAATCATGAAAATAAATAACTGCAAGCCGAGAAGACTAAATAAAGGATGTTAGAGACACACAACTCATGCACCATAAAAATTCACCTGGAGGTAAACAACTATGTTCTTTTTGACTTTGCTCTACAGAAATCTAGAGCTTGGTGGGATAAGGTGAGGGTGCAATGTCTTCTGTATATGTATACTGTACTCTGATAGTATCACACTGACACCCCAAGAACAGTTCCCATTGCCTAATTAGCTACAGAGTATGGTTTGCAGCCCCCTAACAGAAGAACACATTTTGCTCTGAACTACTCTCTCTGCTGAAAGCTTCAATATGCATTTTTACCTGTCTTGTGATTGTTTTACTGTCTGGAGCCAGTCCATTTCCTCATCCATATAACAAGGAGATTATACAGTACAGTCAGTTTCATGCATCACTTCACTGCTGTGACTAAAATGTAACCGAGCCTTGGTGTGATTGGTGTGAAATCCTGCTGCTTTACTTATCAAGGACTGAAACCACTGGAGTCCTTCATTTAAAACTAGAACTAAAAGCTTCTGTAGGCTGGATGCAAATAACTTCAAAGTATTATTACAGAGTGTCTGCATCAGAGATTCAATCTGAAGGCAAGGCAGACATAAAAAGATGCACTGGAGCTGTAAGTTGGATACCTGGAGTACAGTGGTTGCCGTTTCCTCCCCCTTAAATCCTATGCTTAAATCCATCCTCATCTCACATAGCACTAAGGCATGTGCTTATGTTGAAACATTGATCTTAATCAGAGGTAAGCACTGAAATCAGGGACTGCAGATAATACCATGTCTTATTGAGAAGGGACAGCCTTAAACATTGGAGAGGTGAGAAAACCTGCGCTGCTGGTCACTGATTAATTTTAAAGTGACAGGCAATCTGTTTGGGTTTCTTTTCAGACTTTATCTCCTCCAAATACATACATGGCCCTAACGTCATCATACCTGAACATTTCACTCTTCTTCCATGCATCAGCCACAAACCAGAGCTGAGGTGTAAGAGATGGCAGCCACCTCACCACGGCATTCCTATACCACATGTCAAGGACATTTACAAGCAAGGCAAGAAGGATCCAGGCAGGTGCAGAACAGTCAGCCTAACCTCAGCCCATGGTAAAATTAAGGAATAAACCCATCTGGAAGCAAAGTCCAAGCATATGAAAGACAACAAGGTGACTGGGAATAGCCAGCATAGATTTACCAAGGGCAAACTGTGACTGACCAACCTGAGAGTCTGCTATAACAAGACAACTGCCTTGCTGGAGAAGGTGAAAGCAGCAGAGGCACCTGCTGATTTTTGACAGCGATCCATTGCATTCTTGCAGACAAACTCCTGAAATATGATGGGATAGATGGCCTACAAATTGGGTAGATAACGAGAAGGTCCAAGGGGCTTGAACAACGTGATCAGCAATTCCAAACACATCTGGTGGCTGACTACTAATGGTGTTCCCCAGGGGGAAATGCTGGGGTCAATACTGCTAAAGATCTCCACAAATAACCTGAACAATGGAATGGTGTGAACCCCCAGCAATTTTGTGAGTGACATCAAATTGTGGAAAGTTGTCCATGTGCTGCAGGGCTGGCTTTCAGAAGTACTTCAGCCGGCTGCAGAAATGTGCTAGCAAGAACCTCATGAGGTTCAGTGATGACAAATGGAAATTCCTTCACCTGGCATGCATCAGTCCAGCTATGCTGAGTTCATTTCTAGTCTGACTCTCATCCCTTTTCATGTGTGGCTTACAATTGTAACAAACGTTGTGCTGCTGTTTTCATTTTGACTTTTGGCTTAAAAAGATTCCTCCTCCAAAGCTTGGAATTTCTCAGAGACCTATGAATGTATTGCATCCTTTATTCCCAGCATTCGTGCTCCACTAGCAGAAAGGTGTGTGCCAGGGCTGTGTCAGGAAGAGCGGAGGCATTCCGCAAGCGGTCAAAGACATTCAGAGCAGTGCTGTAGCTGACTGATGCTATGGTGTGGTTGAACCTGAGCTGGAAAATTCAGTTCCATACATATGGTAAACAGTCAAATCTTCCACTGGTTAAATCACCTAAATTCACTGACACTGATGAAATTATTCTTCTCCGTACTGAATACTGACCATATCCTGTGGCATTTAGTCTCCAACACATATGGCTGACCGTAATCACTGTTCCACTGCACATGCTTGATGATGCCACAATAAGCACTTTGTTAAATATACCTGAAAACTTTGGAAGCTGTCCAAGTCTTTCTTGTGGGAGCTGGGGAGAAGATGCTGCGTTTTGGATTTACTACAGAATCACAATGCCAAGACAAACCTCCTCAATACAGCAACTATTATTTTAGAGGAATGAGAGATCAGGATTTCAGTGGGATTATAACTGTCCACCCGAAACAAGATTCACAATATACGGGCCTATTATAGACTGGCAAACCAATTACCAGCTGTGGTATGGGCCAGGTAGCAAAAGCAGGCCAAACCGTCAGTGTTGTAAATGGACAGAGCTTCATTGAAATCAATGGAATTGACCAGCTTATTTCAGTGATAAATAATATGCTGCAAGTTTCTCTATCATTTAAAAAAGGGGTTTAATAAGAAAAGCTTTCACTGCAGTGACCGACAATTATGTCACATAAAGCAAGAGAGAAAATCTAATTTGTCACAGAGGTGGAAGACTACAGATGTAGATCTGAACTAGATTATGAAATGCAGGTATGTGTGCAGTTTGAATGCAACAGACAACTCGGTTCCCAACTGAAGTAGGGTGGAAGAAATATCCTGTTTTTTAAGCACAGGGAATACTTTAAATTAGCAGCTATTTGAAAAGGTACTCCATCTACTTGGAATATTCACTTTTGCCATGAATGAGTGGGCATTCAGCATTTGTGATGCCTGCACTCCCTGTCTGGTGCAGTGAAACTTGCTGGCAGCCATCCCAGAACCTTTCAAGGATGAGTACATGGATGTTTACAGTAATTTATTTGCCACTGTTTGCCAACCCCTGAGAAACTACATTCCTCAGTTAAAACTTTAACTTCTTGCTAGACTGTTGTAAGTAGTGACAATTGAAAACTATTGTTGAGGACATGGTGAGACTTGCCTGATCTTGGGAACCTGTTTGGCAATGGACAGCAGAAATATTCCATGCATCTTGCTACTCCCCTTCTAGAGAGCAGTGTGGCTATGCCAGCAAGTATTTTTTATTTAACTTGTAAAGCTGTCATTGCAGACAGATGTTATTGGAAGAATGTCCCACATAATTAGTTTCTTCTCATAGCGTAAGGCTTCTTGCATACTATTTACCAAAAAGAAACTGAGCTCAGAGGCGTGTGTAGTCTTGTTAATTTCCAGAATGTATCTATCCACATGCATTCCTGATTCCTAGGTTTAGTGGTGAAAAAAAACTTCCTTTTTTAAAGATGACCTCCCTCTCTAGGTACCATCCCCTAGATCTACCTCTATGATAAGAAACAGTGAACTTATTCTTTCTCCTTTCCGCCTTCATTTGTACACACTTCAGAGGCACAGGTCTATTCTTAAAATTACAAAGCCTTTTTCAATGGGACGTAAAACTTCAGAGTGTAAAAAAAGATAAATGCAAACAAGCATGTGGGAAAAGTTAAATGATGTTTAATTGATGGTTGGAACTGTTTACAACAGTATCTCTGAGGAGCTCTTCTAATATTATCAGGCAGAGCAGATACATTGATGCTTTCAAAAATTTAAACGGCAGGGTGAGGAGGTTTCCTTCAAACATATCTGAATGCTCCTTCTGACTCTCTTAAGGAACAGAGACCTATTTGTCTAGATGTTCAACATAATCGTAGAGTATGTCTGTTTTCTTTTTTATATCTAACTGTGTTCTTGCTAAGAACAGTACTAAATAACCCAATAGCCAGTGATATACTTTTAGATATTTGTAATAGCCAAATTGCTGTAACACTGAGGTCAGCTACAACATATTACAGCAATGAAAAAGGAATTCTTTTAAAAGATATACTTCATTTGGTCTGACCTGCTTTTTTCCTATGAAAAAGTCTAGGAAAACCTTTTTGAGTATACTCACAACTACTGCAAAGGTTATTTGAAACATCTACTTGCCATATTTTCATGTAGGAGGTGTACACTGTAGTTTATAGCTTATACAAGGCCCCTTATTTAAGGATTTTGTAAATTCAAATGTGTATCTTCCCCATTCTTTTCTGTCCTTTTCTTCCAGTCTGGGTTTCACTGCAATTCTATAGTTGACTTCTACTGGAGTAGTTAACAGCAAACCCCACTGAACACATGTAGAATTAAATTTAAAACCTCATGTGGTTATTAGTGAGACACACTTGATGCCAGTATCTTACCTGAATGGTGTAAACAGAAAGAAACACATTGAACTCAGTAGAGTTGCATCAGTGTTGCAGAGGTGTGAGATCAGATTTTGTAGATGGAATGGAGTTATCATACATACAGATTTAACCAATACACTCTTTATCTTTAAGGTTCTTGCAGGAGGTACGCAGGGAAGGATCAATCTTATAACTGTGTATGAATACATGATGGGAGGGAGTAAAGAAAATGTAGCCAGAGTCTTTGAAAAGGACAAAAGGTACTGGACACAAATTGTAACACAGAAAAACTTCTTTTCAATGTTTAAAAACCTTTTTTTTTTTTTTTGTTCCAAAGGTGGTCAGACAGAAGTTGCCCAGAGAGGTTGTGGAGTCTCCATCCTTGGAGATACTCAAAACTTGACAGGACACGGTCCCAATCAACCTGCTGTTGGTGACCCTGCCTTGAGCAGGGAGGTTGGACTCCGCAGTGTCCTGATGTACCTTCTCAGTTCATCTGTTCTGTGATTCTGTGAGTTTCAGCTACACTAAACCACTGTACTTCTTATTCCTTTGACCCTCATCCTCATCTTTGTGGATTACTGATTGCCAGATTAAGAAAACATGCCATTTAAATATCATTTATCACTTGCACCTGTTATCAGAATTGGTATTCAGCAACACTGCCTCTTAAGCTCAATTTTGTGGCACTATTTGTTATGGGCAGAGAGTTGGATAGGAGTGAAATCATTAGTGATTCATTTGTACCATTTATATGACATGTTCCGAAAATGGTGTGAAAGATAGGCAGAGATTACATCAAATCATTCTAATCTGCCTCAGGGTTGTTATAGCTAAGGATAAAGAATAAAACGCAAACCAGAAGCAGAAACAGATAGATATCTGAAATAAATGATGATATAATCTATTGCTCTCTTTGCTGCAAGGTTATTCCAGTGCCTATAAACATTCCTCAGAGATCCACAGTATCTGTGTTTAAAACCCACCAAGCATTGCTAATTTAAGGACTTGTTAGTGCTATTCCCTACTCCTGACATCATCCAAGAACAAGCCTTTAATCTTGTCAAAATTTTATGACTAAATAAAAATTCTTAACTGAAATTTTTTAAGGATTTGATTATGGTGAGATATTTTTGTCCAGAGGGCTGCTAATAGTCAGGGAATTTGGCCTTTGGTTTGAAGACAAAAAAAAAACCTGTTATAAAACCTTTTTTGCTTATTCCTGTAACCAAAACAGCAACAAAAAAATCCTATTAAAATTAATCAAGTGTTAAAATAATAACTGGAGAGCTCTTTAGGTCTTTTACAGTGTTTCCTTACGCAAGAAACTGAATAACATTTACACTAAATGGAGAAACCTTTATGCATCTGAATTTTCCAAGCACTACCAGATTAGATTGATACCTGTAGCCTACATGACCAACCCCAATATGGCAGTAAATGCTATTTTATATATACATGGTCATTTAAACGTTTGGGGTACTAGGCCAGATATGATCTGAGAATCAAATGAAATCTGGAGAGCAGAACCAGTACAGTATCCATGTTTCTAATCAGCTTCTATTCAAATCAGACCAGACTTTTTTTTTTTTTTTTTTTT
>Ga0065711_1040662_pt1 | contig 16784 bp, 6 predicted proteins | sample Hoacrofraction12_FD_59098 | JGI IMG/M metagenome (GOLD analysis project Ga0065711, IMG submission 59098) | Hoatzin crop microbial communities from Cojedes, Venezuela - Epithelial fraction 12 v2 (version 2) | ecosystem: Host-associated > Birds > Digestive system > Esophagus > Crop | place... | reverse complement strand
CCCCTCCATCACTTCTTGTGGAAAGGAAAGGGAGAGGGAAGTTGCCGGATTCGCCAGAGCAGAGGGGTCCCCCTGAGATGGGCATAAGGGATAGATATGGGTGGAATGAACCTGTGGTGCGTGAACATGTCCCTGTGTATTCCATGTATCACATTCCTTACACGTCTTTTGCAGCAAGCTGCTATTTCCAATTCAGGATTATGGCATTGCCACTGTGTACATTGGTGGACTTCACTTGTTGTTTTCCTTTTCCAGAGAAAAAACATGAAAAAGAAGGAAAACCATCTCCATGACCAGACTGTGCAATATCAGCAATCCACTGCTACTGTAACCCGTGTTAGTAATGTTCTTCATTTCCCGCAGCAGGCCAACAGCACCCTGCAGTTGTGGGTACAGAGCAAGCTATGCTTCGTTCCTCTCTTCCAGTCGAGCTGGAGCAGACCTTCTGCCTTCACATGAATAATATGGAATTCCAGGGAAACCAAGAAAAAGAGCAGCATAATCGCACCCGCTGAAAAAGTCTGTCACCGAGAGAGGGAATTCAAGTGCCCATGCATCTGAATTCAGAAGAGTTCAAATCAATTACTGCCTCATCCTGGCAGTGTGTCCTGTGCCCTAAGGCAGAGTTCGACCTCTCTGGACACCATGGCCAATATGTGGCATTGTTTTATGCACAAAAAAGAGGAAAGGGACTCTATTATGAGTTTGAAAAGGGGAGAAGGTTTCTTCCATGCTGTCTTCTCAGCCACAAGTCCTTCCCTCACTGGCCCTACACACTGAACATGCCATTCTCTCCCATCTGTAGCAGCTGCATAGGGGCTGCAATCAGATTCTCGCAGTCAGAACTGTTTCTTACTAGTTTGGATGAAACTTGCTCACTCTCTCTCCCTGCTCCTGATTCTTGGCTTGCACACAATGAAATAGTAGGGGCCTTAGGCACTTTGAAAAAAAAACCCACCACAGCCCTCAATAAATCCCCTTAAGGGCCCATTTTAATTCTGCTTATGCTCTTGATGTGCAAGTTCTTACCCTGCTATCCCCCTAGAAGCAGTTTATTTCTGTCTGTCAGCACTGCCAAAGTGACAAAATCCCCTTTCCCACCCACCAGGTAATTGCTCTGTTGTTGCCCTTCCCACACATGCCTGTAGAAAGAAAGCTCTCACTTTATTTGCACTGCCGAAGTGAATAGCATCTCTTTCCTCCCTCTATGTGGTTTTCAAGTAGTCACGCTATCATTAGTTATTTCTATTCTGGAGGAGCTCCCCGTCTGAGAAGGGAGCGTATTCCGCGGGAAGCAGAGCGAAGGCCTGATCTGACAGCTCTCTTGTGCCCCCAAATCCTGGAGCCAAGCAATTTGGAGGTCGTAAGGAATGCAGAAGCAAGAATTACAAATAAAGGACATTCGGAAAAGGGTAGTAAAATAAGAAAATCAAAGGACCTGGCTGCATTTTTTAATTGCATTTTTCTTAACGCAAAGGCTATGCGGCACAGTAGCTCCCTTTGTTCTGTGCTTGCACGGCGCCATGTTGTTAATTTTAGTCTATGGCAGGAGAACTATCCTTTGGAATAGGGGTTTTTTACTTTTCTGCTGTCTTTGCTCTGTATTTCTTCATTTCAACATCCGTTGTTGGCAGAAAACAAAAGCAGACCTAGAATCAGTCGAAAGTCATGGTTTTCTTTTCATTTCTTTGGGGTTTATTTATCCATTAATTTTAAAGGTGCACGCCAGTTAATTCCCCCACCACATTCTAGGTGCTGGGTGTATGATTACCAGAAGACCACACGGCCGCTGCTAACTAAACCATCAGAAATAATTTCTTCAGCTTGCCTAAGGAAACTGACCCCTAACTCTTGTTAAAACTTCAGAATTCGCTGAAGCATGGTCACGTGGAAGCAAGAAATAGAGCTTCAGAACCACTCACCTCTGAGGCAAGGAATGCACAATACATTTATTTCTTAATAAAATTTAAAAATATAATAGCATAGCCTCAGATAGAACAAATTCTTGTTGTAGACATGCTAAGTTGTTCACGTAGTTTTGCTCCTCTGTGGTTTGGCAATCTAGGATTGGTAAATAGCCATAGTTACCTTGTTAAATAATAGGAGAGCATGACTGTAACGTATTTTGCAGTCAGCATCCTATTATATGCAGCTTCACAATTTTGCAATATGACAACTCTCTTGGTGAAAAGAAGTCCCTAACAATGGTCTAAATCACACATTCGCTCTTCCTCCGAGCACCGGTGTTTGTCAAAACCTGTTGCACTCTAGTAGGGGAGCCTTTTAGACATATTCCAGGGCTGGCTTCATGCAGACAAAATGCATTAGAGGCCACTCAAACGCCACAGCTAAACGATCACACAAACCTGCTTATGCCCACTTCATCCACGAGCAGTCCTGTAAACCACACGCAGAGGTCAGCTATCCCCCTCCTCCGCGGCGTGGAGCGCTGCCAGGCACCGAAAATCACAGAAAATACCAAGGGCTGGTAGAAATTAATCTGTGTTACTTCCCGAGTGTGTATTTAGGATATCAGAGGGGGTGTTAGCAAAAACAATGCAAATGCCCAAGTTAGGAAAAAATGGGAAGAATCTAATTTTAGTAAGAGGATAATGGACTGCCCTGAAACCTGTCCCTCTCTGGATGCCCAGGCCTCTCAGTGCTGCTGCTCCTCCCCAGCACTCCCCCTCCATCCTAGTTACTGCCTCTTAAAGCAGTCTAGCCTTGTTTAAGCTTATGTTTATTTAGAATTAATGAATTAACTTTTGAAGCAGCCAAAACGCCTCTGTGAAGGAGCTGTATTACAGTACCATTCATTGCCCAGGCCAAGCCAAAGAAACCTGTGCTGTGGGAGAACCTGATTACCCTACCGATAACGATGTTCTTCTGATGGTGCTGCCATGCTGGACACTGGCTGTGCACTTTTGTATTTGTTTTCCAGTCCTTCGCTCTGCTCTTTTTGTCCCTGACAGGACCTTCTCTCTCCAGTTCAGGTATTGTCAAGTCTTCGTAGCTGTGTCTGATTTCAACATTTTATAAGCAGCTCTAAAATTCTCCATTTAAACCACAGCAGCATGGATTTCTTAATGGCAGCTTGGAAATAACAGCCTTTGTCATAAGCCCTACATTAAAATTTTATGTTTATGGAAATATTTACATTTGGTTTTGGATAAACAGAGACCAGTAACTCACGCCGTGAGTACAGATCAGTGCTCACGCTGAGAAACCGAGGGGATGGAAAACATGAACAAAGAGGGGACTCTGGAGCAAGCTCCCCAGTGATCTGCAGAACCCCCCGAACCCTGTTATTTATTCCTAGCTAGTGATTCCAAAGCCGAAATAAAAACATTTTCCTCAAAGTAGTTTTGATTGGTTCAAAGGTGAGGTTTTCATCAGTGATGATGTACTGTTCCCAGCAGTCCCACTGATTCATGCCAGAGAGCATGAATAATTTCTGCAACATCAGCCAGAGCCAATAAACAGCCCCTTGATGACAGCCCCTTACCTGGCTTGGACCAGCAGTTGAGCTTTGCCTTCCCAGTCCCCATCCCAGTCCCATTCCCGGATGTTCGTGCAACCACCAGAGCCCCACCAGCCATCCCGGCTCCTGGCAACGGCTGCAGAAGCCCCTCATCCAAGCACAATGCTCGGAGCATCCCAAATGGCTTCTGTGGATGGCACAGAAGAGGGAACTGAATGACGTTGACCATCTTTCAGTTGCGTTGGCACTGCAGTACTAAGTGGGGTACGAACATGGGTGATAATTTTTCAACACTGATTTCAGCAGGTGAGCCCTTACTTATAAGCACAGAATAAATCAGCTACGTAAGACAGTGCCAGTCCTGTGTTAAGAATTTAAGGTTCATATGCAAAAATGGATTTAAGCAAAACAGGATTAATTTCCCTGGCTTGTGTGGCTGCTGTGGGAGCATGAAGCTGCACACAGCATCTCGCAGGCTGCAGATCCCCAGCTGCCTGATGCTTACATACATGGCCTCCCTGTAAAATAACCAGGAGAGTGGCAGGTACCAAAGTACCATCTGCAAAAACTCAGCGGTGCCCTAGACAAGCAGCTAACCAAGGGCTGGGTGACAGAGGGCTGGCAATACGGGGGAGCACTGCCCTCCACGCGGTGCACAGCCGAGCTCTGCTAACTCTGCTTCGTCCCTCGAAGAGGCAAGCGGGGCTCATCCTCGCTTGCCACCACCGCCTCTAGGGTTGCAGCGTTACAGCAGGTAACTGAGCGCCGGCGCATCCAGGCGCGAGTCTTTTCTCAGTGTGAGAGGACTCGGATCCACACGTCCTCCCCGAGCACAGGAGACAGCCCAGGACTGACGCTGTGCCTGTACGGGTGCGCGCCTGTGTGCCGTGACACAGCCGTGAGCTGAGGAGCCAGCCCTCTTCTGAAGAGCCAAAGAGCTTTGGTACTAAGGGCCAGGGAGAGAGGAGGAAGAGTGTGCGTAAGCAGGAGGGACTGCGACTCTTCCGATTACCATTGCGAGCCTTCCTCCGAGAGCGAGAGTCTTTGGTCCCAGTGCACGCTGCTAGAAAGTGATCTGGTTTACACTGCGTGGATTTCACACGGATAAAACACAGAAAGAGCTGGGACTGGAACTTGGGATTCCCTCTTTTAAACTAAGCACCAGAACCACACAGCTGGTTATGGCCTCCCTCCCTCCCTCTGGCCCAAATCATTGCTGGCTCTCTCCTGCGCCGTGGCACATCTCCCGCGGGGAGGGTGGAAAACGCAGCCACCATCCTGGGAACGCGGGCGCGCACGGGGAGGTGAGAGGAAGGGGAGGTAACCGACTCGGGACTGCTCCTTTCTGGCCAACCTTCCTAACACTGAGCCACGGTAATGGATCAGAAAAGCGCCACTTTAAGACAGAACTTAAATGAAAGGAGAGGCTTCTACCATATTTCACCCAATCTGGTAGGATTTTTTTTCCTAAATTCTAAATTTCTAAATTCCCCAAAAGTTAGACTCCTCTGGGAGAAGCAAATGTATCAATATATTGTTTGAAGATCTCGATCAGGCTTAGGTGTAAAGATAGGCAACAAGCTGTTGAGCCATTTCAAGACTAGGAAGCTGCTCTCTGTGCACTGAAGTCGATTGTGAGGCTTTTGGAAAGCCTGTAAGGAGAAAACTGCCCACAAAAGACTATGAGTCACAAGCTGGGGGTCTGATGCTTTGTAGGAGTGCAGTTTAGGATATACTTGACTAGATCTAATAGAGGTACCACTTAGGCATCCCTGTTCTTTTTCCGTCTTCCCTTTCAGAGGCTGATACACCTCCCTGAGCAGTCCTGAAACCTCGCTCAACTGACAAGGTCACTAAGCTTCGGCACTGTATCTCTGCTGGCTTTGATTTCCTCCTATTTTAAGCAACCGTACGTGGAATGAAAGACAAGCGCACATTTCTGAGGCAATCAGAGGCATTTAACTTTTGGCTGTGTGACACAGGATGAGAGACGTACCCAACCTCCCAACTTCTCGCCTCAACTGACGCTTCCTTCACGGCTGACATTTCTCCTTCTGCCAAGTCAAATCAAAACTGTATCTCACAGCTACCCTGAAAACCACATTTACACCCAGTCCAAGGCTCCATGGCCAGTGTCAGCTCTTCGCACGCCTCGGAGTGTTTGGTAGGAAGGGGAACAGCCTTCTGAAACGCACCTGCTTTTGTTTACTGGAGGAGAGCCTATTCTCATTTACGAGCCAGGCATAACACTTGTGAAGATGGAGGAATTATTCTTGTCTATGCTAACTCCAAGAGCAAACTACACTCCCCTCTATTCATGCAAAATGTAAACTCTTTCTCTCGCCTTTAGGATAATCTACCACCAGCTCCAAACTTGCACCATCCATTGATTTAAATCACAATTCTGTAGGGTAAAATTTGGCTCATGATGCACTGTACTAATTTAGGAGGAAAAGAGGGGCCTCGCTCATGAAATATTTCAGGTATAATCAGGAAATTGTGGTTACAGATGCAATCCAGGAGCATTTTGGGTTGGTAACCAAGGCAACACTTCTTGCTTCAAGACACACTTTTCTGTTGATAATCTATTGTAATGCCAGTAATTGCAGCTGACAAGGCTCTGTTTGTTGTGAGAGATAATTAGCACTTGAAATAAAGTAACAGATTTAAATAAATTGGGGGGAACTGAGTGGTGTGACCTGATCGCTTTAGAAACAAACAAGAGCTTTGGGGGCCTACACACTGTGTGATGTTAGCGGTGGCCTCCACGGTGACTGAACAATACCAACATTTATTAGGCGTTGTTTAATTAGGAATTACAGTTGCTTTCGTGATGAAAACGTTTTTTCTCTTTCTCATCCAGGTTATATTTACATTATAAAACATGCTTTAAAGAAAAACCCCACAAATTCCCTCTACCTACCTCACCAAACAAAACTACTGATGCTTTCACATGCTTGTTCTCTTGCATAGAAATTGTTTTGTTTAAAAGCCAATGTGTTAAAACAAGTAAGTGTTTTGGACAATTGCACAGTTTAAAGAACCCAGGGTGACTCTGCCCAAGGGTGTGGAGGGAGCGTTGTTCGTTCAGCATGTACTAGGTATGTCCCTCCGGTCAGCTTCAGCATGCTGCCAGTTTATTCAAGCCCCGGGTCGACGGCTTGGGTTGTTAATGCGGCTCCTTAGTTGATGATTGTGTTTGTGTTGGGTGGTGGTGTATCTAGAGCTAGACAGGCAAACTGGGGCTGCTGCCTGATGTAACACAAGATCCCATGTTCTGCAGAGGCAGTGTTAGCTGGTGGGGAAAGGTGGGGGTCAGAAGCCACAGCAATTCCTTTCAGCGCCACTAAGAAAGCCAGACTCGATATTATATTTTTCTTTCTCTGTGAGACAAAACTGCTTGGCTCAGTTATACAGTGAGAAGAGGAATACAATCCTACTGAAAATTTAATGCCACGGGGAATGGCAGTATTTTACATAAACTTGTAGCTGTTGAAATGAGGATGCTTCTGGGATGGAGCAACACAACCATGTGGCTTCATGCAGACAAACTTAACCTAGTTAAGTGATCCCCTTTTCCACAGTACTCAAGCATCGTTCTCACAGTTAAAGAGAAAATGAGCTTTCCTAAGAATATGAGATCACCTTGTTAACAAGAGAGGAATGAAGGCTCAGGCTACACAGCTTTGTCCACAGGCCTGCAGGCAAACGCATGACAGATGAGTGAACTGAGCCCACAGCGCACAACGTCAAGAGTAGCAGCCACATTTCTCTTCTGAAAGCCAGGCTCTTTTGGGATGGAATGGTTCAGCTACTTCACAGAATCCCACCAAACCCGTGAAACCTCCTGGCCAGGACATGATACCATATCCAGTGTCAAAACAGAGACTGTCATGTAAATGCATTCACCTCACAGCTGGCCAGAAAGCAAAATCAGCACCCTCTCAAGATTTGCTTGTAAGACATTATATGACTAACTATAGCTAGTAATATCGTTTCTTTCTTTGATACTTCATCAGAAAGACAACATCTCTGTTATCAAGACAACAGCCACATTATTTCTCCAGCATACATAGATCAACAGTTCACATCAGACTCATACATCCCTTCTGTGTTACTACTCACAGCCCATGTAAGGCAGGATAGTCATCTTCTCAGGAAATCGAAACCGCATGATTACTTTATTTCTACAAGTGAGGTCGGCGGTTGAAGATAGCATAATTGAATTGCCTGCTGTTTGCTAACCTCTGCTGAAGTTACAAAGGTGGCTAGCAAACAAGACCAGACTGAAGCCCAAGGGCCACGGCCAGTGGTCAGGCTCTCCCCTGCCAGCTTCCACATGCACTGTTTTCCACACAGGTTCTCCAGAAGCGATCAGAGAAAGGTGGTGTGTTAAAACCACAAGCGCAGCGCATGGAGTACAGTTGTCGTCTTTCTTTAGTATTCAGCAATTTAGTTCCACCAGGCAATGTTTCTGCTTTCTAAATGCTTTGAAACACACAGAAATGTTGCATTTATAAGTTATTTAAAAACCAACAACAAATAATGATCTGCAGTAGTTCCCCAGGAATTAAAAATTGCTTACAATTTGTAGCGTATGCAGGATCTTACCGCAAATCCCATCCCAGCCCCAGTTCTAAGTAGCTCATAAAAATGGCCTGTTTATTTTCTAAAACGATCTGCATAAAAAGATTAAGCTTATTTATTGTAAAAATTAACGTCTTGCTGAAACAGTAATGACTATATCATCGAGGAATGTTCTTCCCCTGAATGCCTCCCTCGGCAGTGCTGTGCAAGGAGACCCGCATTTATAGTCTCTGAGAATAAAGTTAATGCTCAGAAGACTCTGCTCTTGTACGCCTACAGCTAAATCATGCTATCTAGCAGATGGCGTATGTGTGTTTCCTAATGCAATGCCTTGTATGTGTGTAGTTGCCATAATTAAATAATAACTCCCTACACCATCTCATGTAACGGGAGAGCCACAGCCATATTTTCCATCAGAGTGAAGCCGTCAAACGCAGCTTGTGGGTAGATGAAGTAGGCTATAAGGAAACTAATACACAAAGCACCCCACCACCTCCTCTCAGGAATAAAACAAGTTCTGTCTGTGGCTAGAACTTCTAAAAAAGTAAATAAAAACATCTGTGCCCCAAAACTGTCGGATCGTAGGGTCCCGACACATCTCTGAGGTTAAGTAATCTATTCTCATCCCTGAGGTTAAGTGATACGTTCTTGTGTGAAATGAGTCTGGCCTTGTATATTTGGGATTTTCCCTGCTTTTCATGGTCATCGTCGTGACGGGGGAGTTATGGACATCTGCAGGAGAAGTGCGTGTGAGACAAGGCAATTTACAGCTATCATCTTCTTCAGATAAATGCAACAGCTGCTTTTTATATTCCTTTATGGATGGAAGACAGGATGATAGGTCTCTGCAGATATTCATTCTTTCCTTGGCTTAGGGAGAGAATTAAGTTGTTGATTACGCCCAGCAAGAAACATCTCTGTTCAAACTGAGGACAAATGTAGCTTATTTTAAGGGATGTGAGTTTAACAATTCCAGTATTATCCTTCACTTTGCTGTAAAAAAATCCTTTTGCTAAGGATACCATAAATGCCTCAAACAGATAAAAGGCATTTAGCCTTTATTTCATACTAAAAATCAGAATATGAAATCAAGAAAAGCGTCTTTCAGATTTGAGTGGGCAAGTTAAACAGGAGGTAGCATGAGCTATTTACCTCTTCAGTATGAAAAAATACAAGGAAGCTTTGGCTCCCGCTTTCCTTTGGCCCACGCTCTCCTTTGGCCAGGCAGCTCTTGCCACAGACCAACCTCCTCCTCCTCCTCCTGCCCCAGCAGGTCGCACCTCCCAGTTAACTGGTTACTTCTTGGGAGTGGGGAAGCAGTAAGCAACACCTCCCCGTGGCTTTCTCTTCTGCGAGGTGGCTCAGGAGTAGCTGATCGTCTTTTCTCCCCCTCTCCTTCAGCTTCAGAGAACTGAAAATGAAAATCAGGAATCAGTTCTAAAGTTTGAAAAGGGCCTCAACCTCTCAGCGAACAAATCTCCGTTACCTTTAGGATGCTAATATCCTTTGTTTTGGTTTCAAAAATGGAAGACATAATTGCCTAGAATTTATGAATGACTAACTTGGTATTTTTATTCCATACTATGACCAATTTGCTTCGCATGTGTAAAAGAAAAAAATTCCACCTTGAAATTTCACATCATTTACTCTAATTAAAAGTCAAGGTGAGCTATTGCCACAGGAAGCTCATAAAGACAACAAACTCAGTTTCAATTTTTTTTCCCCCAAGTTTACATTATAATAAATATTCATGCCATACTCCCTTCACAGTGTAACTGCTAGAGAACACACTGTAATCTGTTTAAGAAGAACATGAATCAGACCGATAAAAATAATTGGTTGGATTTTTCTTTTAATTTTTTTTTAATGTTTTAAATAAAGCTGTCAGAGGTTCCTGTGGTAATGAAGAGCTTTGTTGTTATGACAACTGCTTATTCCTTTTCCTTTGAAGAAGTATGCAATTTGATAGGCAAAAACATCAGGAATAATTAAAACAAACGGTAAGTGAGGAAAAACATCTGCTAGGAAAAATCCCCACCCGAAATCTTACCACTCATCTTGCTTGTGAAGTGACAGACTTCAGATGGAGTGTCGTCACGTCAGCCATCACAGGGGCACTTGGCACCTGCCGGGGCTTCGCGTAACCCCACGTCAGAAAGCCCATCTCTTCATAAGGAGCACATAAGGGTTATTCGCGTGGCTCGTTCTCTTCATCTCTGTTACCAAAGAAGGGTCCTTTCAGCAGGCAGTTCTGCTGCTTCCAACGATTTATTCTGCTCCTTGGTTTTAAAGTGGCAATCGTTTGAAACGTGACACTCGTGTTTGGTAAACCATGCTGGTGTCTCCTGCAACAGGTCCCCCTCTCACTGCAGGACAAGGACTGGGGAAAGGTGAGCTCTGAGCAAACTGTCGTGAAATAATAGGTTTTGGTAACCAGCAGGGCTTCCCTTTAGAAGTGAAGGTGGACATTGCCAAAGAGTCCTCTAGTGAAGACAGAGCAAGCCTCAGAGGACTGGCCGGGGCCGTAGCGAGGGTCTTCACGGCTATGACAAACCATCGTGTGAACAGCTAGGGCTGTCCACAGCTCAAGCAGACAGCGTTGCTGTTGACAGCCGCACACACACACACACAAAACAGGTCTTAAGATGCATCAATCAAAAGTACTGCTGCTGTTTGGGACTAATGCTACATGTGAGGGGGAAGTACGCTGTAGACAGCTATCAAAAATTGGGGAAAGATTTCCCCAAAGCAATTTTTTTGCTCATTGCTATCTCATAGGCTGTCCATCCCGGCAGATACGTGACTGTCAGATGATAATTAGTCTGCTCCAACGTACAAACTGCAAGACCTAACCCCGTAGATGTAATAGGACAGAAGGGATACAGATGCATGCTCCTGGCTCTATAACACTAATAAACTCCATGTTTGGCAATAAGCTATGACGGTACATGCCGCTCAGAGACTGGAATTGGGAGTGCCAACATTCCTGCTGCGTGTCTGACTTCATGAGAAATAGGACACTTTGCAATAATTTCTGTAGCTTTGCGTGCCAACTTGTACTGCCAGGCACACGACAGTCTCATTTAGCTGTTCTTTGCGGCACACTCAGCTCTCCATCGCTCCATCCTCCTGGAAATTATCCAGCCCTCTTAAGCAGAGGAATTTTAACCGCTGTCTTGCCTCACCACCGACATTTAAGAACCTGCATTTTTCATTAGGTCTTTTCTCGATACCTCTGTGCTCCTCATTCATTCAACCAAGATGCTCCTGCTGAAAGTGAGGATTTCAACATCCCTATCGAGATGTGCGAGAAAGTGCAGTCCCTCCTTGCTACCCTTTTCTACGCAGAGAGATTTCAGACGTCCAAGAGAAGACAATCTTGCTAAGAAGACGTCAAGATTTAGAAATAAAAGCAGTATTCAGATATTGCAACTGTGGATTATTCTGAAGGTGCTGTAGGAGTCTATGGTAGTTTAAGAAAGCAGAAAGACCCCCCCTGAATTTTATGTTTCCTTTTTTCCCCCACCAGGCTGTATTCCCACGTTAATGACATCTGAATTGCCAGGCTGGACACTAGATGGTGCTAGGACAGTGGTCTGCGAGGAAATTCAGTAGGAAAATTCTGGGTGGAAGAGCACAGTAGGTTGTAAATGGTTACTTGCCAATAAAACACTTGCTCTGGTACAGCTAATCCATTACTATCTGTCTTTGTTAGACTCACTCACATGACTGGACACCATTAGCTGGCAGCGGGAACATCTAATGCTGCCTTTCGCCAACCTTGTTTCCCATACATCCATAAGCTGTCAGAGGTACAACGCTCTTTTCGCCAATCTGTCGCCCTTCCCCTCCCCTCCCAGGAGGACACCAGCCCGGCTGCCTCCTGAATGCAGAGAGCAATATGCTCGAGAAGTTTCCCTGCCGCTGGGGCGGGCAGCGAGGGAACAGGACTGCTGCATGGTCACTCCGTACCTCCTGCCTCCTCCGTAATCGCTGTTTGCGTGGTTGCGCAGCTCGCCAGGTCGGGGAGCTGATTCGGTTTTAAACTGACCATTTCCCACCATGTCCCAAGGTTGCCCTGGATGGCGTTCCTCACCCGCCGCATCGCCCACGTGAGACGCAGGGCACTGGGTCACCCCTCGCCCCCGTCACTGTGGCAGCGCTGCCGCCGACGGGGAACTCGCCGCCCGAGTCACCGGGGCCGGCTCTCCAGGCAATGGAGGTATCAGAAACAGCGAGCGTTGATCGAGGGGTGTCTGCTGGGGGTGGGCAGGAGCCCAGCTCAGCTCCCTGCTCCCCCGAGCAACCCCGCCGCAGGGGTGCAAGGCTCCGTGTCCCCTGGGAGCCGCGGCTGCCGCGCAGACATTGCCCGCGTTCTCCCGCAGTGGCACTGAAGCTGAACAGCACCTGCCATGGGCCCCGACAGCCGGCCAAGGAACCCGACAAAGCTATATTCAGGCGCGCTGTGGCTTTCTGTGCTCCCAGGGGTGCGAGCGAATCTGGAGACAAGAGGAACGAATCACGCTTAGAAACCAATTAGTGGGAAAGGTTTGCTTTCTCCGATCTGGTTTTGACACCCAGCTAAAGTGTTTCTCCTCACTTAAGGGGTGCCACAGGAGCGAGAGTCCTCTCACCCACCGCCCACCCGCCCCTCTACCCCAGCCTCCAGGCAAACTGCACCCCCATATTTACAGACAGCAAATGGGGTCATGGAGGTGCAAATTGGCCATAGCTTGGGCTTTTAATAAATATATTGAGAAAAAAAGAAGAGTTTGAAAGAATAAATCCTATAGTCTTATGATGTGCTATACCTAAGGACTGGCTGAAACCAAAGATCTCAAGGGCCAATTCATTTTTCATGCACACAGTTACTTCCTAACGACAACAATTAGGTTGTCTCTACTTCAGCCTAAAGCTTTTTATCCAGAACACTAGGAATAACAAAGTGAAAGGGCCCCAGAGATCCTGTACTTGGTGCTTGCTATTGTCAGAGAGCGCTATCTGGAAAATCAGGACCAGTTTAAGGCAAATTAAAAACCAACCCAAAAAAGTAAAAAAGAAAACACAATTTCAGAATAGCTAACAGCACACGTCAAGAAAATAAGCATTGCTGTGGGCGGTGCGTTGAACCGGGAGATGATGCCTGGCTTAACTGTATAGAAGGACAGTTCCCAGACACAAGAAGTTCATTACAATATACAATACAAGGAACTAGTAATTATTTTTTTTCTTTTTTCAATTGACAAAGCACCACTTCACAGCAACCAGGAAATTCTGTGCAAGAATGCTCCAGTTTCGGTACTTATCTGGAATATCTAGTCTGGAGCAGGCACTGAAAGCGCACTTCTAGGTAAGAGTCCAAGGGGTGTACACACAAGACTGCTCTGGACACACTTTTGAGCCCAAGCTTTTCCCCAAAACGTTTTCTCAGTCGCTGGCAGATGTCTTGGCAGAGAGCGGAAAGAGATCTGAAACCTCAGAATTGCAGAGAAGAATAAATATCCTCTCGCCCAGGAAAAGCACACAATAAATCTAGCGTTTCGACCTTTGGGTGCTTGTATTGTGCACAACACCCGTCACATGCTTATTCTTCAGTCACCCACGACAAGACAAATATCCTTCAGCAGACAAGGCAGGAACCAGGACGCAGCGGCAGGCGGCTTCCATCCTGCCCCAGTTAACCAGTAGCAGAGTAAATGGAGGGTATTTGCACCAGCTCCCTCAGATGAAGAAACTACTGAGATCCAGGCATGCTGTCACCCAAGCCAACACCGTGTGGGCAGAAAGACCTTGATCACCTGGAAGTGAAGCCTAGGAAGTTGTGAGAAACGTGCAGAAGATTCAGCTAACAGAAAAGGTCGACCCTCCTTGCCAAATCACACAGTGTCCTCTGCGTGGGTGCTTGCGATGCCAAAGAGGTCCTTCAATTTTTCGCGTATCCTAGATTAGACTAAGTAGGAATGTATTCTTAGTGAAGGCGACCATATATACATGAGAAAATTCAAACTAACTATCGTGATTTATATCTGTGTCTTCATCAGTCAAATCAGCTTTCATGCACACACAAGCCTGTGATGTGGACAGGCATAGTATCACATAAAATAGTTCTACAAAGTCATTAATTACCAAAGGTCAGAACAATATTACATAAATCTTAAAGTGTCATTTAATGGAATACCCTCTGTTTTGCCTATTACAGCCAGACCGTGAGCAGCTTTCCATGGATTTCTTACCTTTCCCTACTCCACTCTCGCTATGTATTCAGGGATCTTTCAAGACAATAGTTAATACTCATTAAAAAAATAATTTTTTTAAAAATAAGTAACAGTAACTTGGTGGCTATTTTATTACCTAAATGAGTAGTCCTGGATAACAGTCTTGTTAATGCATGCTATAAAATATGTTGTCCCTGTTTGGTGGATGTAGAACAAACATGGAGATTTGTGGGTCCTGGCAGTTTCTGCTTGCTCAGTAATGCTCGTGCATCTTGTCGCAGATATAAAATGTAGATTTTTTTTTTTTTTTTAATATATAAACATTTCCAGCTTGGCAATGTGATTAAAGACAGAAGATATCCATCTTCAACTATCCAAAGGTATAAAAATGAAAAAAGAAAAATGTTAGCAATAACTCACAGGGGGATGGGTCAGAAGATCCCGATGCGACTATGGTTTTTAGTCTTTGGAAAAAAAAAATTGTTTAGCCTGGCAAGAACCGGTCACTCGTGGCTTCAGGAACACATGTTAAGGACCCTGTCCTCTTCTGGCAGTGGATCCCCCTGCTCTAAGTGCACTGACAGCTGAAGGACACGAGGATGGCGGTGACACGTGGAGCAGGCTGCCGCTGCCCCGACCCACCGAGGAGCCCCGCACCACAGCCCAGCACACCAGCACTGGCGAGACCACTACCTGCTGCACAGACAGACAGACTCAGAGAGCTAGGAAAGAGCCTGACGCGCGAGGGCCCGGGATGGGTCCCCGGTGCCCCAGGACGCTGTGCTGCTGGACTTACTCAGCCGGATGGAGCGGAGCGAGTAGCCCATGCGCACTGCGGGGAAACACCACGCACACCCAGGAGCTGGCTGCTGCTCCAGGCTGGGCAGGAGTGCGGCTGTATGCCCCCTTGCATCAGTGCTAGAGAGAGAACAAAGATAATTACACAAAGCTCTCACGAGGTTAGACGTCCCCCTGGTAATAACCAGCAAAACCAATGCAACCACAGCTGGCACCAGCGTCAGCGCAGAGCTGCTGAGCAGAACTTCAGGCCATGAGGTGCAGATCCTGGGACACAAGAAGTGACAGAAAACCGACTCACTGACAACACCCAGCCTGCTGCGTGCATTTATTGCACCGCATGTGCTTGCAGCAGGTGACTGGCGTTAGCGGGAGGAGGGGAACAGCGTCCATGAACAACTCTGTGTAGAGTCGCTCTTCGACGCGTGCGATCCCTGCCTGTTCTCTTGCTTCCCTTGCAGTGGATGAGTGTAACTGCGCTGTCATTCCGTGATCCCCAGGGATATTTATTAGACAACGCCCAGCAAATCACCTTCATTACGGCAACCAAATGCAAAGCCTCGAACGATGAAAAGATCTTTCAAGTCTACCGGCAGCGCTTCCAGAGAAAGAGAAAGCAAGTGCGAATTTTAGTTTTGTTCTTTGCATCCTGTCATCTCTCAGCATCCAAGGGCTTCAGCTTGCTGCAGCTGGATGGTTGAGGACCCCCACGGATGAACACAAGGCCAGAAGATGGTGAGAGATGATCAGACAGCAATCACAGAAGCAGATGCTTAAAGGATCTTTTCATTTCACCAGGTGATAGACCTGATATGCTAATTGAAACAATATCTGTGTCTGCTTGTGCAATTTCAAACCCGTAGAGCTCTGTTTTTGACACAGGCATGATAAAGATGAAGTCCTCTTCAAAAGAGTCGTAGTGACCTCATTCAGACACGTTCGTTTTCATGAAAGGTAAATAGAGCAGACAAAGTAGTGATGGTAGCAGTTTGTTCCTGGGAAGTAAGGCAGGAGGGGAAGAAAAACCATCGCATAGTTTGTGTTTCCACCAGGCTGATCTCCTTTAGCAGCCTGGATGAGCAATTGGCTACTAGCCAGCTGTGGTGAATTTGTCCCATGTTTGCAAGATCAGTCAGTGAGCAAAGCCGTTTTCAGTTAATAAATATTTGATTTACAAGGTACAGTAAGTAGTAAAAAAGGGAAGGGAGTTTATCTGCTGGGAAATTTGTTTAGCACTTTAGTGAAGATAACTAACAACCAGCTTTGGTTGTTTTTCCTCCTTCGCATGGCCAGTGGGCAACCAACTTGATCAGCCTTGCTGCATTATGCCTTGTAGTGAGTAGAACTAACACACTGAGGAAAACAGAGGTGGACTGGGACATACACCGTGCCTTGACAGAAACACAGCTGAAGGGAACACTCTTAGATTCTCCTTTCTTCTTCTCTGCAAGTAACCTGTGATAAATATTGCATCTCTCAGTATCATTGGGAAAAATCAAAACTGTTTGATCCTTTCCATATGATATAGGTAGCTATATATGAAAGGGGGAAGGATGATATAAAGTAGAAGGTACAGAACAGCCAGCAGCATCTTATGAAAGGAGAAAAGACCGCAGAAGACACTAATCAGCCAGCTACACAGTTCTGGGTATTTTAGATAGAGCTGGAAAACAAAGTGGGCACACGCCCCCCCCCCCCCCAAA